>Ga0335069_10002846_pt1 | contig 26428 bp, 24 predicted proteins | sample Lox_Sample_11_FD_206714 | JGI IMG/M metagenome (GOLD analysis project Ga0335069, IMG submission 206714) | Soil microbial communities from Loxahatchee National Wildlife Refuge, Florida, United States - Lox_Sample_1.1 | ecosystem: Environmental > Terrestrial > Soil > Wetlands | place: USA...
GCGCCGATGATACCCTGCGCCTGCACCCGTGCGCGCAGCCCCTGCGCCGCCTCGGTATCGAGTAGTTCCTGGATGTGGTTCGTTTCCGCGCCCCAGACTGTTCCCCGGGGAACCTCGAACTGAATGAGAACATAGCGTTGCCCGTATTGCGGATACTCCGTCCCGGCGAACTTGATGGCACTGACTTTGCCGATGGTCACTCCGCGCAGTTTAACCAGGGCGCCCACCGAAAGGTTTTCCACCTTGCCGGAGACGTAGGTCTCGAAGACGTCGCTTTGGCCGAAATAGGCTTTCAAACCCACGGCAAAGAGCGCGGCGATGAACAGGCCCGCTCCGACCAGCACAAAGAGTCCAATCCTGAAATGATGCGTTTTGGCGCTCATGCCACCTCCCGGCTTAGAAACCGCCGCACCCAGGGCTGCTCCGCATGGTCGCGCAACCACGCCGGCGGGCCCTCCGCGACGATTCCGCGAACTTGCGGATCCAGCATGATGACGCGGTCAGCGACGGAGTAGATGCTGGCTAACTCGTGAGTCACCATCACAAAGGTGATGCCAATGCCATGAGCCAATTCGCGAATCAAGGCATCGAGGCCGGCGGAGGTCAGCGGGTCGAGACCCGCCGACGGCTCGTCGAGAAAAAGCAGGCAGGGGTCCATGACAATGGCCCGGGCGATGCCGGCCCGCTTTTGCATGCCGCCGCTCAGATCGGCCGGGAGCTTCGTTGCGGCGGATTCCAAGCCGACCAGACGCAACTTTGATAATGCGACTAAATCCTTTGCCATCTCCGACAGATCAGTGAATTCGTCGAGTGGCAAGCGGACGTTCTCGAGCGTCGTGAGTGAGCCAAACAGAGCGCCGCCCTGGTAGAGAACGCCGAATCGCCTCAGGATCTTCAAACGTTCTTCGCCTTCCGCCTGGACGAGGCTCATCCCAGCAATCCGCACATCACCACGCATCGGCTGGTAAAGTCCAATCAGGTGTTTTAGCAGCGTGCTCTTGCCCGAGCCAGACGCGCCGAGGATCGCCAGCACTTCGCCCCGATGCACCGCGAAGTTGATCCTCTCGAGAACGGGTCGGTCCCGATACCCGACGGTAAGGTCGCGCACTTCAATGATGGTCTTCGCCGCGCCGTTCATTTTCTCAGGTTGTACGTGATCGCGGCAAACACTGCGTCAGCGAGGATGATCAACAGAATGCTGCTGACCACGGAACGGGTGGTGGATTCGCCAACGGCTCGCGGGCCTTCGCCGGTTTGAATGCCGCGCAGACAGCTTACGGAAGCGACGATGGCCCCAAAGACGATGCTCTTGGAGAGGCCTTCCGCCAAATCGCCGAAGTGCAGGCTGGTTTGGACCTGGTTCAGAACCATGCGCAAGGGGAAGCCCAGGCCCAGCAAAACCGGGATGCCGCCCACCAGGCCCGCATACATCGCGAACACGGTCAGGACCGGGGTGAGCAGGATGCCTGCGACGACGCGCTGCACGACCAGGAATTGCACCGGCGACAGGCCCATGGTCTTGAGAGCGTTCAGTTCTTCGTTCACCTTCATGGTGCCCAGTTCGGCCGCGAAGGCGGACCCGGAGCGACCCGCCAGCATGATCGCCGCCATGACGGGTCCCAGCTCCCGCGTCATGGTCAGGCCCAGCAAGTTCGCCACGAACATCTGCGCGCCGAAATCCGCCAGCGGTTGCGCCGACTCGAAGGCAATCACCGTCCCTATCAGGCAGGTGAGCAACGACACGATGGGCAGCGCGTTGACGCCAGCCACCTCGAAGATGCGCAGCACCTCTTTCCAGCGCATGAGCCGCGGGCGCAAGAGGCTTCGGAGAACCGCGAGGGTGGTCTCCCCGATGAACTCGACCTGTTGACGCAAGTCGGCTAACCAAGCACAAGTGGCCGCTCCAACATCTACGGCAAGGGACGAACGAGGCGGCTCATGCTGCTTCAATCCCCGGAAATCTTCGTTCGAGAAGCTGCCGAAGAGATGTTGGAGGTTGGGGCCCAACCCGGTCACTGCGACGGTTGCCCCCGGGGTCATTCCTCCGATCGAAAGGTAATAGAGCAGCGCCAGGCCGGCGCTGTCGCACTCGAGGCGGCGAACATCAATTTCCAGCCGCACCATCGGGCTCACTGCTAACTCGCTCTCCAGGCTGCTCCAGGCCACGGGAGTGGACTCGGTATCCAGCTCACCTGTGAATACCAGCGTGCCCGTGCCATCGGGCAGGCGGGAGATCTCCCAGCGGACCGGCAAATCAACTGGGGGTGCGACCGCCATCTACGGGTGCTGAGTCACGTTCATTTCGGCCTGCCAGCCGCCGCCGAGGGCCTTGTAGAGTTGCACAAGGTCCAGTGAAATACCTTGTTCGCTTAGCACCAGCGCTTCCTGCGCGACGTAGAGCGAGCGCTCCGAATCCAGCACATGCAGGAAATCCACCAGGCCGCTTTTGTAGAGCTGCTTGGACAGCTCCACAGCCTGCTGGTCTGCCTGCACCGAGCGGAGGAGCGATTCGCGCCGGGTTTGTTCCCTGGCGTAGGCGACCAGAGCGTTTTCCGAATCCTCCAGCGCGACCAACACGGTTTGTTCATAGGCCTCCAAGGCCTGTTCCTGGCGGGCGTTCTGGACGCGGATACGGGCGCGGATGCGGCCGGCCTCAAACAGTTCCCACCGCATGGTTGGGCCTGCGGTCCAATAGTGGCTGGACCAATCAAACCAGTTGTCGGCGGATATGCTTTCCAAGCCGGCAAAGCCGATGAGCGAGAACTTTGGAAACAAGTCTGCCTTGGCCACGCCAATGCGGGCGGTGGCGGCCGCCAGTTCGCGTTCCGCGCTCTGAATGTCCGGCCGGCGCTCTAACAACTCGGACGGCAAGCCAACCGGCACAGCCGGTGGTGTGAGGGGAATGGGTTTCTGCACAGACATTTCGTCCATCATGGTACCCGGCGGTTGTCCGAGCAGGACGGAAAGATGATGAACGGCCTCCGCGAAGCCGGTTTCCAGCGAAGGGACCTGGGACTCGGTCGCCGACAACAGCGCCTCCGCCTGCTGAACGTCGAGGTCGTTGGCGAGGCCGCTCCGGTACCGGCTGCGGGTCAAGTCCAGAGCATCCTTTTGGACTCCGATATTCTCGCGCGCGATGGCGAGGCGTTGTTGGTAACCGCGGGACTCGATGTAATTGCGCGCCACTTCCGCCAGGAGAGAGATCAACACGCCCCGTTGGCCAGCCTCGGCGACGCCGACTTCAGCCCCGGCGGCTTGCAGGGCTCGCCGCGCGCCGCCAAAAACGTCGAGTTCCCAGGCCGCATCGAAGGCAGCATTGTAAAGATTGTAGTCCGCCCTTTCGGGCGGCAGCGCGAAAAAGCTGTTCTGGGGCCAACGATTACGGGAATAGGCTACCGTACTCCCGACCGAAGGCCATAACCGGCCGAAGGCCACATCTCGTTCGGCGCGGGCTTCGCGTACATGGGCTTCAGCGATGCGAAGGGTATGATTGGACTGAACCGCCGAAGTGATCAGCAAATCCAAGTTGCTGTCGCCAAACTCCCTCCACCACGCGGCAAGCTCCGCGGGGCCGTTGGTTTCCCCGCCAGCAAGGGACGAAGCCCAGTGCGCCGGAACGCTGGTTTTGGGCGCCTTGTAGTTCGGTCCCACCGCACAACCCGCGAGGAGGGCGGAACCGGCAAGGGCAATCACGGTTGCCGCTTTCACGAGCTGCGCACCTCCTCGGGCCGATTTACGGCATTCAGCAAGTGAAGGATGGTCTCGACCCCTATCTCCTCGCCGACACAGGTATTGAGCATCGCGTGGAAGAGCTGGGGGTCGGGCCATTCGTGGCCGAAGTAGTGCTTCACGAACTTCCGGCGTTCGTCGTCCATCGTGTCCACTAACCTGGCAGCCTCCTTTCGGTCGCCCACACGCTTGAACACGCGGCGGAATTTGAGATCCCGCGAAGCGTAGAGAAAAACGCTGAACCTGTTTGGACGGTCCCGGAGAAAGCACGGCGCGCCGCGGCCCACAATGACACAGGGACACTCTTTTGCAGCGTCCTCGACAACCCGTTTGACCACGGAGACCAGCCGATCCGTGTCCAGGACGGCCAGGTCCGATGACGGCGGCTGTGGGACAAGGCTCCCGCGCCATATCATGTTAATTAATCGCTGAAACAAGGGGTCGGTGCGTTCTTCCCGCCGCTTGCAGACCTGAAGCGGAATTTTCGCGAGCCGCGCGATTTCCTGGCTCAAGGCCTCATCGAACAGTTTCCAGCCCAGCCGTGCGGCGAGTACTCCGGCGATGGCGCTTCCGCCCGCGCCAAATTCCCGGTCAATGAGCAGGATTTGTTTCATCATCTTGCACTGTTCACTCGGCCAACGACACGGCGCGGACCTGCCGGGGCTTTTCAAAGACGAACACGCACAAAACGCACAGCGCGCAGAGGCAGGCCACGACGTAGAACAGATCCATGAACGCCCAATAAGTGGATTGTTGGAGCATCGTGTGATAAAGCAAATCGCCCGCCCGCGCCAGGGCATCGGCCGGATCGAAGTGCAGTTCCAGCAACTTTTGCGCGAAACCGAGGTGTTGTTCGTATTGCGGGTTCAAAGGCGACAATTGTCCGGCCATCAGGGCCTGGTGCGCCTGGGCGTAGCGTTGCAGCATGGTGGAAACGAAGGAAAGGCCGACACTACCGCCGATGTTGCGCACCAGGTTGTGGAGGCCGGTGGCGTTGCCGATTTGTTCGTTGCGCAATGTGCCGATGCCCAGCGTCGTCAAAGGCACGAAGACAAAGGGCGAGCCGAGACCCGCGATGATATTGGGCAGGACGATGTTGGACAGGCTCATTTGCAAATCCAACCGGCTCAATTGAAAGCTGGCGAGCGCCAGCAAGGCGAAACCAGCTCCCACCAGCATCTTCGGATTGACTCGGCTCACTAGAGCACCCACCACAAAGACCGCGACCAGCGATCCGATGCCGCGCGGAGTGACCGAGAGGCCCGCATCAAATGCGGTGTAACCCAACAGCGATTGAAGGAACAACGGCTGCAATGCAATCAGGGCGTAGAGGGCCAGGCCAAATAGCGCAAATAAGGCGCTGCTGACGGCGAAGTTGCGGTTCTTGAAGATGTGCAAATCCACGATGGGATGGTCGGTCCACAGTTCGCGCACGATAAATCCGATAAAGGACGCGGCGCAGATGACGGCAAACCAGCGCAGCCAAACGGCGGAAAACCAGTCCGCGTCCTGCCCCTTGTCGAGGATGATTTGCAATGTTCCGAGAAAGAGGCCCATGAGGCCAAAGCCGATCCCGTCAATGCGGCCCGGCCGGCTGGCGCGAATGTAAGGCGGGTCTTCGACGACCAGCAGCATCAGGAAGACCGCGAGAATGCCGACAGGCAGATTGATGAAGAAAGTCCAGCGCCAGGAGAATTGGTCGGTCAGCCAGCCTCCCAGGGTGGGACCGACGACGGGAGCGACCACAATGCCCAGGCCGAACAAGGCCGTGGCCGTGCCGCGTTGGGTGGGCGGAAAACTTTCCAACAGGATGGCTTGGGAAAGCGGTTGCATGGCGCCCCCGCCCAAGCCTTGCAGGATCCTGGAGATAACCAGCATCGGCATGGAGGTCGCCACACCACAAGTCAGCGAAGCCAGCGTGAACAACAAAGTGGAGGCGACCAGAAATCGTTTACGGCCCAAAAAGCTGGAGAACCAGGCACTGGCCGGCAGGATGACCGCATTGGCCACCAGGTAGCTCGTCAGCACCCAGGTGGATTCATCCTGTGTAGCACCAAGATTTCCCGCGATATAAGGCAGCGCCACCACAACGATGGAAGTGTCCAAGACGCCCATGAACGTTGCCAGCATCACCGGCAACGCAATCAGCCAGGGATTGGCGCGTGGGCGCCATTCCGTCGTTGTCGTGGCGGCGGCGTCGCTCATTTGACTTTGACCTTTGGTTCAACGGACATGCCCGGGGCGATGTCGAGGTCGTCCGGCAGCGGCTTCTCGAAGACAATTTTCACCGGCACGCGCTGGACCACTTTGACGTAGTTGCCCACCGCATTTTCCGGCGGCAATAGGCTGAACCGCGCCCCACTTCCGAATTGCAGGCTGTCCACCCGGCCTTCGAACTCTCGTTTTGGATAAGCATCGACACTCAGCTCGACGGGCTGGCCGGGGCGCATGTCGGTCAACTGCGTTTCCTTGAAATTGGCCGTCACCCAGACATTGGCCGGCACTAGCGCGAGCATCACCTGGCCGGGCTGCACGTAGTTGCCCAATTGCACCGTCCGGGCTGTAATGCGCCCATCCCGCGGCGCAATGATTTTTGTGTAGGAAAGATTCAGTTTGGCCTGGTGGACCTTGGCTTCGGCTTGTTGCACCGCAGCGGTGGCCGTCTCGACGCCCGCCCGGCTCAAGGCCACTTCCGACTCGGCCGCCTTGGACTGACTGCGGGCGGCATCCAGATTGGCGTCGTCCGCCCGCGCTTGCTCTTGAGCCTGATCGAAGGCGGTCTTGGATATCGCCCGGCTTTCCACCGATTTATAGCGTTTCAAATCGTCCGACGCGCGCTGCGCTTCCGCCTCCGCGGCAATCACTGCCGCCTGTGCCTGCGCGACCTTGGCTTCGCTCACTTTGACCTGGGCCTGGGCATGAGACAATTGGCTATGAGCGCCCGCCAGGTCCGCTCGAGCCACTGACAGACTCGACTCGTAATCACGCGGATCAATCTCGACTAAGACGTCGCCTGCCTTGACCTTCTGATTGTCCGTTACCAGGAGTTGGGAGATTTGCCCCGGCACGCGCGAGCTGATCAAGGTAAGGTACCCGTCAATGAAGGCGTCATCGGTGGATTCGTAAGGCGCGATAAAGCGGAGGTAGTAGAATGTCACCGCGACGAGCACAACTAATACACCGGGAGACAGGAGGAGGAGCTTCAGCTTCCGGCCCTTTTTGCGCGGCGGCGGCGCAACGATTTCCTTTTCCTCAGGGTTCGACGCTTCAAGCTTGCTGTTCTCTTGCTCCATGTTCGCTCTCCTTGCTTCTGGCGCTAGCTGGATCTGCGTTTCCAACCAAGGCCTTGCTTGCTGTGGTGTTCTGCGAGTTGGGTTCCCCGTCAAGAACAACAAGATTGCTCACGGTCGTTGTAATGGCGGCGGTTCGGGTCTCCGTCGGGTAATTGTTCTTGCGCCAGGCATCAATCCCTCCAAGCAAGGGGCGCACGCGCGGGAAGCCCCTTCGTTGTAGAGCCAGCGCGACCCGCGCGCTGCTGACCTCGTTCGGGCAGGAGCAATAGACGATGATCTCTCGATCACGGGGGAGCGCATGCTGCTGGCTTTCGATGTGGTCCATGGCGAAGTGTCGTGCCCCTCGAATGAGGGTTGGATCGAGTTCCAGCTCGGTGCTGGAACGCAAGTCCAGGATGAGCACTTGCTCGCCCGCTTCCTGCTTGCGGTGGAGTTCCTCCACCGTGATCCGCGCCATGCGCAACTCACGCAACAGGCGTTTCCGCTGCCAATACTTGTAGCCGATGTATAGCACTACGGCCCCGATTATTAGGCCGAGAGCGTTACCGCCCAGGCTGGCCAGTGCCGCGACGATTTGTTGGATCTGGTTGCTGAAGAAATAGCCCAGCAAGATCAGAACGCTGCCGTAGAGCAGTGAACCCAAGCCATCAACGAGCAGGAAGTGTCCCAGCTTGACTCCGGTCATCCCAGCCAATGGCGGTGCCACCGTGCCCAGGCCGGGCACGAACTTGGACACCAGCACACCTCGCAACCCGTATCGGGTGAAAAGGTTTTGCGTGCGGCGAACGCAGGAGTCCGGCTCCAGCGAGATGCGGCAGAGCAGGCCGAGGACTTGCCCGCCCCGGTGCCGGCCCAGGTAGAACCAAAAGGAGTCTGCCAGGAGGCAGGCTAGAACCGTGACCATGAGTGCCAGCGGCAAGTTCAGCTCACCCGCGGCACAAAGCGCACCCGCGGCCAGCAGCCAGGGCAGCGATGGCAGCGGCACCCCGATTTGCTCCACGAACACCGCCGCGAACACGAGGGGCAAGCCGTGGCTAATAAGGAACTGACTGGTCTGGGTCATGGACAGCCTGAGCTTCCGTCTTTAACCCTGAGGGCGACCTTTCCTCTCATTCCACCCCGCTTCGCTCGGGCATAGGCCTCCCGGGCCTGGTTAAGCCCGAACACAGCCTCCACGAAAGCACGGAGCTTCCCTGCATCCAGCAGGCGCCCAATCTCCGTCAACTGCCCCTGATTCGGTTCCACAATAAAGAATGCTTCCCTCACGCGAGGGTCGTTCATAGCTTCGCTTTGCGCAGCGATAGTAACCAGCCTGCCCGTTGACTTGAGCACATTCCATGAGCGATCCAGCGTCTCGCCGCCGACCGCATCGAATACAACGTCAATGTCGCGAGCCACCTTTTCGAAAGGGGTCGTTTGGTAATCAACGACTTCGTCTGAACCCAGGCTGCGCACGAAGTCGAGGTTGTGCTTGGAGGCTGTGGCAATCACCTGAGCGCTGCGCCAGTGCGCAAGCTGCACAGCAAATACGCCTACGGCCCCAGCGCCACCGTGAATCAGCACGCGTTCTCCCGCCTCTAGCCTTCCGCGCTCAAAGAGCCCTTGCCACGCTGTGAGAGCCGAAATTGGTACGACCGCCGCTCTCGGGTGATCCAATTGCGGTTTGGGCGCCACCGCGGTGGCCGGTGCCACACAGTAGTCGGCCTGCGCGCCATTGGCGTACCAATCGTTCATCCCATAAACTGCGGTGCCGACCTGCGGTCCCTTTACTGCGCTCCCGACCTCTTCGACGACACCCGAGAATTCGTGACTCAGGATGATAGGGAAGCGCCGGGGCTCGCCGTTTTGAGCCCTGAACGTCGGTGCCCATTGAAACTCCGTTGGGGTAACCGCGGTTGCGTGCACCCTGATCAACACCTCGTCCTTGCCCGGGCTGGGCCGCGGCACATCCCCGAGGGTAAGTTCATCCGGGCCGCCCTGTTTTGTCAGATAGGCCGCTCTCATCTCAGCTCAGTCGGCGAGGACGTCCGGCGCATCGACGAGATGTTCCGCCAGGAACCAGACCTGCATCTCATTGGTACGAATGACGTCGCTGACGAGCAAATCGTTGGTTCCATCGTCTCCCAACTCCGAGGCTTTCTTCGCCGAGGAACGGGCTCCCTGGAGGATAATCTCGTGGGCGGTCAGCAGGCGCGAAATCTGGACCGGCACTTCCTCGCGCCCTTTGGGCGGCCGTGGAAGGCTGGTGGCCTCGGCCACGTCCGCCGCCATGGCATAGCTCAGCCCGCCGAGCATCTGGATGCGCTCGGCGATCCGATCTATCAACTCCACCTGCTCGTCATGATGTTTGTCAAAGAGCAGGTGTAGTTGATAGAAGGTGTGGCCCGGGACCTGCCAATGGTGCTTCTTGTAAAGGTCCCGGAGGGTCATCGCGTCCGCCAGAATTTTGTTTAAGCGCTCGACGCTCTCCTGGCAAACCTTCTCGCTCAACGCGTTCGGCAGTTTTGCGATGGTGCCAAATGGCTGGAGTTCGGCTGCTCTTTGACCGGTTTTGGGTCGAGCTCGGTCGGGATGGTATTCAAAGCTCGGCCTCGAATAGTTGCTGCCTGTTTTTGTTGTCTCTCTTGTTCTCATAATACGTGTTCGGCTGTTTGTTTTCCTTCCAGGACGGCCCTCTGCAATCTCTTCGCCATGCGGCCGTACCTGGCTACGTTGATAAAAAGCACGGGTTGCCGTTGACTCCGTCCCGAATGCCGCTCATGCGCGGTGGCTGGATTCCGCTAGCGGTAGCCTCCGGAGATCGCGAAGGTCTCTCCCGTAATCCAGGAGGAATCGTCGGACGCGAGGAAGACCGCCGCGCCGGCGATGTCCCCCGGTTGGCCGATCCGGCCAAGAGGGGTCTGTGCCTCGACTTGTTTGCGCATTTCACTTTCCGCAATGCCAGCCGAACGGAATCCCTCGGTCTCGACCATCCCGGGTCGAATGGCGTTGACGCGGATGTGGCGCGGTCCGAGTTCCGCTGCCAGTGATCTTGTGATCGCGTCCACGGCCCCTTTGGTGCCGCTGTAAACCGCGGCTTCTGGAACAGCGAGGGTGCTTACGATTGAACTCACGTTAATGATACTTCCACCGCTCCCATCGAATTGCTTTGCCGCCTCCTGCGACGCTAGCAGCAGGCCGAGCACGTTCAAGTTGAACTGCTTGTTGAAGTGCTCCACCGTGAGTTTGTCCAGGGGCGAGAACTCATAGATGCCGGCGTTGTTGACCAGGATGTCCAAGTGGCCGAAGGCCTTCTCCGAATCGGCAAACAGGCGTTCGATTTCCTCCGGTTTGGACATGTTGGCCTGCACGGCGACGGCTTTGCCCCCCAGCGCGGCAATTTCGCTCACCACTTTCTCCCCATCGCCTTTGCTGGTGGAGTAATTGACCACGACGGCAGCCCCCCCGGCGCCGAGCGCCTTTGCGATGGCAGCGCCGATGCCTTTGGAGGCCCCGGTGACGACGGCCACTTTGCCGGCGAGTTTCTTTGTATTTGTGTTCGAATTTGTACTCATAATTGCCTGTTGTTGCCTTCACCCTGTATAGGTCCACAAAACCTGTTACTCGAGTAACCTGGTTGAGTGCTATGCATGCTTTCCCCCATGGCCCGCGGCAGCCCGGCGCCGCCGGCCGCTGGCTAGATAGACGTCCGCGCGCACATCGGTGAGCGGGTCGCCCGAGGAGTCGATGCCATCAATTCGCGGCACGGGGTCGAAGATGATTTTCCGCCGTTCCGGTTCCTGCTCATCCACGCGGGCGGTCAGGGTGATGGTGCCGAACGGGACCTCCTTGCGGCTTTCGGGCCACGCCACGCTGGCGTTCGTCACGTCATCGCCCGGCTCCGCCAGTTGCACGAACACATTGAGCTTAGCGGGGGCCTTGGCCAGCAGTGGACCAATCTCGTCGAACAGGAAGTTCGTGGACTTCGCCGCCGCTTGTTCGTTGGCAAGGTATTCGGTCCCTGCTTCAGGCCGGATGCGAAACCGCCCGTGACGGCTCACCCCGTCTGCATTGGTGTACTTGAAGGACGTGACGGCGAAAAAGGCCTCTCGTGTGAAACTGGTTGGGATCGGCTTGGGCGTTTCGATGAACTTCTTCGCGCTGGGGTGGGAGGCGAGGAATGCTCCTATGGCTTCGGGCCGGCCGGCACCGGCTGCTGCGGCAGCGCGGATGAACTCCACGAACTCCTCACCGGTGCGGACCGGGAAACCGTTCGTCGAGTGGGCGACGATGTCAGTGTGCGCGTGCTCGCCCAGGTGGAAGCGGATGGCCATCCCCCTCGGGCCCGACCGTGCGGGGTCGTTGTCGGGAATGTTCGGCAGGCCCGTCGAGTCGGAGAACCGCACGGTTACGGGGGTGGAGGGCCGGTTCGCGTGTGGGGCGCGCGTCAGTTTTGCCGCCTCGAACGACGGGGTGAACGTGCCCGAGCACATCAGGCCTTTGGCATGGGCGGGCCGAAAGCCAGGGTGCAGGCCGGACGCCGCGTCAAGGCCATCGAGCACCTCCTGGGCAAGGGTCGGGTTCATTATCGTGCCGGCTTGTCCAGTTTTCTCTAGGCTCTTTCCGGTAACTGTTGCATTTGTCATATCTGGTTTCTCCTTTCGTTCTTGTTGTATTACATCGTTAGCACCACCCGGAACCGCGCCTTACAGTGGCCGGTCGGCAATCTCAAACTTCCCCTTTGGGCCGGTAACCTGTGCTACACGCATCCTTGTCGTAAAACCTGTCCTCTCTGCGATGTTCCTTCGGTTCCACGCTCACGCGGTCCTTCACGATCGCCATGACTTCTTCGGCGTGCTCCGTTCTTGCCCAATCGCGCTGCAATTCGAGCAACACCTGCAGCGCTGTGAGTGTAACACCGCCCGCCTGCTCGATGCGCCGGAGCGCCGTCTCCTGGGCCGCGGGGCTCGTCCCACGAGATGCGTCCTTGATGGCATAAACGCCATAGCCTTCCTCCAACATCTGCAAAGCCGGGAACGCCAGGCATGCCTCGCTCCACAACGCCGCCAACAGGAAGTTCCTTCGCCCCGTATGCTTAACCGCCGCCACAAATGCCGGGTTGTCCCATGCGTTCATGCTGGAACGTTCAATGGGTTTCTGGCCCGGGAACAGGTCCAGCAGTTGCGGAGCGATTTCGCCGCTGAAGCCCTTGGACTCGACCGCGGTCAGGATTACCGGCACTCTGAAGAGCTTCGCCGCTTTCGCCAGTAGCTGCAGGCTGTGGAGAAAGTCCTGCCAATCCTCGTTGGCCACTTCGCGTAACAGTTCGGGCTGGTGATCGAGGAAGATGACCGCGCAATTGCCCGGGGTCAGCAGCCCCTTATCGGTCGAACTCACGCTCATGAGATATTGTGCGTTGGCCCGTTTGGTTGAATCACGAGAGGAAAATCGCTCCTGTAAATCGAGCGCGCTATTGGCCAAATGGTCGGACTTTTATTCCACTAAGGAACTAGGCCGTTCTACTCCTTTCGAACTAGGCCGAACGTGGGGTTAAAGCCCTTCTCGATAGTGCCAGCCCCGCTGACTGTTCCTCACCAGGTCCTCTTTTTCGAACGCTATCACATCGCCGATGTGGTCCACGCTGACATCGGCTGCGCCGGAGTAAGTGGCGACAGCCTTGGGATCATTCGCGAACTTCCCTTGCCGCGGAAACACGGTGGTGACGCGGTTGCCCCAAGCGCTGCGGATTGCGGCCAGGATTCGCAGCTTGTCGTCTACGAGGACGTAATGGTCTGCCGGGTAGCGTCGTTGCACATCGGAAAGCGCCTTCTCTTTGTGGACGTAAATGAGCACATGGCCCTGCACGGCTTTGAAGATGCCGGACCGTTCGACCTTGCGGGGCTGGAATACGACATCGCCATCGGTAAGAATGACCAATCGGCCCCACTTGCGGAAGCGGTCGAGCACCTCGAGCGCGCCCGGATAGAGGCGATGGGCGAAGGGATAGTCCAGCAGGTAGTTGGCCGCCGTGATTAAATGAGGTTCGTAGGGATGTTCGACGCGGAAGCGCTGCAGCGCGCCCAGGTAGTCTCGGTAGCCCAGTTCATCGAAGAGCTGCTCCTGAATAGCCCAAAACCGATCACGGTTCTTGTGTCCGAACTGCTTTTCGATGTGTCGCTGCAGGTCCTCCTGAATGCGGTCGTTGTCCAGCAACGTATTGTCCACGTCCACGAGGAAGACGATCTGTTGGCGAGTTTTCATAGAATCTTATGCGCGCCGCACTAGCTCTGCGTGGGGGAGATGGATTTCAGCCAAGGTGCCGAGCTTCGGCTGTCATCTGGGAGATGCGCGAAATCCGGCCGCCCTCCAGGGACAGCCGTTGGATCGTTTCGGTCAATCGAGCGAAGGCTTGCGAGAGATTGGCGTCGGCATCCCGTGCGCCCTCGTGAGGGGCCGCGTGCTCGACTCGCCGTGCAATGGCGTCGCGTAATGCACTCTCGGCCGCTTGCGCTTCGAGTGGCATCTGCTGCCATTCCTGCAAGCCAGAATCACTGGCGAGCCATGTTGCCAGGGCCAATATGCGCTCAGCACCTAAGAGCATGGCTTCCAGAGCGCCTGATGAAATGCTGTCGCGAAGTCGCGGTTCGTTGGTTTCCAGGCTCATCAGTTCCGCTTGGCGCCGCCCCTTCTCGAGTGCGCTCGCAATTCCAGCAATCAATGGTTCGGCCTTCGGTCTCGCCTCATTGGCCGGAGTTGCCGGACTGGGAATGGCCAGCAACCTGGCAAGTTGCGCGAGGGCCTGCCGCAAAATGTCCCGCAACCGATCCCTGGCCCGCTCCGGCCAGATACACTGGAAGACGAATGTCATGACGACCACACCGAAAAGAATGCCGACGACACGACCCCGGACATTGGTGAGGTCGGTGTCCGGCGCGTATGGCTGGAAGCCGGGAAAGAGGCTGTAAAAAAAGGCAAAGGCAATCTGCAAACCGGCGTAAGCGATGCGTTCGCTGCCGGTGCCGACCCATCCAGCGATCGCCGAGACGCACGCGACCAGGATAACCAGAGAAGCCAGCGTCTCCATGTGTGGGATGAGGACGAGGATCGAGAAGAACGCGAGCAATCCGCCAATGCAGCAGCCGATCGCCCGAAGAAGGCCTTTGTAGAGTGTGGCGCCAGCGGTTTCGAGCCCGATGAAGACACAGGTGATGAAAGCAGTGTGAATTCCAAACCAGTCCACCCCGGTGTAGAAGAAATAGCAGAACATCGCCGCGAGCGTGACCTTGAGCGCGAAGCGGACATGGGCCGGATTGGTGAACGCGTCCGGCACGAACAGGCCCTTGGGGAGCGGCTTGGGCGGGCCCGTCGGCTTCGGCAGAAAAAGCAGGTTCAGGACCACGGTCAAAGCAACAGCATACGCAAGTGCCACCCAAATCCAGAGGATGATCCGGACCAGCAGTTCCGGTGAAGGCACTAATTCTCCGACGCTTTGAGTGATGGCAATGACAAACCCGAGGAGGAACATCAGTGGCCCCAACACCAGGACGCGGAACAAATACATCCCGAGAAAAAGAACAATGGCCATGGAGGGAATGCGCCACTCCGGATGCCCATAAGTGAGCTGGTACAGGAGCAAGCTCACCGCGATCCCGATGGTGATGCCGATCAGGCCGAGCACGCCAACCATGGTTGTGATCCGGCTGTTTTCCTTCGAGATGAAGAAGACCATGTAGGCGGACACCGCGAGCTCTGGCACTTGTAGAACCGTCGAGATGATCACGCAAAGGACGGCGCCACAGATGAGAATGAGCGTTCTGACTTTGCGCTCGTGCGAGGGCGCCAACTCGCGCCGCAGCCAATCAAGCCACCCGATGAGGGCGGGTTGGGCATCCTGGAAGTGCGCGCGCATTTATTCGGGACGCAACAGGAGGAAACGGAGGAAACAGAGATAGCTCATAGATCCCCTGAGGACACACCCCCAAAGCCCTTCGCCATTCGCTGAGCAGCCGCGAGGTTGCCAAACCTGCTTCGGAGACGTGTTCATGCCTCTGTTCCCTCTGTTATCTCCTGTTGAAGTGTCAGGGTTTAGCAGGCGGGCCCTGGATAATCGCCGCCGCAGAAGCACCCATGCGGAACAGATTAGTATCCGGATTCTCCACTTCGATCCGCACCGGAAATCGTTGGGCAACCCGGACCCAGTTCAGCTCCCGTTTCACATAAGGCACCCCGCCGAACGGCAGATTGACTTCGCCCTCGGGCTCGACCGCCCAGCCGATCCCTTGGACTTTTCCGTGGAACCGGCGGTTAGGCGCGGAGGTGAGGTAAACCACCGCCTCGGTGCCCGGAGCCATGTGGCGGACCTCCGCTTCGCGGAAGTTGGCCATGACATACCATTTGCGGGTGTCCAGCAAAGAGAATACGGGAGTACCGGCGCTGGCATAGGCGCCTTCGGAGATGTTTAGGCTGACGACCCGTCCCGGAAATGGCGCGCTGACTTTGCAGTAGGAAAGGTTGAGGGCCGCAAGGTCAACGGCGGCTTCTGCGCCGCGGCGTTGCGCGATGAGAGTGGCCAGGGTGCTCAGGGCGGTCCGGGCCTGGTTCAGTTTCTGTTCCTCCGCGGCGACCGCAGCGGCGGCAACCGCTTGCGCCGTTTCCGCTTTGTCCACGTCGTTCGCCTGCACGAAGCCATTAGTCAGGAGCGGTCGCATCCGCTCCAAGGTATCGCCGGCCTGCTTCAGCTCGGCCTTCCCCCGTTCGACACCGGCTTCGGCGGCCTTGACCTGGAATTTCAGCTCGGCGTCTTGCGCACGGGCCACCTTGATCTGCTGGTCGAGGGTGGCGAGATCGGCTTTGGCTTTTTGCAGCGCCAGCTTGTAGTCATCCGGATCAATCTCGAAAAGCACTTCCCCTGCCTGAACCGACTGATTATCCTGCACGTTGAGCTTAAGGATCTGCCCGCGCACTCGCGGGGCGATGCCGACGACGTTTGCCCGGGCGGTAGCATCGTCGGTGCGTGGGTGATGCTCGATGACATTCCAGACCAGGAGGATCAACACGGCCGCACCAACGATCACGACAAGGCTGAGGATCAGACCAACCGGTTTCCGCCAGTCACTGCGCTTCGCGCCGGACGATCTGTGTGCGTCACCGGGCACAGCAGGATTCGACTGGGCCGGTGCGCCTGATTTTTCCGCAGCCGGTCCGTGTTCCGAGGTTGCCGCGCTCGAGGGCGGGGGCACTCCCGCGGTGGCGTCTGGTTGCGCTGTCGGGCTCGCATCCGGAGTGGGCACCGTTGGCGATGTTGCTTGCGAATCCATGACGCTTTCAGGTTTTGAAAAAGATCAGCCAAATGGCCATTGTCCACAGGATCATCATGCAAAGGTAAACCAGACCCGCGGGACGCAGATGAACGTTGAGCTTGAGGCCAATCAATAGTTGGCGAGCGATGATGGTCAGCACGAGACCAAGCACGATGCACACCAGCCAGGCGGGGAAATAAGAGCCGAGGAGGTCTACTGTGGGCGAATGAGAGTCAACGGCGCGACAACCGGTCGAGCAGGAGACTACAGAGAAGACAAAGGAATGAAAGAAGGGGCGCGCCGTGGTTCTCCAGGCACGCGGGCGCTTCCTGAACCTTGCATGGCCTCCGCGGATATGTATGTATCCTCGAGGGCAGGGCGGATAGAATCTCTGTTTCCTCTGGCTGCTCCTGTTCATTTCCTGCGTATAGATTGCGGGGTCGGTCGGCCGAGGTCTCCGACACTCAGTGCCAGGGCCGCGGCGCTGGTGTGAATCGCTGAGCGCGTGTCAACGATCACGCTGCGCGAGGCGGTCACATTGCGTTGGGCATTCGCGACGTCCACGTAGGTGCCGAGGCCGTGTTTGTAGGCATCGAGGGACGCGGCGAAGGCACTTTCTGCGGCACCCACCAGTTTTGCTGCGGATTCCTGTTTGCGGAGCGCGGTCTCGAAATCCGTGCGGGCCTTCCAGACTTCCCGAATGATGGAGTCACGTGAGTGGGCCAACGCGTCCTCGGCGGCTCGGAGTTCCGATTGGGCTATCAGGAGCTTCTTGCGCCTGGCAAAGCCATCGAAGATAGGGAATTCGATGGCGACCCCAACGTGGTACACGGGATCGTTGCCGCCGAAGTATGGAGAGTCGTTGGCGCTAACATCCAGTTCCGCCCACCCCGCATGAGCGTCCAAAGCAATCCTCGGATAGTACGCAGTGCGTGCCTTACGCACGCCAGCCTGCTTGGCGCGGACATTCGCAAACTTCGCCACGAGGTCAGGGCGCCGTGAGAGAGCCCGCTCCACCAATTCGTCCATAGAGTCAGCCGAGCTTTCCGAGAACGGCTCTTCGGAAACGTCCGCTACGTGCAGCTTGGTGCTGGGCAAAATGCCCAGACTGTCCACGAACGCAACTTGCACGTCACTCAGCGCTCCACGCGCCGCTTCAAGTTCGAAGGCCGCCTGCGCAGACTGCTGTTCCGCTTGAAGCACTTCCGGCTTGGTCGCCAATCCATTGTCGAGGCGCGCTCGGGCCGCTTGCGCAACGGTATCCGCGGCTCGCACTGAACTTTCAGCGACTGCCACTTTTTGCCGCGCGGTGTTCAGTTCGTAGAAGCGCTGCGTGACAGTGAAGACAATCTGCTGGTGGACGGCGTTGAACGTCACGTTGGCCATCATCAGCCCTTCCTTGGCCATCGTGGTCACCGCTTTGCGCTCCCCGAAATCGAACAACAACCACTTCAGGCTGACAACCGCGCGTTCGCCCCAGGCATCGGTCGCGAGCGTGCCGCCGCCCGTGACCGACACCTCTGTCGGACCAGGGCCTTGCTTCAGCGTGGGGAAGGGAATGAAGGCGTGTTCAAAGCCCGCGGCTGCCGAAGCGACGAGATACGGGAAGTAGGCGCTTTGGCTAAGACCCACTGCGGCTGCCGCTTGACGCGCGCTTTCCCAGGCGATCCGGGTTTCAGGATTCGCTCGCTCAGCGATGTCAATCAGCTCGGGCAAGTCATAGACCTTTTCGGGGTCAATCGCAATGGTTGTGCTCGAGGTCCTTTCGCCCGCTTCTCGATGTGCCACTTTTTCCTCGTATTCCTGCAATTGAGGCGGATACCACGGCTTGTCTGCTGAAGGCGGCACGCTGTCTCCGCCAAGAACGGGGGAAACAGGTACCACGCTTGCGACGGATACCAGACAAAGAAGCAACTGCAGCATTCGTGGCGTCGCCGTTCTCATGACTCACAACTCGGTATCAGGCGAGTCGCGTCCTCTTGCGTAAAATCTGGTTTATCGCGAACAAGAGCACGCCCATTGGTGGTAACGTGAGGTACGGAAGCAGGCCGATCAGGCGGCCGGCTGGCGGACCGACCGCGATGACGCAGGAAGCTCTCGCAGAGTCGCTCCCGCGGGTGACGACGGCATCGAGCGTCCAATTGCCTGGGACGCCGAACCGAATTGGTGCTGCGTAAAGGAGTTTGTTGGACGCCTGCACCCGGGTCGCCCGGACGGAGGGTTGTGTAAAGCCCTGCTCCGGCTTCTGCCTGACGAGTGCGACTCCCGGGAGGCCACACAACTGCCCAATGGGCCTCGCGACGAACAGAGGCGGAGGCGTAACCCGCAAATCTACCGTGGCATCGAGAATGGCGTCGTTCGAGTCCCTTCGTTGAACCATGAGGCTCACGTCAGTGTCATTGTTTGGAGTCGGCGCCGGCGTCGTAAAGATCGTGACCACGAAAGGCCCTTGAACTCCACGGAACCGCACCACGCCTCCATCAGCGCGGGCGTTGCCTGACGTCACCCCGAATAGCAAAAGGGCTCGAAATACGTAACCGCAGAGGAAGGCCTTCATGGGGACATGATTGGGCCGGCCAGTCCTCGCATTTCCATCGGCTGGAGGAAGATCCAGATGCCCACGACATAAAGCATCGTTGCGAGGCCGGCCCATGAGGCGAAGAAGCGCAAAGCATCACGTGGCCGAGTGGCATAGGTGAGACTGACGCGCCAGCCGAGATACAGTGCCAACAACACTCCAGCATCAAGCAGGATGGTTTGCATGATCTGCGTGGCGTGTGATCCAAGCAGCGGCAAAGGAAACTCCCCGTCCCGTAACTCGAGGAAATGCAAGCCGGCATTGGTTGCTGCCCGCTGAATCGTTTCCCAGCCGGAACTCCATCCCACGGAGAGATGGAACAGGAAATGCCCTGCCCACATGGCGATGCCAAGCGGGACCAATGACAATGAAAACCGGCAGAACACTTCGCGTACCGGCACGGCTATGCCGGTGAGGGCGCGGCTTGCATATGTGGCCAAAAGAGCGAAAGTCGCCGGAGCCAAAACCAGGGCGACGAACAGCAGGGCGCTCGTTACTGGCTGTGAGGTCGCCAAACCGAGCCGCGCAGCGAGTTGGCTGCTGAACGCAGCCAGCGGAGCCGTCATGAAGGCGGCATTCGCGAACGCTGCGAACACGAATAGCAACGCCAGGGCGGCGAGGTCCAGTCGCCGCGAGAGGCGGCCAAGAGATGACCGTAGCCGGTCGTGGATCATGTCAATGCCCGGCGCCGCCGGGATCAAGCCGATGTTGTGGTGCGGGCAGGCACGAACGCAATCGAGGCAAAATGTGCAATCCAGATTGCCGGATTTGCGCGGAAGGTACAGCTCCATCTCGCACCCGCGCTGGCGCTGGTTTCCGCAGAGGCAGTCGTGGGTCCTGCAATTGGCGCAAACCTCAGGTTCGCGGACTTTGACTTCGAGCGGCGAAACCAGCGAGCCGACAAACTGAAATTGGCCAATAGGACAGAGATATTTGCAGAAGCTCGCTCCTCGGAAAAGGGCGTCAATGGCGAACGCCACCAGGAAATAGTTGATAATGAGCCAGGCGGTCCAGATCGGCTTATCCCACAGGCCGAAGACCTCGTAAGCCCAAAAGAACACCGCGAGCAACACAATGCCGAACCATTTGGAGCGCAACCCACGCGGCCAGGAGTGCTGCCGCAGACCCAGCCGACGCCCCAGGTCGCGGAAAAACACGAAGGGACAAGCCATGCAAAAGCAGTTGCCGGCCGCCAGCAGCCCAATCACCACCAGCGCGCGCCAATACGTCCAGGGCAGCACACCCGCGAGGTTGGCGGAGCTGACTTGCGGACCGAACAGCCCGTCAACAATCACGGCGAGGGCGATAATGAACAGCGTTGCCTGTAAGAGCCGTCGGCCCGATTGTGCCCGAAGAAATGGCCCGACCAGAGGCACGGACAAGAGATCGAACCGTCTCACGCCAACAGAAATTCGCGGCTTGATTTGGTGGGGGGACTGGGCAACGAGCCCGTAGCGCAGAGTTGTAGTCTGCAGCATTTGGGGACGCACGAGCCGATGGCTTGCCGACAGGTATTGCATCGCAATCAACGCGGCTGGGACCAGGAAAACCAGCGATCCGGGCACCCACATGAGCACGCCGGCGCAGCTCTGGTCGCTCAGCGCGGTCGTCCCGGACAGCCTTGGCGCCTGAAGGTACGCCTGGTAGAGCACGTGATCCGAGAACGTGAGTATCGCGGAAAGCGTCGTATTCAACAGATCGGCTGCGAGCAGGTAGAGGGGCACCGACCATACCGGCCACTGCGGCCGGCTGGGGAAGGGGCGAACTACGGGCCACCAAAAGAGGAGCGCCGCTCCCAGGAAACAGGCGTGCTCGGCCTTGTGCCAGGCAGGCGAGCGAAGCGCCAGGTCGAACGCCGGCGGCACGTGCCAGGCACAGAGAGTTATCGCCATGATAATCCAGCAACTCACGGGATGCGTGAGCCACTGAGCAACCCGGCGCAGCGCCGGCCAGACCAGGAAGGGGCCAACTCCATCCCGAGCGAATTTCCTGGGCAAGCCGCGCAGCAACGGCAGCAACGGCGCGCCCAGCAGAAGCAGGGGCGGCACGACCGACATCAGCAGCAAGTGTTGAACCATGTGTGCCGAAAGAAGCAGGCCGGAAAAGGCATCCAAAGGCGAAGCTATCGCCAGCCAAAGACCCGCCAGTCCTGCGGCGAACGCCCACAATCGCCACGTCGGAAATCTTTCCGGCGCGGTTCGCTGCAGGACCAACCAGCCGCGCCAATACAGCAGAAAGGGGGCTACTACGCCCCAGGCGATCTTCGAGTCCAAAGACCATGAACTGAGGATCGCTTGGGAAGTGGGCGACATCGGCTCAAGGGCTGGGCGCACCAGGGCCGGTTTGAGGTCCCGGCACAACACTCACGAGCGCCGCGTCGCGTGCCGGCGGTTCGTTGGACGGGTGGAGCGTCTTAAGGAAGGCCACCAAAGCCGTCGTTTCGGCCGGACTGAGGTTCTTGCCGTAGGCAGGCATGTTGCCTCCGCCTTGCAGAACCTGGCGGACGAGTTGGTCGCCCGTCAGGCGAACCGCCACGCGATCGAGCGCGGGACCGCGCAAGCCGCCTTCGCCGCCCAGCGAGTGGCAGTTGCGGCATTGTTTCTCTTGCAGCACGACCGCGCCGGTCCGTTCGAGGGCCGAACGGCCTTTGAGCAGGCTCGGCGGGACCGGCATGCTGCTCCATGCGTCCATGATCGGCGACCACGGGGTGTAGGTGGCGAGCTGCGTGAACGTAGCTAACGAGACGATGATGACCAGGACCGACAGCACCGCAACGGGCCGCCGGCGCCAATGCTTCTCGCCCGTGCCGGAGATGAGCGGCAGCGCGATCAGAAAGCCGATGGCGACAACCGGCCCCACCAGCAACAGGAAGGTTTCCATTTGCGGCGGCAAGAGTGCCAGGGCGGCATACAGCCAAAGGAAAAAGAAGTCCGGCCTGGGCACCGTTTCTACGACCGTAGGATCCGGCGGTCCTGACGGCCCATACGGTCCAAACAACGCTGCACACACGACCAGCGCCAAAATGATCGCCCCCGAGAACACCAGGTCCTTGCGAAAGGCGTCCGGCACAAATGGCACGCCGTCCCTCCGCGTCAGCTCGTGATACTCCCGGAGGTAAGTCGAGCGCCTGACGAGGCGGCCCGGCATCGGCCACTCGTTTACCCCCAGCTTGAGCACCATGAGCAAATGCACGCCGACGAAGGCGATCAACGTGGCCGGCACGATAAACACATGGATGGCGAAGAAGCGCGAGAGGGTCTCCCCGGCAATGATCGGCCCGCCGAGCATTGCGTGAACCAACGGGGCGCCAATCAAAGGAACTCTTCCGATGATCGAAGCCCCGATCCCAAGGCCCCAGTAGGCATCCTGGTCGAAGCGCAGGACTTGTCCTGTGAATGCCATTCCCAGCGTCATCAGCAGCAGGCAGACGCCGACCATCCACGTCAGCTCGCGGGGATACTTGTAAGCGCCGAACACAAAGACCTGCACCATGTGAATCAGCACCAGGGCGACCATAAAGTTCGATCCCCATCCGTGCAGGGCACGGACGAACCAGCCGAAGCTCTGCTGTTGGTTCAAGACCTGCAGACTGGTCCAAGCCTGGCCGGCCGAGGGAACATAGACAAACGCGAGGCAGATGCCCGTGAGAAACTGTAGCACCATCACCGTGAGGCTGGCGCTGCCGAACACGTAGGCCCAACTGGCGGTGCGGCGCGGCACCGGATGCTCCATCGTCTCCCGGAGCGGTTTGCCTAATTGGAGACGCAGGTCAAACCACCCCGCCAGGTCTTTGATCAAGCGCATACTCACCTCGTAAGTCGTTCCACGCCGGTCTAACTGGGAGGCGTTGCCAGGGTCGGCACTTCCCCCGCTTTGATCCAAAGTTCGCCACCTTCAATCTTGTAGTCATATTGGAAGAGGCCGCGCGGTGGCGGACCCGAGGCATGCGCGCCGTCGGCATAATAGGCACCGCCGTGGCACGGGCACATGAACAACCCGGATTGAGGAAACCAACGCACCGGACAGCCCAAGTGGGTGCAGTTGATGGCAAAGACCTGTAATTTGTCGGGCGAAATCCGCCGAACCCAACACGGAATGTTGGCTGTATCGCCGTCCCAAGGCCGAACAAACGGGTTGCGGTAAGTCGCCAGCCTGGTTTGGCCTTCGGGGAACTCGGTGAGGGAACCAAGAGTCACCCATGACAATTCCTTTCTTATCTCTTTGCGTTTTGAGGGGCCAAAGATGTAGCCAGCCAGGGGAATGGCGCAGAGGACTCCGGCCACCGCATTGAGCGCGATGCCAAGGGCGAACAACATCTGGCGGCGCGGCAGCTTCTTAGGGGCTGGGGCTGGAGGCTCCGGCATCCTCTCGGGTTCTCGTGTCAGTTCAGACATAGGCGCTGCTGTCTTCAATTGTTCTTTTGGGCAGGTTCGCCGCTGGCGTGAGGCGGACCCGTGCCAGGCGTCCGCTTGGCAGCCAGCCAGGCAACCACATCGCTCACTTCTTGCGGTGTCATTGCCCGTCCCGGCGCATCATTGCGCCAATCGGGCTGACCAAGGTCCGGGCGTCCGGCAATTACCGTCGTGCGCAGATCCTGGTCGCTCACGAGCGCAAGAAAGGAATCATCCACAATGGAACTGCCTTTTGCTGTGCCTTTGCCCTCGGGTCCGTGGCAACCGGCGCAGAAAGTGCCATAAGCCGCCGCACCTCGCTTCGGGTCGCCCGGCGTAGTTGCGGCGTAGGGCGGCGGGGTTACGCCCTGCACTTCCATCGGCCTCGCCCAACGGGCTCGCATCTCGTGAACCAGGATTTCGATTTGTTCATCCGTCAGGGTTCCCCCAGAGCCTCTCGCGAAGGCAGGCATGAGCGTGCCTGGAATCCCGCGCGCGGTAACGCGGCGAATCGTCTCGTCGCTGGCAACGGCCAGGTAAATCGGATTCGCCAACCCCAGGGCGCCGTTGCCCTGGCCGTCCTGACCGTGACAGCCCGCGCAGTTCTGGCTGTAAAGGACCGCGAAGTTGCGCACCTGTGCCGGGTTGAGCACGACGTCCGCGGCCGTTGGTTTGCCGGGTGGCCGGCAACTCACACAAAGCAGGAGCGCGCCCAGGCAAAACACCAAGCAGGAAGCAGAAAGCGGAAAGCAGAAATGCCCGCCGATTTCTGCTTTCTGCTTTCTCAATTTCTGCATTGGCTGCCGTAAGTTCATGATTCCGACCCGTCTTCGCTCTTCTCGTCCTCCAGGCCGGGCGCTTCAATGCCAGCCCGCACCGCGAAAGGCAGGTACTGCACCGTGCTAATGGGTTCATGACGCGCTACCACAAAGCCGGCCACCAGGCCGAAGGCAAACTGGGATGCCAGGAACCAGCCCCACTGAATCCGCGCGTCCAGTGCCGGATTGGTGATGCCCAGCCCTGCATGCAAAAGGCCGGACCAGAACAGCGGCGCCAGAAACCCGCCGAGCAAAATGGGACGCCGCGGGAACATCGGTAGCGCAATGCCGTATAGCAAACCTACCAAAGCCGAGCCGACCGTGTGGATCACGAGAGCCAGCAGCAGCCCCACGCCATCGAACTTCAGGAGCTCGTCGTAGCTCATAGCCGAGATTCGGGCTGAACCCGCGGCCGCCAGCAGGTTTACCGGATACCAGATGCTCTTGTGAAGGAGCAGCCCATAGAGGATCGCCAACACCGCCATCGCCGCGCCTCCAACCAGTCCGCCGCGGATGCCGGCCGAGTAGGGATAGATTTTGACCGGCAAGCGCGCCCGATGGCCCGCTTGGCCGACCTGGAGGTGACGCACCGTGGGGATTAAGGGGGCTGCAGCCCGCTCCTCCTTCTCCACCGCCACGGAGTCGTGCACTTCCTGTGGGAGGACCTGGCTAAACCAGCCGACAAGTCCGGCGCACAACGTAATGGCTCCAAGGCTTGAGATCATGACATTCGTGAGCAACCCGGCAAACACCAGCGTGAAGCCGAACGCGGCGACTAAGGGCCATCCGGTCGAGGCCGGCACTTGAATGAGCTTATCTGCCGGTCCTTGTTCGTTGGAATTCATACAAACCCTCTCCCGGTCAACGTCCGATAATGTAAACCACGGTGAACACGACGACCCATACCCCGTCCACAAAATGCCAATAGAGCCCCAGCACGTGGGTCCGTTCCGCGTGCTGTTGTTTAACGCAACCAGTTAGCGCGAAAACCATCACCAGCGTCAGGCCCAGCAGCCCGATCACGACGTGGGTGGCATGCAGGCCCACCAGCGAATAAAAAGTCGTGCCAAAGAGGTTCGTCTGGATGGTAAACCCTTTCTCGTAGATGAACCGGTACCACTCGCGCCCCGTGCCGAACAGGAAGTAAGCACCGAGCACAATCGTCGCCAGCCACCACCAGTTGAACCACTTCGTGTCACCCTTCCTCAAGGCCTGCAAAGCCACACTGATGGTAGCACTGCTGGAGAGAAGACAAATCGTGTTCACAATCGGCAGTTCTAGAATCTGGCGCGGGGTCGGGCCGCTAATGCTTTTGCCGACGTAAAAGAGATAGGCCACCACAAAGATCAGGAAGATGGCACTCTCCGCGATAATCAGGCAACTCATGCCCACCACGCCTTTGGAGGGTCCCGGGCCGCCCGCAGGCTCCGGATGCGCCGTGTCGCTTGTCGCGTTCATAAGGTTTGCGGTCATTCGTATTTCCAATCCGGGTCGGTCGGGTGCTTGAGGTCCCAGAGCGGTCGGCGACTCTTGACTGTAGGGGTTTCAGCGAAATTGTATTCCGGGGGCGGGGAGCTTGTGCTCCACTCGAGGGTCCAGGCATCCCAGGGGTCGTTCCCCGCTCGCTTTCCTTTGCGCAATGAACGCAGGACGTTGAGTGACATGATCAACACCCCGGCGATCTGAAACGCTACGCCTATCGTACAAATCAGATTCAGGGTTCCCCACCCGCGGTCGGCTTCATACGTGTAAATGCGGCGGGGCATCCCGAGGATGCCTGCAAAGTGCATCGTATCGAAGGTCATGTGGAAACCGATGAGGAACAGCCAGAAGTGCCATTTGCCCAGGCGCTCGCTTAGCAGCCGGCCCGTGGCCTTGGGGAACCAATAATAGATCGCCGCAAAGATCATGAATACGATCGCGCCCACCAACACGTAATGGAAGTGGGCGATCAAGAAATAGGAATCGTTGAGTTGCCAGTCCCACGGGGCGCAGGCCAGCATAATTCCGGTCAACCCGGCGATCAAAAATTGGAACAGGAAGGCGATGCTGAACAGCATGGGAGTGGCGAAGCGCAGCTTGCCGCCCCACATCGTGCCGATCCAGTTGAAGATTTTAATGCCCGTCGGCACGCCAACCAGCATGGTCGAAACCACAAAGAAGGTATTGCCGGTCGAGGTCATGCCTACCGTGAACATGTGGTGGGCCCAAACCCCGAGGCTCACGAAGGCGATGGCGCAGGTGGCTGCCACCATCACCGGGTAGCCGAAGATCGCCTTGCGCGAGAAGACGGGGATGATTTCCGAGGCGAACGCGAAGGCGGGAATAACCAGGATATAGA
>Ga0335069_10002847_pt1 | contig 26428 bp, 27 predicted proteins | sample Lox_Sample_11_FD_206714 | JGI IMG/M metagenome (GOLD analysis project Ga0335069, IMG submission 206714) | Soil microbial communities from Loxahatchee National Wildlife Refuge, Florida, United States - Lox_Sample_1.1 | ecosystem: Environmental > Terrestrial > Soil > Wetlands | place: USA...
CTTCTGGTCCGAGAACGGCAGGTCGGCCGGATCGGCGCAGACGCGCAACTGGGTCCGGGCGACGAGTTCCCCCGTTGGCGCCTGAGCCGCGGCCGGTCCGCCCATGGCCAGCGCCAGGAGGACCGCCGCACTGCCAATGAGCCTCGCATGTTCCATGACCATGGCGATCATCCACTTCACGGGGGCACCAGAATTTCACCCTTGCCGCCCACGGCAGCGTCTCCCGCCCAGCGCCGGAATGGCGCAAGCCGCGACGCAAGCGCGGCGAGGCCGAGTGCAACAAGATGGCGCGCCAGGAGCCGGAAGATCACGAGGTCGTGCACACCGCAGTCGGCGAAGGTCGGCCCGATCATGGCGGCACCGCCGAGGCCGATGATCGTGCCGCGCCGCATCGCCACGCCCGGATTGCCGCCGATGCTTCCGCCGACCACGACTGTTCCGGCGATCATCTCGGCGCCGCAGATGGGTCCGGCGTCGCCGCCAACCACGACGAGGCCGCGCTTCAGGCGCTGCCCTGCCTGGGCGCCGGCATTGCCATCGATCACGACGGCGCCGCCGCGCATCCCCGCGGCGGACCCCGGCAGGCTTCCCGCCACGGCATCACCTACGTTGCCGCGAACGCGGATCGTCCCGCCCCGCATGTCGGTGGCCGCTCCGTACCCGGCGCTCCCGCTCACCGATAGCTCCCCACCTCGCATGCCGCGCCCCAGATACGCGCCGGCATCGTCCTGGACCACGATCCGTCCAGCCGTCATGCCGGCGCCGATGCAGTCGAGACGGGCGCACGGGCCTTCGAACGTCACGGACGCCGCATCGTCATCGGCGCGCACGCGAAACCAGTCGCCCACATGTTCGCGCCGGTTGCCGACCGCCAGCGGCAGGCGCTCGATTTCGGCGACCGGCACCCCCGAGAGGCGCTCGGGGACGAGCCCTTCCGCCGAAAGCCGCACCGGCAGCTCGTCTTTGAGCGAGAGGCGCGTCATTGCAACAGCTCGCGCAGGTGAAATTTGTATTTCCCGAGCTTGCCACCGTAATTCCCGGCGGTGATCCGTGTGACCCCGCCGTCGGCTGCTCCGGCGCACGCCGCCTGAATGCCCACGCGGGTCGCCTTGGCGACGGCCGTTTCCGTCAGCCCGTCGATGACGATCTCGAGCACACTCGCGACATCCGGGTCGAGAGCGGTGTCGACCGCTCCTTTGAGCGTCGGACAAAACGCGTCGTTCGTCGACGCCGGCAGGAACTTGTACCGCGAGCCGACCTTCGATCCCGAACGGACGACGCCGCCCGGGAAGGGCATCACCACCTCCGGCACCCGGCGCATCGCCGCGATCGCGCGTTCGGCCGCCGCGAGGACCGCAACCCGCGAGCGGCCGAGAATGAGGAAGTTGCCGCCGCCGACCGCGTGCTGGGCGCCCACCTGGTCGTCACAGACGAACTCGCCGTCCATGACCGGAATGCGCCAATAGCGCCGGCCGCCGATCCGCTTCGCGGTCTGCTGGCCGTCGCCGAAGTAGCGCAGCGCCCGCCCCAGCGGAACCTGCGCATCGGCGACCAGACCGCTGAAGCAGGCCGTACCCGGGCAAGTCAGAACGCACTGACCGACCCGGTCGCGCAACGCCTTGCCGAGCGCGTCGCGCGACACCGCGAACGCCAGCAGGGCGATGCCGGGCCGCCCGTCCGGCGTCTCGGCCTCGGACAAGTCGCGCTCGATGCCGGCTTCCACGCCGCAGCCGATCACCGAGGTCGCAAAACCGGAAAAGCTCTCGGCCGCGATCCGCGCCCAGTGCAGCGTGTCCGCGGTGATAAGAAGGCGCGTGGCGCGCATGCCGAAGGCCTCGGCAAACGTATCGTCGATCATGACGCCGTTCAGGGTCACGCACGGCTCCGCGGCTTGCAGGGATGCACGGCGAGGCCGATGCCTGTGTCGGCAAGCTCCGGCTCGGACAGCGGAAAGTTCTCGAATCGCAAGCTCATGTGATCGTCGAAGAACGTCTTGAGCGGCTTTTCGATCGCCCGGTCGTATTCGGGCTGCACGACATGGGTGCGGCCGAGGGATGCTGCCACGACCTCGCCGCGGCGTGCCACCTCGACGCCGTCCTTGAACAGATGCTCCGGGGCGGTGAACATCTTTGCGCGATCGGCATCCTCCGCGTAGACCGCGATATCCGCGGCGGCGCCGATCCCCAGGTGGCCGCGGTCGGCGAGGCCCAGAATACGAGCCGGTGCGGCGCGGGTCATGATCGCGATCTCATCCAGCGTATATTCGCGGGCGATCGAGCCGAGCGTGGTCACAGTCTGGGCCGCCGGATGGATTTCCTTCAGGCACGCGTTGCGGAAGTCGCGGTCCATCAGCAGGCGGATCAAGGTCGGATAAGCCGTGAACGGCGCTCCGTTCGGATGGTCGGTCGTCAGAAAGACCCGCCACGGGTCCTTGATGAGCAGGAACAGCTCCAGCCCGATCGTCCATTGCAGCGCATTCACGAAATTCTTGTCGCGATAGCGGAACGGCACCAGCCCGCAGCCGCCGTCGCACTCGATGTCCATCACGATCCACTTGTCCGGCGAAGCGAAGGTCCGATTGCGATACTGCGCCATCGTGTCGCCGGATGCGGTGACGGTCTGGCCGAACATGATCTGACCCACGTCGATGGTAACGTGGGGGTTGCCGTTGACCGCTTCGGCGAGGCGCGCCGCCGCCGATGAGAAATGGCGGTCGCCTTCGGTGCCGTAGCTGTGGAACTGGACATGGGTGAGGTGGATCGGGAAGCCTTCGGCCGCCGCGATCGTGCCGAGCGTGGTGTCGATGTTTCCCGGGATGCCGAGATTGTTGCAGTGCACGTGCAGCGGGTGCGGCACGCCGAGCTCGGAGAGGGCACGCGTCAACGCCTGGATCACGCGGCGGGGTGCCACCCGGTGATGCGGTATCGCGCCGTCGATGTCGAGCTTGCGTTCGTTGAACTTGAAGGCGCTGATGCCGCCGGGGTTGACGGTTTTGACGCCGAGTGCGGCCGTCGCCCGCATCATCCACGCGACATAGTCGTTGATCCGCTCCTGATCGGCGCCGTGCGCCAGCAGGTCGAGCAGGAACTCGTCGTTGCCCAGCATCACGTAAGTGCCCTTGTCGACGATCGGCAGATCGGCCATTTCGAGATGCGTCGACCGCGCGTTGGACGGCACCATGGCCGGCTCGAACGCGGCGGTGTAGCCCATTCCGGCGTAACGATAGCCGGTCACGAAGCTCGACGGCGTGGCGACCCCGCTGCCGGAGCGCGTCAACGAGCCATGCAAGGCGCGCACATCGCGGTGATCGTCGGCCATCAGGAGCCGGGCCAGATTGACCTTGCCGCCGGCGACGTGGCTGTGGATGTCGATTCCGCCGGCCATGACCGCCCGGCCACGCAACTCATAGGTCTGATCGGCCGTGCCGCTGGCCGGAGCCGCGATGATGCGACCGTCCTCCACATACAGGTCGCGGATGTCCCCGTTGACGCCGTTGGCGGGGTCGAAGATGCGGCCGCCGGAGAGGCGCGTGATCATGCCGCGGCCTGCAGTCGCGGCAGGAGAAGCGCAGCGACCGATGCGACGCTCGGAAGTCCGCTCGGGCGCGCAGCCGCCAGCGGGACGGCGATCACCGTGTCGGCGCGCAGGATCGTTCCGCCGTGGTCAAGGCCCGCCATGCCGACGCGGATCTCCGCCGCCGGGGCCGCGCGCAATGCCGTGTTCGGCGCCACGATGGCTATGGTGGGCACCGTGGCGACCGGCGGTGCTACAGCCGCAAAGGTCGAGACCCACAGCAGCGCATCGACCTCGCCCGACGCCAGCAGCCGCTCCGACCGGAAGCGCCACGGATCGTGCTCGGGCGCGCCTCCGGCAAAGCAGAGGCGCGACGGCCAGCCGGCCTGCCAGAGCATGACCTGGGCCACGCCCTGACTGTTGCCGTTGCCGCCGAGCGGCAAGCCGACGCATCGGGTCTTGCGGTTGAGGGAGCGCAGGATGCGCAGCACCATGGCCGTACACAGATCCCCCTCGCCAGCGGGGAACGTCGCTGCGTCCCAGATGATCGCACCGTAGCGCGCGTCGTTGAGCCGCCCGGCCAGATCGCCGATCTGGGCCAGCGGCAGATCCGGCGCCGTGCCGCCGCCGGCGCGCCGTCCGTCGAGCAACGCGCTCAGCGCGCGTAACGCATCGAGCAGGCGCGGCGCTTCGACCGGAACCTGCGCCACCAGCGGCAGGCCAGATGGCGGCGCTGCGGACGGGCCGAGATGGACGACGGACGGCGGTCGCTCGCGGTACAGCGGCGTCTTGTTGGTCACAAGCCGCTCGTACAGCCGCGGGTAATCGCGCCCCGGATCCGCGCCCACGATCAGGACGACGTCGGCGCGATTGGCGACCTCGCCGAAGGTCGCGGTCAAGGCGCCGGCCCGCTGAACGACGCCCTGCGTGTCGGCCTGAGCGGCCGCCTGCCAGCGGTCGATCACGGCGCCGCAGCGGTCGGCCAGGGCCACCAAGCCCTGCGCGCCAGCCAAATCGACGCTCAGCCCCGTGATCAGCGGCAGCCGGGCGCCGCGGAGAATGCCGGCGGCGACCTCGATCGCCTGCTCAAGCGTAGCCCGCTCGCCGCCGACGCGATGCTCGTGCGACAGGCTTTGTGCCGCGAATCCCGCGGCCGCTTTGCCGCAGCCACGCGTGTCGACGCCGATCGGCCCGACCGAAAGATCATCACACGCGAGTCCACAGAACGGACACGCGATGCCGCGGGCCGGCACCTCGCTCAATCGCCCCTCTCTGCAGGCTCCCCGGGCTTGTCGTACTTCACATGGGCAAACCGCGGATCAGCCGGCGTCCCTTCGAGCGCGCTGTCGGCGCCCGGCCGCCACTGCACGACGTCCTCGATTTTCCTGGCGAGTTCGAAATCCTTGTCGGTGACGCCTTTGGCCGCGTGGTTCATCAGCCGTACTTCGACCCACGCATAGGAGGCGGTGATATCCGGATGATGCCAGGCCGCCTCGGCGAGATGGCCGACCGTGTTGATGACCATGAGGGTGCTCTTCCACCCGTGCGTGCGATACTTGCGCCGGATCCAGCCGCCTTCGAAGTACCAGTGCGGCAGTTCCTTGCCGAGCCGCGTCTTGATCTCGGCTTCACTGTAGACGCGGTCGCCTGCGCGCTCCGTCATCGCAGACCTCCCTGGGCGCGCCAGCGGAATCTCCGCCCGCCTGACACGCTTTGTTCGCCAAGTGTTTCAGTCTAACGTAAAGCCGATGCGGCGCAACCAACCCCGCCCTACGACAAAGGAGTAATGGACAGGATGGCCGGCATCGCGGCCGGGCTCGCGCGATGCTATGTCGACGCGTGCCTGCTCGAATTGCGAGCCTTGAAACCCGGCAACGCGCATGTCCACGCCGCGGGGCATCGGATCGCGGTCGGCGAGATGGAGACGAGTGCGCGCGTATCGGCCGGACCGCTGACCCAGCCGGGAGCGCCCGTCGGCCGCCGGATCCTCGACGCCGTGTCCGCAACGGACGCCGCCGTGGGAAGCAACACCAATCTCGGCATCGTGTTGCTCGCGGCACCCTTGCTCGTCGCGGCGGAAATCGCGGCCGGCGATCTGCGCGAGGGCCTGCATCAGGTCCTGGCGCGCCTCACCGTCGAAGATGCCGCAGCCGCCTACGCGGCGATCCGCCTCGCCTCGCCCGCTGGCCTGGGCGCCGCGCCCGAGCAGGATGTCGCGGCACCGCCCACGGCCGATCTGCGCGCCGTCATGAGTCTCGCCGCGGACCGCGACCGGGTCGCACGCCAATACGCAACCGGCTACGACGATGTATACCTGACCGGCATTCCGGAACTGGCCGCGGCACAGCACGCGCAGCAGCCCCCCGAATGGGGTGCCACCCGCGCGTTCATGGCGTTTCTCGCCGCATTCCCGGACAGCCACATCCAACGCAAGCATGGGCAGGCGGTCGCCGAGCAGGTCCGCGCAGAAGCGGTTGCGCTGCACCCCAAGGTCAGCCGCGGCCCGGACGATCGACGGGCGATCGAGGCGCTCCTGGCGTTCGACGGGCAGCTCAAGGCGCGCGGCCTTAACCCCGGCACATCGGCGGACCTGACGGTCGCCAGCGCGCTCGCGTTTACGCTCAGCACCTAGAACGCAAATTCGGCCAGCGCCTCACGCGACAGACGCCCATCGTGAAGGGCCGTCGCCACGAGAACGCCGGCGAGCCGGCGTTCGGCCAACGCACGAATGTCCTGGACGCCACGAACCCCACCCGCTGCGAACACCCGCCGGGCTTCGGCGGTGCGGCTCACCGCGTCGAGACGCGCCAGATCCGGCCCTGAGCCGGTGCCCACGCGGCCGAGAGTCATGACAATAACGCGCTCGGGCCATAAAGCTGTGTGCGCGTCGAAACCGGCCGGTCCGACAAATTTGTCGCCGCGATAGTCGAGCGATAGCACGCAGCGCCAGCTGCCAAGCCGCGCCAGGGCCGAAACAAGCCGATCGCCGTCGCGCCAGCTCTCGCTTCCCAGAACCGGTGTCGCGCCAAGATCGGCGATCTCCGCGGCGGCGTCCGCATCGGCGAAGCCCGCGTCGACCCAAATGTCGAGGCCGCGGTTTCGGTCGAGCAGATCCTCTATCAAGTCGCGGTGATCGCCGCGCCCTTCAATCGCATCGAGATCAGCGATATACACGCACCGGAACGGCGCCAATGCCAGAAGGCCCCCGAGGATCGCAGCTGGCTCGCTGCCTGCGGCGAGCGCCGAGCGTATGGGAAGATAGCGATCGCGCTCGCCGGCGCGTGCATGCACCACCTGACCGGCTTTGAGGTCCAGGACCGGAACGATATCGAACGAGGCCATGGCGGAAGGACCAATGCGGCTATTTGCGTGGGAGTATGTCACGGCGGGCGGATGGCGAGAATGCGGCGCGTCGCTGATCGCCGAGGGCTCCGCGATACTGCGTGCCCTCGTGCGCGACCTGGCCCTGCTCCCTGACGTCGAGACGATCGTTGCGCGCGATCCGGAGGTGGCGCTCGGCGACCTGCCCGCCATGCAGGAGACCGTCGACGCCGGCGATGTGTGGCAGAGCTGGCGGCGCATTGCGCGGGATGTCGACGTCGTGTGGCCGATTGCGCCGGAAACCAAGGGGCTCCTGGAACGCGCCGCGATCCTCGGGCGGGACGCCGGCCGGCCGGTGCTCGCCAGCGACATCGCCACGCTGGCCACGGCGCGCAGCAAGCGAGCAACCGCGCACCGTCTGGCCGAGCGCCGCGTGCCGGCCGTCGCATGCGAGCCGCTCGACGGACCCGCCCCCCCGTCGGCGCATGGCTGGGTCGTCAAGCCCGACGACGGCGCCGGCTCCACAGACACGTACTTTGCTGCCGATCGGGAGACGTTGATGGGCTGGCGGCAGCGGCTGGCGGGCCGGGATTTCGTGGTCCAGCCGTTTCTTCCCGGCCCGCCCCTGAGCCTGTCGATGCTGGCGCAAGACGGACAGGCGTGGCTCCTCGCCTGCAACACCCAAACGATGCGCCGCGACAACAGCGCCTTCACTTATGCCGGTGGCATAGTCGGCGGCGCCGAGGCGCTGCGTCCGGCTCTCGAACCGATCGCCGCCGGGGTGGCGGCGGCCCTGCCTGGCCTCTGGGGCTATATCGGCGTCGACCTGATCGGCAGCCCTGAGGGGCCGATCGTTCTCGAGATCAATCCGCGCCTGACCACCTCCTATGCCGGACTTGCCGAAAGCCTCGACATCAATCCGGCTTCTTTGGTGTTGGCGTTGCACGCGGCGAGACTATCCGACCTCATCCGTCCGCTAAAACCGCAGCCGGTCGAGATCGAGGTACCATCCGCCCCATGAGCACGATCGGTTGGGACATCGGCGGCGCACACCTCAAGCTGGCCAGGGTCGACCGCGGACGTGTCCTCGACGTGCGGCAGATCCCGTGCCCGCTGTGGCTGGGGCTCGACCGGCTGCATGCGTCCATCGAAACGGGGCTCGCGGACTGGCCGGCGGCGACGGCGCATGCGGTGACCATGACCGGCGAGCTGACGGACCTCTTTCCTGATCGCGCCCACGGCGTGCGGGCCCTGATCGACGCCGTCGAGGAGCGCGCCGGCATGGCAAAGATCGCCGTCTACGCCAGTGACGGGGTGTTTATCGACGCGCCGGATGCGAAGGCCGATCCGGGGCGCGTGGCTTCGGCGAACTGGCACGCGAGCGCCCGGCTGGCGTCGGCGCACATCCGCGACGGCTTGTTCGTGGACATCGGCAGCACGACCACGGACCTGGCGCCGCTCCGCGGCGGGGCCGTCGCCGTGCGCGGCATGGACGACGCAGCGCGCCTGGCCACCGAAGAGCTCATCTACCGGGGTGTCGTGCGCACACCCGTGATGGCGGTCGCCCAGCACGTCCTGATCGACGGCGTGCGCACCGGTGTGATGGCGGAATATTTTTCGACCATGGCCGATATCTATCGGCTGACGGGCGAGCTCCCGCCGCATGCCGACCAGCATCCGTCCGCCGACGGGCGCGGCAAATCGCCGGCGGACAGCCGCGCCCGGCTCGCGCGCATGATCGGACGCGACGCAGGATCGGCGCCGGATTCAACCTGGGACGAGCTCGCAAGGCAGATCTCCAACCGGCAGCTCGACGATATTGCCAAAGGTGCGACGCGCGTCGTCTCGGCGGCGGGGTTGCCGCCAGAAGCTCCCGTCATCGGCGCGGGCGTAGGACGGTTCCTGGCGGTGGCGCTCGCACGGCGGCTGTGCCGCACGTATCAAGGATTCGAAACCGTCGTCGCGGCCGCGGACGACACGGTAGCTGCCGCAGCGGCCGATTGCGCGCCCGCGGCGGCAGTGGCTCTGCTGCTCGACGCAGGGTCCAACAGTGCCCGCAGGCGCGCCACCGCTGCCGGATCGAGCTCTCCGGTGCGGCCGCCCGCGGCGAGTGCCGAGCGGAAGCCGAGATAGTCCGGAACCAGGGTCAGAAGGTCCGGCACGTCGCGGACCGACAGGGAGCCGGCCAGCCCGGTCAGCAAGCCTCGCTCGCGGCCGCGTCGCACAAACCCCGCGAGCGCCGCCCACGACAGGTGCGTCGTCAACGGCCCACCTCGCTTGTCGGCCGTATCGAGCATGATTCCGTAAAGACCGGCATAGGCGCAGTGGTCGATCAGATCGAAATCGGGCGCCCGATCGGCGAACAGGACCGCGACAAGGCGCAAGCCCGAACGAGCCGCCGCGCCGAGAGCGGCGAGCGTGCCATGCGCGTCACCGTCGAACATGCCGAACTTCACGATGTCGACCCCCGCGGCAGCCATGTGGCGCACCGCGTCGAACACCTGTTGCGGCAACAGCTCCATGTCGCCGATCGTGGCGCTGCACGGCCGCCGGCCGCCGACCGCTTGCAGGATCTCGCCGATCGTGGCGTCGGGCAGCCGGCCCAGCGCACCCATCGCCGGCTCCTTGAGGTCGATGATATCGGCCCCACCCGCAATGGCCTGGCGCGCCTCGATCGCCGACCGGACGCTCGCCAAGAGCTTCGTCATCCGGCCCCCTTCCCCGATGCGGCGCGCCGCTGATATTCGGCGATATGGGCGGTGAGCCAGCTCCAGGCCTCCTGTTCGCGCGGCCCGGCGGTCTTGCCGACTGCGATCTCGAGATAGGCCATGTCGCGTTCGATCTTGTCCCACGGCAGCATGTGCAGCCGGCTCACCAGGATGGCCGCCTCGATGACCGCCGCCTGGGCGCGATTGAAGCCGAGGAACGGCCGGTACGCCGCCGTGTGCACGATCCGGCCGTCGAATCGCGGCCGCACGGCATCGTCGGTGACGCGATCGACCGTGAGCTCCTGGTGGCTGAGTGCTGCTTCGAGCACGACGCCGGGGATCTTCTCGGCGGGACGTACCGGCCAGTCGGATCGTCCGGTGAGACAGCCCGCGAAGATGCGGACGTCATCGGTGTGATTGATCACGGCGCAGCCGCTGCGCGCGAGGTTGTCGAGCGTGTGCGAGGGCCGGAACGGCGCCAGAACGGGGCTTCCGTTCTCCATGATCACGCCCATGGGCGCGATGTGCGGCGCGCCTCCGGGGTCCGTGGTGGTGATGATGCTTTCGATGATCATCGGCATCAGGACCGCACCCGGCGCCGCTTACGCCGGGCCTCGAGAGTCGGACCCGGCGTGCGATGCGACGACGGCTCCGGCGGGGCATCGGCCACACATCCCCAGGCCAGGGATTCATCCTGCACGTACCGCTTGCCCAGCTGCCAGGCGATCTCGGCGCGCGCCAGCTCGACACCCAGGTAGAAGGCGTGGGCACCGTTGCTTTCGACTCCCAGCGCCGGGTAAATCTCCATCGCCGTCCGGGCAACCCGGTGGAGGTCGCGATTGTAGACGTGAATGCCGTCGGCCGCGATCTCGATGCGAAAATTGCCGTCACGGATGCGCGCCGCCGTGTCGGCGATCTCGCCGGCGCCAGCTGCGAACGGGCGCCGCGCGCGCAGGGCCATGAGGCTCTCGTCGATACCGACCGGCAGACGCTGGAGCGTCTTCGCCGCATGCATGATCCGGCGCGCCCGGTCGGCTTCGCGGATAGCGGTGCGGCAATGCGGACTGACCTGCACGGCGAGCACGTCCGTGATCCCCAGCTCTGCGATCATGCCGAACAGGACCGCGTTCACCCCGGTCGTGTCCGCATCCGTAAGCTCGGTCAGATTGCCAATCCCCATCATGATGCGCACCCCCGGCATCCGGCGCCGCAGCTCGGCGTAGCGCAGGATCGATCCGGTAAAGCCGAAGGGAATGGGGTCGAGGATCGAGTCCACGATGAAGGGCCTGCCGAGGCGCTCCAGCCGTTCGGCGGCGCGAATCAGCGAGTCGAGATCGCCGGCCGGCGTCGGAACCAGGATCGGGACCGCCCCTATCTCCTCGGCAAGCCCGGTGCTCGATTCATTCAGGCTCAGTATGAAATCGGCCCCCGCCCTTCCGCCGCGCCGCAATTCCTCGGTATCAGCGGAATCGACGCTGACCGCGAGGCCGCTCCCCTTCAGTGCCGCGACCGCGTCTTCGAGATGCGGGAATGGCGTCGCCGGCAGACAGCCGAGGTCGATGACATCGGCGCCGTCGGCGGCGAAGCGACGCGCGCGGTCCAGAATGCTCTCAACGCCCAGCTTAGGCGCGTCGACGATCTCGGCGAAGATCCGCACGTCATGCTGCGCGAGATCGATCGACTTGCCCGCGCGCCCGAAATAGCCCGGCAGATCGTGCAGGTCGGCCGGACCGCGCTCGAACGCGATTCCGAAGGTCTGTCTGAGCGCGTCGAGGTCTCCTTGGCAATAGCCGGGGACGACGACGCGGTCGGCGCCCATCGCATCCGTGGGGAGACGGCTGCGGATGATATCGGCCGTCATCAACGCGGCGACCTGCACGCCAATGTCGTGCACGCTCCAGGTGAAATCCATCCCCTCGAGCGCGCCGAGCACCACGCGCAGCCGCGGCTCGGCGAGATGGCCGGTCAGGAAGAGGGTGTGACCAGGCATGAGAGCCGCCGCTCCACACTCGTCCGGAGGTCCGCCATCGATTCGACGACCTCGGTGTCATCGAAGGTTTTCAGCCGCGCCACGTTCTCCAGGTCGATCCGCCGCGGGAAGACCTTGACGATGCCGCCCGGCGCCATGGTCTCGAGCTCGGGCGCGGTGTCGCACGCGAACACGATGCTCGGGACGCGGCACTTGCCGGCCTGCGCGAACACGTTGGTGGCGAGCGTGTCGGAGATGCCGGCCACGCATTTGGCGACCGTGTTGGATGTGGCCGGCGCCACGACGAGGGTGTGATAGACGCCCTCGTAGAACAGGCCCACGGGTGCCGACGAGGCGGTCGTGTCCTTGAAGATGCGCACGCTCGCGGGCAGCGACTTCATCTCGGATTTGTACATCCGCACGACCTCGGCGGCGGCGCGGCTGACGAAGAGGTCGAAGTCCTCGAGCTTCGACATGAACTCGAGACATTCGGTGAAGAAATGGCCGGACCCGGTCAGGGCCCAAGCGAGGCGCGGCGCAAGCCCGGATGATCTCCGCTTTGCCATGCGCCGATGCTACCCCAGGCGAAGGGCCTCAGCGAGCCGCCCCTGCTCGCCCGGACCGCAATAGCCGAGCGTGCAGCCGGCAGCCGCGACATGACCGGGAAACGCCGCATCCACCAGCCCGCTGTTTGCCAGGGCCGTGGGCGACAGAGGCGGCGGCGCCGCGGCCGATTTGACGAGGACAAGATGGCGTGCGCGGATCCGTCCCGCGAGCCAGGCCGCAAGGCTGTCCGAGGTCACTGTCCAGCTCGCCGCAATGCCCGGCTCCGATGCGACCATCCCGTGCGGCAGCCAAAGGGCGGCCTGCCCGCCGGCCAACGCCCTGCCGATCTCCTCGACCGTTGCGCAGGATCGCAGCGCCGGCTCGAAATCCGCGAGGAGTGCGGCATATTGCTCCATGGCCAGGAGCGCCATGACGTGCGCCGCACGATCTGAGAACCCCACGCGCTGCTGTGCGGACCGCACCGCATCGGCAAATACGCCGCCTCCCGGTACGACCACGCACCGTCCGGCACCGTATTCCTGAACCACCCTGAGCCAGGAGCGCAGCGCTCCGGCTTTCGCCAGGCTGCCGCCCAGCTTGACGACGATCGTCATTCCTCGCCGGATGCCGCCGCCGAATTCCGGCGCCGTTTCATCACGATGCCGATGCTCTCGGCTTCGGGATAAACGTCGAGCTTTTCCACCCTCACTTCGGTTTCCCGGACACGGGGATCGGCGAAACAAAGATCGAGAATGCGATCGGCCAGCGTCTCCACCAGGTTCGTATGCCGGCCCTGCGCCAGTGCACGAATACCATCGACGATCGTTTCGTAATTCAGGACCTGGCGAAACTCGTCCCGCCCGACACGCCCTTCCACCAGCAGCTCGGCATTGATCCGTACGCGCTGCGGCGCCTGCTTCTCGTAGTCGTGGACGCCGATGGGGCACTGCAGCACCAGATCGCGGACACAGATGCGGTACAGCGATGGCTTCGCCTCTGCCACTCGACGCTCCATGCCGAGCGCGTCGGCCAGCATCCACTCCGCGGTGCTCATGGCGAAACGATGCCCGATGGCAGAATCGATTGCAACGAGAGCTGCGCCGGTTTCGCGCTCGGTGATCTAACACCTTCGAGCGATGCAACCCGGCGCCAGATGTCATATGCTGATGGGTCAAGGGAGGATCGCGATCATGATGCGACACGCACTGATCGGTACTACTTTAGGCGTAGCGTGGATGTTGGCGCCGCTTGCGCACGCGATGGCAGCGGACGATGCGCCGTCCCTCACCCAAGCGCAGGTGGTGCTGTTCGAGAGCAACCACCTGAAAGACATCACCCGGCCAGTCCGGCTCGAATACGTCTTCACCCATCAAGGCGGTGCCGGCGACTTCACGGACAAGGTCACGGAAGACATCCGCGACGTGCATCCCGATGGGCGAAAGGATGTTTGGGTCCAGTTTCTCAGCGGCACGCACCAGATGAAATTTCCGCCGGCCATCGGCTTCAACGGCAACCCGCTGCTGATGTATTTCCTAGAACACGATGCGACCGAGATGCAGCAGGCGACGGGCGGCGCATCCGGCTATTTCCGGAACCGCATCCGCAACGCCTTCCTTAATGCCGAGATGCATTCGATCGCCATCACGGTCGACGGGAAAACCTGCGCCGGCCGCGAGATCGTCATCGCGCCGTTCCGCGACGATCCCCACTTCGCGCAGTCCGCGTTCCGGGAGAAATCCTATCGCTTCACGCTGTGCGACGGCGTGCCCGGGACGATCTATCGCATCGCCACAACGGTGCCTGCCGTCAGCAACGGCGCCGGCGGCGTGTACGAGGAGGCGATGACCTATGAAGGCGAACAAGCGCTCTAAACAGCTCGTGGCGGCAATCGGCGCCATCGTCGTCGTCCTGCTGGCGGCGCGGGCGGAACCGGCCACCACCACCAACGATCCGACGACGAACCGCGCACCGGCCAAGCCCGCGGCCGCCACCAACGACTACCCGACAGCCGACCGGGCCGATTACGTGATCGGCTGCATGGCCGCCAACGGCAACACGCAGGAAGCGCTGATGAAATGCTCCTGCGCGATCGACACGATCGCCGGGGCGATGCCGTACAACGATTACGAAGAGGCCAAGACCGCGCTCAATCTGCAGGTCGAGGGCGGTCCGCGCATGAGCATATTCGCGCACACGCCGCAGATGCAGGCCTTGATCCAGAACCTGCATCAGGCGCAGGCGGAAGCCAATATCCAGTGCTTCAAATAGGCCGGGCGATTACTCGGTCGCGAACGGCAGCGGCCAACGGCCGCTGAAATGCCGCTGATGGCTGTCCTCGACCTCGACCCGAAGGTCGCCCGGCTTCTCGGGCACGAATGCGAACCGGATGCTCGGATCTTCGCTCAGCGCGATATCGGAATCGACGGTCAGGACAGGCTCGTTGCCGTAGCTGACCGCGATCTTCTGCACGAAATCGGCCGGCACGTAGTTGCGCGTCAGCTGATCCATCTGCAGGCCGGAATTGTTGGGATGGCTGATGAGCAGCTGGGCGGTCGCAGGCTGGCCGAGATGCGGCGTGCCCTGGAACGACATCTTCATCTTGCCGAGTCGCTGCAAGGCCGCTTCGAGATTGCTCCCGGCGGGCGCCGAGCATCCGCCCGCCGCCTTGATGAAGCGCTGCGTCGCGAAGAGCGTGCCGTCGGCAAGCTCGGCCACCGCGTGCATATAGGTGTAGTCGTCGATGCGCACACGCGTGGCGATCGCGCTCGGCTCGGCAAGTGCCGCGAAATGGAAGGTTGCCGCCAGCGGTGATGGGTTGTCGTCGATCACGAAGTAGAGCGCCCTCACCTCTTTGCGCATCGAGGGGTCGATCGAGATGGTGATCGGGACAATGGCGGCGTCTTCGGCCCGGTCCGCTGCTTCGATGTGGACCCAGGCGGTCCCGTCCTTCACCGCGCGATCGCCGAAGATCGCATGGCGCAGATCCGCCCAGCGCGCCTGACGCGCCGCTTCATCCACTTGTTGCGCTGTCGCAGGTGTCGCGGCGGCAACCGCCGCGCCGATCCATAACAACGAGACGATCGCCGAGATGCGCGTCATCGTGTCCTCCCGACCGCAATTCCCCGCAACCACGCGTCGACGGCGAAAATCGGTCGTCTGCTTGCCGACAAATACGTAAGCTCGTCGTCCGTAGGTGTCAATTGCGGTAGCTGAGCCGTGAACGCAAACCAACATGTGACTCGACGGGGGCTGTGCGGCGGTATCGCCGCGCTGTGTTGCAGCCTTCACGTGGTCCGGGCGCATGCGGAAGCCTTGCGCGACCGGCCGCTGCCGCTGGTCCAGGTGGCGCCCGGACTGTTCGTATCGCAGGGCGTGCACGAGCTGGTGGCGCGGTCCAATGCCGGCGCCATCGCCAATATCGGCGTGATCATCGGCACCCGTGGCGTGTGCGTGGTGGACTCCGGAGGCTGTTTCCTGTGGGGCCGAAGGCTGCGCGAAGCGATCCACCGCCTGACCCGCCTGCCCGTTACCCATCTTGTTCAGACGCACATGCACCCGGACCATATCTTCGGGGCCGCGGCGTTCCTGCCGGATCAGCCGGTCGTTCTGGGTCACCGGAACCTCCCGGCCGCCCTCTCGGTACGCCAAGAGTACTATCGACGGCGCCTCGCGCAGGAACTGGGCGACCTCGCGGAGGGATCGGTCGCCGTTCAGCCGACGCAGGTGGTATCAGGCGAAACCGAGATCGATCTCGGCCGGCGCGTGGTCCGCGTCACGGCGCACAACGCCGCCCATACCGACAACGATCTCAGCCTTTTCGATACTCAGACCAGGACGTTATGGGCGGGCGACCTCCTGTTCATGGAGCGCGTGCCGGCCCTCGACGGCAGTCTTCTGGGTTGGCTTGCGGTCATGGACGAACTGCGGCGGATCAAGGCCGCCCGCGTGGTTCCCGGTCATGGCCCGCGTATCGCCGACTGGCCCGGCGCCCTGGATGCGCAGGAGCGATATCTCACGCTGCTTCGCGACGAGATCCGGCACCTGCAACGCCAGGGCGGCACCATGGAACAGGCCATCGCATCGGTCGGTCAGGGTGAGCGGCCGCGCTGGAAGCTGTTCGACGACTACAACGCGCGCAACGTCACGGCCGCGTTTCACGAGCTCGAGTGGGACTAGGCCGCGCGCCTACACGGCCCGGACATGTTCAAGGAATGCCTCCGTCTTCTCGCCAAGCCCGCGGCTGGTCGCGGAGAGCTCCGCCATTGCCGCCATGACCGCCTCGGCCACCGCCCCCACCTGGTTGCCCGTATTCGTCACCCCGGTAATGTTCGATGAGACTTCGCGCGTCCCGCTCGAGGCCTGCTGAACGCTGCGGGTAATCTCGGCCGCGGAAGCCTCCTGGTCGCGAACCCCTCCCGTTACCGACGAGAAGATCTCGTTCATGGAGCCGATGGTTTCGGCCACCGCTCGAATGGCACCAACCACATCGTCGACAGCCCGCTGGATCTGGTTGATTTCGCTCGCCACGTCGTCGGTCGCTTTCGCTGTCTGCTGGGCGAGCGCTTTGACCTCCGACGCGACCACGGCGAAGCCTTTGCCGGCAGCACCCGCGCGAGCCGCTTCGATCGTCGCGTTGAGGGCAAGCAGGTTGGTCTGCCCGGCTATGCTGGCGATGACATTGACCACTTCGCCGATCCGCCGGCTCGCCTCGCTGAGGGTCGCCGCTTTTTCCGAGGTCATGCCGGTTCGCATAACCGCGCCGCCGGCCAGTTCGCCACAGCGGGCCATCTGGTCGCCGATCTGCTGCGTGATGCGCGTGAGCTGCTCGGTGGACGATGCGGCACTCTGCACGTTCGATGCGGCCTTCTCCGCGGCGCCGGCGACGAGCAGGCTTTTCGATTGAGCCTCCTTGGCGGCACCGCTCATCTCCTGAAGGCGCCGTTGCGTCGTGTCCAGCGCTCCCAGCAGGCGATCGACCGACGTCTTGACGTCGGTTTCGAAGCGCCCTGCCGTCCGCATACGTTCCGTAAGCGGCACCAGGGCCGCCATGCAGCCGCAATACAGGCCCTTTTTGTCGAAGATCGCAACGAAGCCGACGTCGAGAACCTCCTCGCCGAATGTCAGCTGGCTATGCCACGGCAGCTTGTCCGGATGAGCAAGCCGCTCCTTCAGATCGGACCTGATCTTCTCGAAAACGTCGAATACCTTGCGGCCGCTCACCTGGTCCGGCGGGCACGGCAGATATTTCGCGATCGATGCCAGGATGGGCTTGGTGGCCCTGTTGGCGAAGGTGATCTCGAATTCTCTTTCTGTATCACACCACAGGAGCGCGACAGGGGCTGCGTCGATCATCATCATGGCCGACTCAAACCACGACCCGAGCTCAGCATGCTTCTGTTCAAGCTTGGCAAGACGCCGGCGGGCCGAAAACAAGCCGCGCATGAATCCTCCCGGTCCTTCTGCAGCGACTTCAAACGTAGTGCACGCGCGTTAAGGCATGTTTGATCAAATCTTACTCAAACAATACCGAGGTCGCATAATGTGAGAATTTGCGGGCTGGCTGAGAGTGGGATCGTCTTGGGAGTGTCCTGATCTTGCACCGCCGCACGTGCCGGTAGTACTTTGGACATATTGCCCCAACATTGCTTGCGTTACATGTTGGGCCGTTGGACTGAACAATAATAAGCCATCAGCTTCGTCAGCCAGGTTCCGCAAGAGGCACTGGCACGGGAGGAGACGATGGATTTCAAGTCAGCCGGCGAAGCGTCCGGGCGTGATGAGCGGCGCTGTCCACATTGCGCCGACACTCACATTCAGCGCTGGGGAAAGCCGGGCGGCTCGCAACGCTACAGATGCCGCAACTGCGGCCGGACGTTCAACGCCCTGACCGGGACGTCGTGCGCCGGATTGCGACGCGCCGAGCTGTGGATCGATTATCGGGCCGCGATCGTCGAACAACTCAGCATCCGCAAAGCCGCGGAGCGATGCGGGATCGATCCGTCCACGGCATTGCGGTGGCGGCGCCGGCTCGCCGCGCCGGCTTCGACCGATAGAGGCGCCGCCGTAACCGCTGCCGCCCAGCCGCCCCACCCATCGGCGGCGCTCCAGGACGGCCTGGATTTCGTCGATTGGGTGCACGGCTTGAGCGCGACGAAGGACGGCGGCTTCATGCAGGCGCATGTGGAGCGCGTGTTTGGCCCGGGGACGCGCCGTGGCGCGCCCGACGTCCACCGCACACACGCTAAGACCCGCCGCCGCGGTGCGGCGGCACGTCCGGTGACCGCACGATGACGGCGCAGCGCAAGACTGGCCTGCCCCCGTCAGGAGGAGGAATGATGACAACCCAGAGCTCCGGCATCGAGAGAGTGCTGATCGCGGACGACCACCCGATGGTCCGCGGCGCCCTGGTGCTTGCGGTCGAAGCCGCGTTCGGGCGGGTCGACATCCAGGAGAGCGCCACTCTCGAGGAACTGCTGACGCAATTGGAGCGCCTGGGGGTCGCGGATCTCGTCTTGCTGGATTTGTGCATGCCGGGCGCCAACAGCTTTTCGGGACTGCTGACCCTGCGCGCGAATTTTCCGGAAACTCCGGTTGCGATCATTTCGTCCCTGGAAGACCAGCGGTTCGTCGATGAAGCGATCGCCCTGGGTGCCGCCGGTTTCATTCCCAAATCGACGCCACGGCCGCAGATCGCGGCCGCCCTGCACAAGATCGCGGCCGGCGAAGTCTATGTTCCCTCCGATTCCCACCGGCTGGATACGGACCCCGGCAAATACGTTGCGGCCGATACCGAGGCCGCCCAGCGGCTGGCGACGCTGACGGCGCAGCAACTGCGGGTTCTCCAATTGATGGGCACGGGCAAGCTCAACAAGCAGATCGCCTACGAGCTGGACATCGCCGAAACCACCGTGAAGGTGCACGTCTCGGCGATCCTGCAAAAGCTCAACGTGTACAGCCGGACCCAGGCCGTGGTGCTGGCGAGCCGTCTTCTCGCCCGCGATCCAATGGCGAGCCGGGCGCCCGATCCGCTGTCGCAGGGCCAGGGCCACGCGATCTAGCCCAGGTACCGCGTCGACCGGTTCCGGTTCAGCCGATGAGCTGGATCATGAGCGACCGCAGCTGAGCCGGCTTGACCGGCTTGTTGAGCAGCCGATAGCCGTGGCGCCGGGCGATCTCCTGCGCCTCCTGCGTGCGATTGGCGGTGATGATGATGCCGGGCAGGACGCGCCCGCAGGCGCGCGAGATGCGCTGCAGCTCCGTAACCCCGGACACGCCATCATCCAGATGATAGTCCGCAATGACGATGTCCGGCGGCGCCGGCAGGCCGGGCAGCACCTGTAGGGCCTCGTCCCCCGAGGTGGCCGAGTAGACGCGGCAGTTCCAGCCGCTCAGCAGCGCATTCATGCCCGTGAGGATGCTCTGCTCGTTGTCGATGACCAGCACCACCGATTGCGACAGGCCGAGGTCCGGAGCCGGCCGTGCCGCGCCGCGCGCCAGTGCCAAGGGCGCCTGCCCAAAGGGCACGGTGACCGAAAATACCGAGCCGCGGCCGACTTGCGAGCGCACCGCGACCGACGTGCCGAGCATCTTGGCGATGCGCTTCACGATCGCCAGGCCAAGCCCGATGCCGCGATCCCGGCCCGAACGCGCGTTGTGCAGCTGCCGGAATTCCTCGAAGATCTCGTCGAGCTTCCCGGCCGGGATGCCCGGTCCGGTATCCCACACCTCGATCCGCAGGCCGCTGGCGGTACGGCGCGAGCCCAACACGACCCTGCCCGCCGCGGTGTAGCGGATCGCGTTGCTGAGGAAGTTCTGGATGATCCGGCGCAGCAGCTTGACGTCGCTGCGCAGGATGCAGCTCGACGGGACCGAACGAAACTCGAGGCCCCGCTCGCGCGCCAGGACCGTGTACTCCGTGGTCAGCGGTGCGAGCAGCGCGCTCACGTCGAAATCCGAGATCTCGGGAGAGACGGCGCCGGCGTCGAGCTTCGAGATGTCGAGCAAGGTGTCCAGAAGGTCTTCCACCGCGCCCAGGGACTCATCGACGTTGTCGACCAGGACACGGTTCTGCTGATCCTGCGGGCGATCGCTCAGCGCCGAGACGAACAATCTCGCGGCATTGAGCGGCTGCAACAGATCATGGCTCGCGGCAGCCAGGAATTTGGTTTTCCCAAGGTTGGCCCCTTCGGCCTCGCTTTTCGCCGTCTGCAAAGCCGCCTCGATCTCGCGGCGCTCGGCAATCTCGCGCTGGAGGGTCTCGTTCAGGAGCGTCAGTGCCGCCGTGCGCTCCTCGACGCGCCGCTCCAATGTCTCTTTCGCGTCCTTCAAGGCGCCCTCGATCTGGCGCCGCTCGGTGATGTCCTGGAGCAGCGTGAAAAAGCCCAAAATCTTCCGGTCATCGCCGACATGCGGCACCAGGGTGGCAAGGCCATAGCTCGGTTGCGGCGCTCCGGACGGGGTGAGCTCGACCTCGAACGTGACGGTCTCACCCGAGAGCGCCTGTTGGACGTAGGAGCGTCGTCGATCGTAGAACTCGGGCGTGAGGACCTCGCTCATGCGATGGCCCACGATCTTCTGCTCGGGCAGGCCGACCCAGCTTCTGTAGGGCTCGTTGACGAATTGATATCGCTCGTCGGCATCGACATAGGAGATGAGCGCCGGCATCGCGTCCGTGATCAAACGGATACGGCGTTCGCCGTCGCGCAGCGCCTCCTCGATCCGCTTGCGCTGCGTAATGTCGTCGAAGGTCAGCACAAAGCCGCCGTTCGGCATCGGATTGCGCTGTACCTCGAGGATGCGTTGGCCGAGCCATTGCACTTCGAATTTCAGCGGCGCGTTGTTGCGCGGCTCCAGCCGGCCAGACAGGTCGATGCCGTGCACGCCACGCCCGCAGATATACGTGGTGAAATCCCGGAACACGGCGCTCCGGCGCACGACCTGGCCGGGCAAGTCAAACAACCGGATGAATTCGTTGTTCCACGCCACCAGGATCAGGTTGCGGTCGTAGACGGCCACGCTTTCGAAAATGTTGTCGAGCGTGGCCTGCAGCAGATTGCTCTTCTCGGCGAGCTCGGTTTCGCGCTGCAGGGCCTCGCGCTGCTTCAGCTCCGTGATATCCGTGTAGATGCAGGCCACGCCGCCGTCGACGGTGTGCTTCTCGTTGATCTGCATCCAGCGGCCGTCGCTCAGGGCGTGGACGGACGGCCCTTGCGGATCGGCGTGCTGCGCCAGGCGTCGCTCGACCCACCCTTGCGGGTCACGATAGGCGTCGATCACCGCCTTGCGCTCGACAGCCAGCTCCGCGATCTCGCGGAACAGCATCCCGGTCCGGATCTTGTCCGACATGCCGGGCCAGAAGCTGAGATAGCGGCGGTTGAACAGCACCAGCCGATCCTGCGCGTCGAACAGAGAGAAGCCTTCGCTGATCGCGTCGATCGCGGCCATCAACCGCGTCTGCGCCGTCTCTGCCTGCTCCTTGGCCTCGGCGATCTCGCGGTACGAGCGCTCGAGGACCGCCAAAGTCCGCTCGAGCTCCACCGTGCGCTCGCGAACCTTGGTTTCCAGCATGATCGCAGTCTGGAACAGCGAAAATGCCGACCCCTGCGCGTCCATGCTGCGCTCGACCCGGTCGGCGAGCGCCTTGTTGATCTTCTCGAGCTTCGTGATCTGAAGTTCGAGCGCGGCGATCCGCGCCGCCGACGGCGATTTCGCGCGCGCGTTGGGCACCGCACTCATGTGGCGCCGATCGCAATGCCGGTGAAGGTCTGACTCACGTGCATCGAGTTGAACTGCTCACCATAGGTGCAGAAGCCGATCACCCGGTTGCGGACGAACAGCTCGGATACGGTCCGCTTGAGCTGCCGCCGCTCGATCTCGACATTCCGCAGCACGCAATCGCAGCCGATGATGAGATCCGGGCTGCCCAGCTCGCGCTGGATCCTCTGGAACAGGTCTTCGAGGTCGTGCACGACGTCCACGCTCTTGGCGACCGTGAGCACGAGGCCCTCCTCGATCGCGCAGAAGAACGTCAGGCTGTCGTCCGGGTTCACCTTCTGTATGGCGCGGACGTGATATTGCCCGCCGACGCGGACCAGGACCGGGTGTGCCGCGAACGTCATGGGGGTCAGACGTTCGCCCGCCACCCCGATCACCCGGGCATACTCGCGTGCGGCGGGTTCCGCGTTGAGCTCCGTGACCGTGCGCTCCGCGGGCTTGGCGCCCGTCACGACCATCTTCTTGTCGGTGTTGAGGAAGTGTTCCGTCTTGAAGGCCAGGAAGCGGCGGCGCGCCGTCACCAGAAGCAGGGAGGCCGCGTTGGGCACGCAACGGCCCCCATGCAGAATCCAGGTGCGGCGAAAGTTCATGTCGTCGCCCGCCGACCCGCCGACGAGCGGGATATCGCCGAGCGCGTTGGCGATCGCGCTGACGAGCTGCTCCTCACGGACCGACAGGCCATCGACCAGGAGAAGAGCGAAGCATTTGGCGCCGGCAATGTCCGGGAACGCCGCCGCAGCCGTGCGGGCCTGATCCGCGACCGCCAGCCGCGTCTTCTCGAGCGTGGTCGCGACCTCGAAGTTCGTCAGATCTTCGAACAGGACCGACGTGACCGCGAATTCGTCGGCGGGAAATCCGATGCCGCACAGACCGCCGCTGATGTACCCGAACGGCGTGATCTCGCCAGCGGTCGTGCAGCCGAACACCGGCGTGTCGCCGAAACGCTCGCGCACCGCCGCCGCGATCGCATTCACGTTGTACTGCGGCGAAAAAAAGATGACGGCAAATGCGGTTCGAGGGCCGCCAATCGCGCTGTGGAGCTGCGCGACGGCTTCCCGCGGATCCGACGCCTGCGAGCCGCCGCGCAGTAGTGGCGCTTTCGGCATGGGCCTCCCACACGCCCTCGACGGGCGAACAACAGCCGCCTCGTGGGCGGTTGTTCCCGCCTCGTATCCGGCACCGGCTGTCGCAAAGTCTATCAAGGCGGTCGCGCTGTTTCCAGCCGCACCGCGTCGAGCGGCCAGCGCACCGTGTCCCATGCCCCGGCACCCCGGGACGGAGGAGCGGCCCTCCGGGCCGCTCCCCTCACGCCGTCAATTGTGCGCGGCGAACGGGTGGCTCACCTTGTCGCGCTGCGCCAGCATGTTCTTGGCGCTCGGCTCACCCGACACGGCGCGCTTGATCGCCTGCTTCGTGGCTTCGTAGTTGAAGTCCTGGATCTTCCTGTCGTCGGCCGCTTCCCAGTGGATGAACACGCCGACGCTGATGAACAGGTCGTCCGCCTCCTCGGCCGGGATCGTACCGTCCTTCACGCAGTCCGCGACCGCGGTCGCCACGCCGCGCTGCGCCGGGCCGAACATCTGTACCGCCTGCTTCGCGTTCTTGATGGTCACTTTGTTGAACATCACCGTGTTCGGCTTGCACATCAGGTTCGGGCCGATCACCGCCAACAGCCCGTTCACGCCCTCGCGCTGGCTGGTCAGCGTCGTGCAAAACGCTGTTTCGGCCGCGCTGTTGCGCGGGCCAAGGATGAGGTCGATATGCGCAACCTCGTTGCCCTCGCCGACCAGCGACTCACCCACCAGCACTTTCGAGATCTTTGCCATCAATGCCTCCCACTCCGGTCGTTGCGGATGTCTCGTGCGCGGGACGGCGCCAGCGCACGACTGAAATCACCAGCGAAGAGCGCACACGATTACGCCTCCGCTTGCGGATGCTCAATTGAATATGGGCGTCCTAAAACTTTGGTATTACAGCCGCGCGCGCACGATCGACCTACTATCGCGCCAGGGTGACCCGCTGCAAAGATCGGGCACCGGGTGGAGCGCCGTGCGGCCGACCCGCGCACCGTTTCACAAGCAACCCGGGTCGGGGTAGCCAATCGGGAGGCGCAACATGAGGGTACGAGCGTACCTACTTGCAGCTTCTGTCATCGGCCTTTCGACCTCGCTTACGGGCCCGGTCGCATTCGCCAATGATGAGCTGATGAAGCTCGAGAAGGATGCGAATCAGTGGGTGATGCCGACGGGGGATTATGCCAACCATCGGTACAGCACGCTGAAGCAGATCAACGCGCAGAACGTCAAGAACCTGCATCCGGTCTGGACATTCTCGACCGGCGTGCTGCGCGGCCACGAAGGCGCGCCGCTCGTTATCGGCAACATGATGTATCTCTCATCACCGTTCCCGAATAACGTCTACGCGCTGGACCTGGATCACAACGGTCGCATCGCGTGGAAGTACGAGCCGCGCCAGGATCCGAACGTGATCCCGGTGATGTGCTGCGACACGGTGAACCGCGGCGTCGCTTACGCCGACGGAAAGATCTTCCTGCACCAGGCGGACAACGCGCTGGTGGCACTGGACGCCAAGACCGGTCAGGAAGTGTGGAAGGTGATGGTCGCCGACGCCAAGGTCGGTGCCACCGGGACCAGCGCGCCGCAAATCGTCAAGGACAAGGTGCTCATCGGCGTCAGCGGCGGCGAGTTCGGAGTCCAGGGCTTCCTTGCGGCGTACAACCTGAAGGACGGGAAGCTGGTGTGGAAGGCTTACTCTGAAGGGCCGGATGACCAGATCCTGTTCGATGACAAGACCACGGACATGGGCAAGCCGGTGGGCAAGGACTCCTCGCTCAAGACGTGGCAAGGAGACCAGTGGAAGATCGGCGGCGGCGCCACGTGGGGATGGATCTCCTACGATCCGCAGCTGAACCTCGTCTACTACGGCTCCGGCAACCCGAGCACCTGGAACCCGGTGCAGCGGCCCGGCGACAACAAGTGGTCGATGACGGTCTTCGCGCGCAACCCGGACACGGGTGTCGCGAAGTGGGTCTATCAGATGACGCCGCATGACGAGTGGGACTATGACGGCATCAACGAGATGATCCTCGCCGATATCCCGGTCAACGGGAAAGAGACGAAGGCGCTGGTTCATTTCGACCGCAACGGCTTCGGCTACACGCTGAACCGCGAGAACGGCGCGCTGTTGGTGGCCCAGAAGTACGACCCGAAGGTCAACTGGGCGACCCATGTCGACATGCAGACCGGCCGACCCGAAGTCGTGAAGCAGTACAGCACGCAGGCGGGCGGCGAAGACCACAACTCGCAGGGCATCTGCCCGGCGGCACTGGGGTCGAAGGATGAGCAGCCGGCGGCGTATTCGCCGCAGACTCACCTCTTCTACGTGCCGACCAACCACGTCTGCATGGACTACGAACCCTTCAAGGTGTCGTACACCGCAGGCCAGCCCTATGTCGGGGCGACCCTGTCGATGTTCCCGCCGAAGGGCGACAACCACCTGGGCAATTTCATCGCCTGGGATGCCGGCACGGGCAAGATCGTATGGTCGGATCCGGAGCCGTTCTCGGTGTGGTCGGGTGCTCTGGCCACCGCCGGCGACATCGTTTTCTACGGCACGCTCGAGGGATACCTGAAGGCGGTCGACATAAAGACGGGCAAGGAACTGTACCGCTTCAAGACGCCGTCGGGCATCATCGGCAACGTGATGACCTACACGCACGGCGGCAAGCAGTACGTCGCAGTGCTGTCGGGAGTCGGCGGCTGGGCGGGCATCGGCATGGCAGCCGGCCTGACCAAAGACACCGACGGCCTGGGTGCCGTCGGCGCCTACAAGGCGCTGTCCCAGTACACGCAGCTGGGCGGCGTTCTGACGGTGTTCGGCTTGGACTAATGCTGTAGCAGCTCTCTACGGCTCTGGCCGGCATCTTGGCGACAAGGTGCCGGCCTTTTTCTTCCGCCTCACATGTTCTATTCAGCTTAAAGCGACCGCACTCGAGTTGGGAGGACGACGGATGCCGCGTGGCCTGAGAACACAACTTGCTCTTGCCCTGCTTATCCTTGCGAGCATGGCCGCGGCGCCGATCGCCACCAGGGCCGAGGACGAAAAGCCGTACAAATTCGAGAACGGCAAGGTGGACTTCAACACCTACAACGGCTACCGGCGCTACACGGAATCCTGCCTGCGCTGTCACGGCCCCGACGGGTCTGGAAGCTCGTATGCGCCCGACCTGACCTTGTCGCTCAAGTCCATGAGCGAGGACGAGTTCAAGGAGGTCGTGGTCAACGGGCGGCAGAACGTCAACACAGCGGCTGAGAACGTCATGCCCTCCTTCGGCACGACCGAGGACGTGATGCTCTACATCGACGACATCTACGCGTATCTGAAGGCGCGTTCCGATGGCGCGCTGGGCCGCGGCCGGCCCGATCACATGGACAAGAAGCCCGACCAGGGCTGATCGACGGCCTTCGGACCGGAGCCGCCCTATCCCCGGCTCCCCCTGCGCGGGAGTACCGCGCACATTTTGGCATGACCATTCGGTGAGCAGATCGGCGGCCCGGACCGTCCGGCGATCGTAACC
>Ga0335069_10002848_pt1 | contig 26426 bp, 26 predicted proteins | sample Lox_Sample_11_FD_206714 | JGI IMG/M metagenome (GOLD analysis project Ga0335069, IMG submission 206714) | Soil microbial communities from Loxahatchee National Wildlife Refuge, Florida, United States - Lox_Sample_1.1 | ecosystem: Environmental > Terrestrial > Soil > Wetlands | place: USA...
ATTTCTCGCGGCCGAACGGCGCGTCCACGGTGACGGTGTTGCCTGTGATTTCGATCATAAGAAGATTCACCACAGAGGCAGTGAGGCAGTGAGACAGTGAGATAACGAGCATGCCTACGAGATCTGGGCTCGCTCTTCGCAAATAGACGGCGCGCTTCGCGCGCAACAAAACCTCTACAAGATGCACACCCGCGCCAGGAGCAGACTCGTAATCTCACTGTCTCACTGCCTCTGTGGTTCAATTTTCTAATACGCCGTATCCGGCGGCGGCACGAAGTCGTAGGCGCGGCGGTGCTGGAGGTTGTTGTAGACGTTCTGGCAGGTGGCGAGCGTCTTGTCGCAGCCCTGCTGCGCGGTGAAGGCGTCGCCTGCGGCCGGCACTTCATAGAGCGGATAGGCGAGATTGAGGCCCGACGAGTCGCCGTTCATGATCGTGCGCGTCTGACCGGCGCAAGCCCCGCTCGTGAATACGATCACGCCGTTGGCATAGAGCGCCGCATTGGCGGGCGCCGTGCCTGACCACGGAATGAACGCCGCCGTCGCGCCGGAGCCGGCGGTGTAGCCCGCCGTGAAGCTCGCTGCGTTCAGCGTGCAGTTCGCGTCGCAGAAATTATGGCTGCAGCCGATCTGATAGATGTTCCTGGGCGCGTTCTGGTCGAGCAGGTTGTTCTTGCCTTTGGCCGTGATGGTCACTTTCGCGCCGGCGATAGTGATCCCCGCCACCACACCGCCGAACAACGCGATTGCGCCCAAGGCCGCCAAAGAGCCGGGCGTCGTCATGAAGGCGCGGGACAGAAGCACGCTCGCGCCGTCGAAGAGACCGTTATGGATCTGCGTCTTGATCTGCGCCGCGCCGCCGAATTCGCCGTTGCCGGCACGCAGGATGATCTCCAGCGACGGCACTTCCATCGTATTGGTCAGGCCCCATTTGGAGCGCTGAAGCCATGGCGCCTGCGAGACGTAAGTCTGCCCGCCATAGACGAGGCCGTTGGCGCCGTCCCATGTCGACCAGAAGAAATTTACGCCTTCGATTGTCGTGAACTGAAAAAGATCGGCGGCCCAAAGCGGCACGCCGCCTTCGAGCGCCGCGATCAATGCCGGCGATGCGGGACGGAGGATCGACATTTTGACAACCTTTAACGCTGTGAAGCGGACGCCGGTGCGGTGCTACAGGCGGAAACCACGCAACCTCGCCATCTCTGCGCCTTTGCCTCTCGGCGGTGAATCCTTTCTCACGCGCCCGGCCGGCAGGATTTGATGCTGATCTTCTGCAGCATCCAGAGACGGTCGGCGACTTTCTCGAAGGTGTTCGCGTTCTCCGCGAACTTGCAATAATAGAAATAGGCGAAGTCCAGATAGACCGGCGTTCCGGCTGTCGGTGCTGCGGCAAACGTGATCGTCTGATTGAGCGGTGTCGTCGTGTTGAGCGCATAGGTCGATGCCGGCTGCACGCTATTGCCCAAGCGCACGATCACAGTCTGCGTCGTGTCGATCTGCCCGACCGGTTCGCTTGCGACATAGCCGTTGGCGCCGAAGTTGCGCACGATGGGGCCGAACGTCGTCGTGACGCCGTCGCCGGTGCCGATCAGCTGCGCGGCCACGAAACAATCGTCGGGGTTCTTGAACAGGAATCGTCCCGCCGTGCCGCCCAGCATCAGCCAGAAGCCCATCAGCGTCCTGAATTCGAGGCTCGCATTGGCTGGTGCGCGCCAGCTCCGGAGGAAATTGTAGGTCAGCTCGAAGGTGTGCAGCGGATATTGCGCCAGCGCCAGATCGATATCGGCGCCCGTCGCCGTCGTTTCCGTCGCCAGATTGAAGAACTCCGGCGACCATCGGCTCGAAAAGCCGAGGCCCTTGAGCAGCGTCTTGTCCGGATAGATCGGCAATGTCGTCATGAACAGTCACCGCAAAGACGCGAAGACACAAAGTTGCCGGCGGACGCGCATTAACCGGCAACTAAGCTCTGTCGAGTATCATTCCAATCCAAGCATTCAGAGGGGTTGGCCATGCGAACGCTTGGAATAATCTTGTTGGTTGCTTCTTCCACCGTCGCCGCCGCGGAATCCGTTTCGTCCGCCGATGTCGCCGTCTACAACGCGGAGCTTGCGGTTTCGGGACGATTGCAGGATCCGGATGCCGCCGAATTCCGCCACGTCGCCGCCTATCGGCCGGACGCTTCCATCCGCACACCGCAGGCCGTTTGCGGCCAGGTCGGCGCAAGAACCGGGTTCGATCGCTACAACGGCTACCGCAGCTTTGTCTGGGTTCCCGCGGACGATGTCGATCACGGCACGGCTTATATCGGCAACGAGGCGAACCGTTTGCAGTATCTTTGCAGGAACGCCACGCGTTAGTCGCTGCCGTGCGGAAGCGGCGCTATCCAAACCGCATGCTGCCGCCGCGCGACAGGCCGCGCACGAAGGACGCGAATTCGGCCGCGTTGTTGCGAAGCTCGTCCATCACGTCGCGTTCGGCGACGCCGTGAATGGTCGGCGCGTAATTCCAGTGATGCGTCGTCACGTCGGACTGCGAGCGATGGAAGGTGTCGCCGCCCTTCGGCACGTTGAAGTCACCGGCTGAAAAGCTCGCCAGCATGGCGCGCGCGCCATGCGCGGCCCATCCCGGCCACACCATCTCGTCCTTGTGCAGCATGGTCGGCTGCTCGGCGCTCGCGACGCGCAGCTGCCCGCCTTCGGCATAGGCCATCACGGCCGCCGCCGCCGTCGCCGCTGCCGCCGGCGCGATCAGCCAGCCGACATAGGGAATCTGCGACGCCGACGAATAGGCGCCGGACGCCGCCTGGTCGGCATCGCTGGCGATCACTTGCGCTTTGCTGGCGGCCTGCTCCGCGAGGCTCATCGATTTGGCGGCGCTTTCGACGCCCTGGCGCGCCGCCGCGCCGCCGATCGCCGCCGCGGTCTTGGCGGCTTCCGAGGCGGTGAATGCCGCCTGTTCGGCGAGCCAGACGCCGAGCTTGTAGAGAAGGCCCTCCTGCGCCGTCGCCTTGTCCGACGTCAGCATGCCGAGATTGGCCATCTCGTGCGCGGTCAGCGTCTTCAGCGCGTTGGCGACTTCGCTTTCGGCGAGCCGCAGTCCGATCTTCTCGAGATCGACGGCGAGACTCTGCCGCTTGGAGAAAATATCCGCGACCAGCTGGCCCTCCGCGCTGAGGATCTCGCCGCAGACTTTTTTCCAGCCGTCGACCTGCTTCTGTCCTTCCTTCGTCTGCGCATCGGTCTGCTTCGCGAACGCATCCGCGACGGCGCTCGAGGCCCTTTCCTGTGCGTCGGCGATCCGGTCGATCTGGTCCTTGGCTTTTCCGGTCGAGGCCAGAAGCGACGCATCGACGACCGCGCCGATGCTGATTTGGATTTTGGGATCGGCCATGATCAGAGCTCGTATTCGGGGAGATCGGATTTCGGCATGTCTTCGGCCGCGGCTTCATCGGGCGCGCGCGGCGGATGCCACCACCCTTGCGCTTCGAACCAGGCGGCAAGGAACGCTTCGACCGGCGGGCGCCGCGCCAGCTCGGTTTCGTGCGCGAGATGAAGGCGGAGCGTCAGCGCGTTGTCCCAATAATCGGGCGTAGCGCCGAAATAGCGCGTGGTCTTGACGACTATTCCGTCCCAGTCGGGCTCGGCTCCGCTTCGGCTTCCCCCACAGGTCGCGCCTCGTCTTGCGGTGTGGTCACGAAAAGGCCGGACTGGCGGCGCACGACGAGGAACGCCTGGAAGATCTCCATGTCGGTCGCCGCAAGATCGAGGAATTCTTCGCGGGAAAGCTTCGGATGAGCGCGCGAAAGGCCCTGATAGACGATCTCGACCATCTGTTCGTACTGCGCCGTCGAAAGCTTCATCACGCGCTCGCCGGTCGTCTCCGTCCCGGTCGCCGCGATCTGGTCGGTCAGATCGATCAGCGGCCGGCGCACGACGCGCAGCTGGCGGATGGCGAGCTCCGGCACCGGCCATCGCCGTCCGGCGAGGGTTACGGTGGGCGTATCGGGGTGATGGTCTGCCGGGTCGGTCATTGCGGGTCCCAAAAAGATTCACCACAGAGGCGCAGAGACACAGAGGCTTCTCTGAGGATTGAGCTCGCCGTGTCGAAGTCTGTCTGCGCGCGCGTTCCTCCTCACCGGTTTCGCAACCTCGGTAGAACGCGCGCAAGAAGCTTTCCGGAGATGACGAACAGCCTCGGAGACAAGTGGACTCTGTGTCTCTGTGCCTCTGTGGTAAATCTTTTTTTACGCAAACCGCATCCGGTGTCCGACGTCGCGCACCGCCCCGACGCTGTCGACCTTCTGCAGCGCGATCTTCGGCAACAACAGCTCGCTCGAAAGATAGTGATCGCCGAGCTTGCGAAGCGTGTCGAACAGCGCCAGCCGGTTGAGCCTGATGTCGAGGAGCGTGTCGCACGCGACGGGCGGCGCCGCATGCGGCGAGCCGTCGGCGCAGCGCCGGAAACGGTATTCCTTGATCTTCCGCGCCACGAAAAAGATCTCCCGCTCGATCTCCGCCGCCGAGCGCCCGAACGGCGCCTTCATCGCCTCGATGTCAACGCCGTTGGCGTAGTTGGTGAAGATGAGCCGGCGGTCGCTGGCGAGATTCGGCGTCATGGGTAGCATCTGTATCGAAAGTGCATAGCGGGGACGGACAGAACATGCGCGTTGAGCAAGTCATGTCGGAGCGCGGGCGTCCCCGCCCGCATCTTGTCCTTCGGCATGTGCGTCGGTTGAGAGGACGATGCGGCCGGGTCCCCGATTTGATCGGGGATCGCGCTCCGACATGACTCGCTATTCGACGTCGCGAACGCTTCGGCACGGCGCCCGTTTTAGGAAGCTTCCGCGAAGCTGAACGTACCGAGATTGCCGTTGGTGTCGCAGGCGGCGGTGAAGGCGAAGGAGGGTTTGGCGTAGTCGCCGGTCTTGGTGGCGATCTCGGCGTCGGAGGCGATGCAGGAATTGAGTGTCAGCACGTCCTGCTCGACGGCGTTGCCGGGATTGGTCCAGGGAAAGACATAGACCGCCGCGAAATCCGAGACCTTGCCTTGCGGCTGGTTCGAAAGCGCGACCATCTCGCCGGCGCCGGCATTCGCATAGAGATAGGAGATCTTGAAGGTCGTGCCCGTCTCGCCGCTGGCGAAGCGATAGACACCGGCCGCCACCGAATAGGACACGCCGGCCGTCTCGGAGCCGGATGCCACGCATTGATAGCGCGCGCCGCTGGTCACGTTGACGACGCCGAGATCCGTCGTCCAGGCGGCGTGGTTGGCGACCGTGATGGTGCCGCCCGCGATGGTGCCGAGCTCGTTGTCGGCTTCCAGCGTCTGGCCGGTCGTGGTCGCCGCGCCGAAGAGCAGCGAGGCGATGACGCGCGCGTTCGAGGTCGCGTAAGACACCTTGCCGGTGACGTCGAGCTCGCCGCCCGAGACGTCTTCTGCCAGCTGGTTCTCGCCGTACAGCGATTTGACGCCGCGCTTGAAGGTGACGCTCATGTCCTGCGGCACGGCGAAGCGCGCCGGCGTTGGACTTGCAACATTGTTGATGCCGAAAAAACGTCCGGCGCCGAAGATCTTCTTGCCGTTGAGGGCGGGCATGGTGTGGTCCTTTCATGGAAATGGATAAGCAGTGTCGCCATCCGGCGAGCTGCTCGTAGGCGCGAAGGCTTCACCGGGACCGCGGACGTCACGTCCGCGCACAGCGGAGATGCAGCACCACGCGGACAAGATGTCCGCGGTCCCGGTGAAGCCTTCAATCTGGAGGAGCGTCGAGGGTGGTCGGCCGATCGTTCACCCCAGAATGATTTCGATCGGGATCGACACTTCGGACTGTCCCGACAAGCCTTCCGCGATCGTCACCTCGCCGGTGATCGCGGCGTTGTAGACGAGGCCGCCGAGCGTCTGGCGCTCTTCGATGTCGGGCGGGGCGAGCGCGGCGACGACCGCATCGATCAGATTGTTGATCTGCGTCGCAACGGGACTCGTGGGATCGTTCGACTCGCAATAGAGAAAGAGCTTCGCGCGCAACACGACGGGCTGCGGCGGCGTGCCCGGCTCGGCCCATTTCTCGCCCAGCTCCACCTGCAGGATCGCCGGCTGCGTTGCCTGGTCGACTTCGGCGTATTCCTTCACGCGCCGCGTGGCGGTGACGAAATCGGCGGCAGTGCTGACGCGCGCGAACAGCGCCGCATAGATGGCTTCGCGAGTCATGATCCGATCTCCGATATCGCCGCCGCGAGGTCGCCGATGAACTGCGGCGTCCTTTCGTCCAGCGCCGGTGCGAGCGACGGACGCGCCGGCATGTCGATCTCATGCGCGCTGGCGTGCGCGGCGAAGACGATTTTCCCGCGATAGGGAAAGGCCAGAACCTTGGCGGCGACGGGCGCGATCTCCGGCACGGCGATGCGGCCGCCATATTCGCGCAGGCGTGCGAACGGTGCGTCGCTGGTGATCGTGGCCGTGGCGCCGGCCGCGGATGTGTCGAGCATCAGCCGCATGCTGTCTGCGAGCTTCGCCGGCACCCGCGCCTGAACGTCCGCGAGAAGCGCCGCGGCGTTGCGCGCGACGACGTCGCCCGCCTTTGCCGCGACATCCGGTGCGAGCGCGTCGAGTGCGGCCTCGGCGCCCGTCGTGTCGATATCGATCGCGCTCATAGCGGCGGAATGTTCCGGTAAGGCTGCAGCAGCTGCATCACCAGCGGCGTGAACCGCGTCGTATCGAACGCGACGGTTTCGTTGCCGCCCAGCGAATGCGATTTCTCGCCGATGCGCTGCGCATAGCGGTAGCGCTCGGCCACCAGCTCGATGCAGGCATCGGCCAGATCGTAGGGCACGAAGCCGTAGGAGAAGAGAACCGTGGCGGCGAGATCGCCGGCGCTGAAATCGTAGATGCCGGCGATGGAATCGAGCGCATATTGTCCGGCGGTCGGATTGCCCGTGGTGGCGATGAGCGCCGTGCCGCTGGCGTAGGTCACGCCTTCGTCCGACGCCCACGGACCATAGGGCGCAGTCGCTTCCACCTGCTCGTCGAGCACCACATGCGGCTCGGCGGTGACGCGATAGCCGGCTTCGTACGTCACTTCGACCGGACCGCCGAACAAATAGCCGCGCAGGCGCAGCGCCTGCATGCGGCCCGGCGGCACGCCGTTCCACGCATCGAGCGCCCAGCCGGGCGATTGCCGCGCGGCCTGTGGGATGGCGAGACCGTCGACGACGACCGACGACACCGACAGCACCGGCCATTCCTTCAGCACAAGCACGCTGCCGCCGGTGCCGGTATGGGTTTCGCTCACGCCGTGCGGCAACAGCAGCGGCCGCTGCAGCCAGGAACAGATGGCGCGGCTGGCGCGCGTGACGAGCGAGGCGAGCAGCGCATCGGAATTCGTATCGGTACGCCCCAGCCAGGATTTCACATCGGCGAGCGTGGTCAGATCAGTCGCGGCCATCGTAGGCCTCCGCAAGTTTCTCGCCGGCCAGCACGATCGCCGCCAGCGCGCGCAATTCCTCCGTCGGCTTCACGAACAGGTTGCCAAGCCCGCGGCCTTTCAGGAGCTTGAGAAGATCCTTGCGGGGAAGCTCGACTGGAAGCGCGGGCGTCCCGCCCGCATCCGCCGCTTCCGGCAACGCCGCTGCGGACATCCCTGGGACTGCGGACATCTTGCCCGCATCGGCGCTGCCGGATGTACGGGATGCGGACGGAACGTCCGCGGTCCCGGTGAAGTCTCGCTCGTCCGTAGACGGAGCGTCCTCTTCCACCTGCCGGAAGCCGTGCGCCGCCAGATGAAAGGCTTCGGCATCGGTGACATCGAGCGTTTCGCCGGGAGCAAGCGCGCGGCCGCGCCAGCTCGCGCCGTGAGGGGCGATCAGTTTGGGCATGGGGGACCTCAGAAAAGCCCGGAATTCGGGGGAATGCGGAGAAAAATCTCGTTAATCTCCGCACAATCTGCGGAGATTATTCTTGCCTTTGCGGAGAATATGTTCCCTAATCTCCGCAAGAGGTGCGGAGATTATGGGGACCTATATCCACGAACTGCCCGGCTGGCCCCATTTCCGCTGGAGCCAGCAGACGCTCGCCGACAGGCTGGCGGCTGTCCGCCACCGCCAGGGACGCCTCCTCGGCCGGCTCGAAGGCTTCGGCCTCAAGCTCCGCGACGAGGCGGCCCTGCAAACGCTCACCGAAGAGATCGTCAGTTCGAGCGAGATCGAAGGCGAAGAGCTCGACCAGAACCAGGTGCGCTCCTCGCTTGCCCGCCGGCTTGGGATCGACATCGGCGCGCTGACGCCGGCCGACCGCGCTGTCGAAGGCTTCGTGCAGATGATGCTCGACGCCACGCAGAACTACGACATGCCGTTGACCGCCGCGCGTCTCTTCGGCTGGCACGCGGCGCTGTTTCCCACCGGGTGGAGCGGTCTCAAGAAAATCGCTGTCGGACGCTGGCGCGATGCAGAGGCCGGCGCCATGCAGGTTGTCTCGGGGCCGCCGGATCGCGAACGCGTTCACTTCGAAGCGCCGGATGCCGCGCGTGTCGACGAAGAGATGACGGCGTTCCTCGCCTGGATCGACGGCGGCAACGACATCGATCCCGTGCTCAAGGCGGCCATCGCGCATCTCTGGTTCGTCACCATCCATCCTTTCGAGGACGGCAACGGCCGCATCGCGCGCGCCATCGCCGACATGATGCTGGCGCGCTCCGAGAAAAGCGCGCAGCGCTTCTACAGCATCTCGGCGCAGATCCGCAAAGAGCGCGGCAAGTATTACGATCATCTCGAAGAGGCGCAGAAAGGCGATCTCGAGATCACCGCGCATCTCGGCTGGTTCCTCGACTGCCTCGACCGCGCCTTCGACGGCGCCGAAATCATTCTCGCCGATGTGCTGCGCAAGGCGCGTTTTTGGGAGCGCCATGCGGATGCGAGCCTCAACGCACGCCAGCGCCTCGTCATCAATCGTCTGCTCGACGGCTTCGAGGGCAAGCTCACCTCGTCCAAATGGGCGAAGCTGACCAGGACCTCGCAGGATACGGCTGCCCGCGACATCGACGATCTCGTGCAGCGGAGCATCCTCGTCAAGGAACCGGGCCGCGGCCGCAGCACGAGCTATCGGCTGATCGTCACGCCGGCCGATGCGCTCGGCGTGATCGCGGACTATGCGCGGGCCTACGCCCACATGTTCGTCCGCAACGGCACGGCGATGCTTTCGCCGGAAGAAACCGACAATCGCAAAGCCGACATCGAAAAGATCGCCGCCGAAATCGACGCGCTGGCCGGGTCACCCGAGAAAATTGTCTGCCGCGATTTCGAACCGCTGCTCGAGAAGCTTCACAAGGCCGGCTTCTTTCCGGACGACCAGCTGATCGCGGCCTTCGCACAGGCAGCTGCGCAAAAATGATCGACCGTCACAGGACTGGGATCCGCGAGAAGAACCAGTACGGTGCGGGTCACAAATTGATGACCGTGAAGCCGACATTCTCGCCGCTCGGGAGCGTCGAAGTGGGGCCTTCCTGAGCGCGTTTCCTACTGATCCTTCGGCAGATCGACTTTCGTCAAGACACGTTTCGCATCGAACGTGAAGCCGACGCTCATGCGCCGCACGAGGCCCATTGCCGCCATGGGGCTGTTGGTCATCGCGACGGGATAGTCGAGCGTCGTGCTGCCGTCCTTGTCGGTGAACCAGACTTCCGGCGCGCCGAGCGCCTTCACCACTTCGGCCTTGGTCGTCACGCCGATCCTGAAGCCCGTATATTTCGCTTCGTCGTAAGCGGGCACCATTTCCTGCGGCGTCCCGAACATCGCGCCGCCCGAACCCGAATATGGATCGTCGGATGACGCGGTCGCCTGTTGTTGCGCTTCGCGATTCTCGCGCGCCAGCTCGTTCGGCTCCGCGACCACATGCGCCTTGAGATCTTCCAGCAGCTTTCGCGCATTCTCCTTCGCAGGTCCCGGCGGCGTGTACGCATCCGCGTGGCTTTGGTCCCAGGCGAGCGCCTTGTCGATGGCGGCGCGCAAACGCTCCGCATCGCGCGCCGGATATTTGTTGATCTCGACGCCAGCCCCGGAAGATATGCGTTCGAACGCGTTCTGTTCGGCCGGATCCCTCGTCTGCATGACGAACGTCATCCAGCGAATCTGGCCTTCCGCGAACCAGAACAGCGCATCGTCGTGCCGGCCGCCCTCTTCAAGCCGCTTGGCCAGGATGATCATCGCCGCAGGATGCATGTGTTCGATGTTCTTCTCGAGCGCATCGAGCGGCTCCCCCGAAGCCTCTTTGATCGCCGCCGTGATGGCCGCGTTACCCGAAGGGGGAAAAAGGCCCTGCGCCGGCATCGGCAGCGGTGCACCGGGCGGCGTTCCTTGCGGCGGCGGCGGTATCGCCGCGGCAGCTCCGGGCGCACTCAGGTCCGCCATACGGCGATAAAGCGCGTACATCGCCTGGGCGATGTGCTCCGTCGGATTGGCCGCGCACCAGGCGCGGAAAAAACCGACCTCCTCCGCCGGCTTCATCACCGCGAAATCGACATGCACGCTCTCGCCAAGCACGTGATGGTCGTCGAAATAATGCATACCCTGCACGACAAGGCCGTCGAAAATAGTTGCGGCGAGTTTCGGATCCTTTTCGTAAAGCGTGTTGATGTCGGAACATGGGAGGTTCACGTCGCTGGGCTTTGATGGGGTTGGCAGCCCCTCCAACTCGGCCATTTTTTTGTACAAGGCCAGTTCGGCGTCCTGATACTTTGCATCAGGATGGGAGTAGCAATAGGTCGCCAGCCAACTCCCTTTGTCGTCTCGGTTCATGACATTGGGATTGACGTTGGTCCCTGCCCCGAGCACGTGGCGATCGTTCAACGGCGCAATGCCGTCTTCCGCGAGACCGCTGAGAGCGTCGATTCCGCCCGGCCCGTCCCGCATGGCCATCAATTCAGCGCAGCTTGGATTGGAGGACGTCTCAGCCATTGCCGGCCAACCCGCCAGCACAAGCAGACACACCAAGACGCTGCCCTTCATCGCCGCCCCCGCCGCTTTTCTCCCGAGAGTAGCGGCGGGCACGCCGTCGAGCAATCGCCTCACCCGTTCCCGATATTGGTGATGATGCCCATCGCGAACTGGGCGTAGACGGCCAGGACCTCTTCCGCGTAGATGCCGTATTCGCGGCGGCGCGTGCGCAAGGGCCAGTCGACGCGGTAGTAATCGCGCCGCGTGATCACTTCGGCGACGTTGGGCACTTCGTTCGACTGGTACCATTCCGGCAGCCGCTCGCAATGGGCGAAGAGCGTGCCCGGCACGAGATCGGGATGGGGCACGATCGGGATCGTCACGCCGTCGCCGTCGAAGGGGTTGTAGTAGTATTTGATCTGCCCGCCAGCGGTGATCGCGTAGGGCTCGCCGGGCGTCGCCGTCACGTCGTAGCGCAGCAAGGGGCCTGACGCATTCGACAGCACCTTGTTGGTGATGTTCTTCTGCTCCTGCGAGGAGACGAAGATCACCGTGGGGCCGAGGCGATAATTGTCCCACATCGCCTGCAGCATGGTGTCGATCTCGACGATCGAGCCGCGGCCCGAGGCGGTCAGCGGCACACCGGCGCCATTGGTGCCCGTCGGCAGCGTCGTCACCGTGCCGCCTTCGAAGGCGTTGATGAGGAAGCCGTCGAACGCCAAACCCGCATTGGTGGAGTTGTCGGCGGTGACGCTGGTCGCCGCCTGGCGGCCCGTCGCCAGCGCCGCGTTGAAATAGGCGCAGTTGACGGTGGTGATCGACTGCAGCGTTTCGGAGCCCGCCGCGCCGACGAACCAGGCGTACGCGACCGCGCCGGTGACCGGCGTGACGCTGGCGGCGAGGCCGTGACCCGATGCGACGGCAAGCGTCGCGTTCGGCGAGCGGTTCGAGTTGCCGCCGTTCAGCGTGTAGGTCTGGCCGTCCATGCCGGTGATGGATTTCTGCGGAATGAAGCCGGCCACCGCATTGCCTTTGCAGTTGAGCCAGCCTTCCGGCGACAGCGCGACGACAATGACCGAATAGGTCGCGGCGGGAATCGTGGAGCCCGCATCGGTCGGCGACGACAGCGTCGGGATCGAAGGCGTGCCGAGCGCCAGGCTCGCATTGCCCGCGAGAAGACCGGTCTCTTCTTTGCGCATGGTCTTCTGCAACAGGCGCAGCGACACGGTGGAGTTGAGGTCTTCGAAGCCCTCCGCCGCCGATTCCGCTTCGAAGGTCAGATAGTCTTCTTCGCCGAGCGTGACATAGGCGGCGGATTTGTCGACTTCGGTGTACGACATCGTCCCCGAACGCTGGCCTTCCGGGATCCAGCCCATCGCGTCATAGCCGGAGCCGGTGAGCGCGGTGATCTGTTTCCAGTGCGCGGCGGTGCCGTAGCCCGACGGACGGCCGACGCGCGGCGTCATGTTCCTGAGCTTGGTCACCGTCGGATAGAGGTTTTTCGCGGGGCCGACGAGGTCGTAGAAGTTCAGGCCCGTCGAGGTGGTGACGGCTTTGGCAAGATCGGTACGCCGGGAGGACAGCGCCTCCTTCATCAGCGTCATGGTTTCCGCCGTGATGTTCATGGCTTCGAGTCCTTTCATGGGGGTGGGAGCAAACAGAAAAATGATTCAGCGCCAAGGACGCCAAGGTTTCGCAAAGAACGCCAACGAGCCTCGCGCGCGAAGTGCAAAAATGATTGCACAGAGAGACGGTGAGTCAGGGAGCACATCTCACCGCCTCCGCGTCTCTCTGTGAATATTTTCACCGCGCTAACGCGCGCGATCGTTTGAGACGTCGGCGCTTCTGTAATCACGCGCGAAAACACCTTCGCGTTCTTGGCGCTTCTTGGCGTCCTTGGCACTAAGAAATGTCAACGACTGATCGGATTTCTGAGCGCGAGTTTGGTCAGCAGATGCGCGCGTTCGGCGGCGGACAACGACTCGAGATGCCGCTGGAACGCCGCGAAAGGATCTTCAAACGAGATGCCGCCGTCGCGCGGCGCCGATCAATAGCCTTGCGAGCGCTTTTCGGCGACCATTTCGCAAAACCCGTCAAACAACTCGCTGACATCGACCTTTTCGCCGCGCTCGATTCTTTTGGAGATGGCAGTCAGCGGAAATAGAATGAGTGTTGAGCCGGGCACTTCGAGAGAGGGAGTACGTCCAAAATCGTCCTCCACCGCGATCCAATTAAGTCCGAGCTTCTGCGCCAGAGCATCGCCCAAACAAATGCCAAGACTTTGCAGCATCCATTTTTCCGTCGGCTCGATCCAGCCCGCGTCAAGGATGTTTTGAAGGAGCCGAAGTTTTCCCTCTATGGTCTCGTAATTGTGGCGCGCGTGTTCTTCGAGGGGGTAGCCACGGACCCATGTGCGCTGGCGTTCGACATGATGCGCGTCCTCGTCGGATAAGGGTTCGATTTTTTGTTCCATGCGACGGCAACCTGTGATCCGCTGGGACCTGAAGCCTAACCCGGTTTCGCCCCGCGTGAAAGCATTCACGCTTACGAGGACGTCACCGGATTGCGCAGGGCAAGCTTCGTCAGGAGATGCGCGCGGGCGTTGGCGGGCAGCGATTCCAGATGCCGCTGGAAATCGGCGAGCGGGTCTGCCGACAAAGACGCTGCGTCGCGCGGCGCCATGTCCATCGCCTTGGTGACGGTCACGAAACTCCGCACCGGTCCGCCGGGCATCGGCTGGGATTCCAGATGCTCGAGACGCTTGGCGAGATCGGCGACGCGCGCCGTGACGCGATCGATGCGGGGCGTCAGCGCCGCGAGCGCTTTCTTGAGCGCGCCGTGCGCGAGCTTGTCGGCGAAGGCACCGGCGTCGTCGGTGCCCGTCATGTCGTCTTCGTCGCCGTCCGCGTCGTCGTCGTCTTCGTCGTCGTTCGTGGCACCCGCGTCTTCATCATCGACTGCGCCTGCGCTTTCGCTGTCGTCGCCGGCGGCGTCCATATCGCCCGTGTCGTCCGCTTCATCGTCGTCATTCGCGAGACCCGACGTCGCCTGCTCGACCAGCGAATTGAGCAGCGCCACCAGGCTCTCGATCGTCGCCTTGAGCGAGCCGAGTGAGCCGTCGCCGACGGAAGGATCGTCGAGCTCGCCCGCGATCTGCGAGAGATCGTCGATGATGAGCGCCAGCTGCGAGACGTCGCCGAGATTCTTCGCGAGGATTCCGCCGGCGTTCTTTCCGGCCGCCAGCGGCGGCCCTTTCTTGTCGATCTTCGCTTTCCAGGCCGCCACGATCTTCTGTTTGATCGCCTGGAGCTGATCGGCCGTGTAGGGCGTCTGGTTCTTCGCATGATGGATATAGCCCCAGGCCGCGCGGATATGGGCTTCCGTGTCGAGCGGATAGCGCTTCTTCCTGTCCTTCTGATAGCCGGGATCGGCGAATTCCGCCGCATCGCGCGCCACATCTTTCTCGGCCGCACTGCGCCGGAACTTGCGCAGCTCGATCGTGCCGTCCGCCTTCACCACTTCGAACGTGGCCGAGGGGATGCAGGGATGATCGACGAGGCTGACTTCCATCGGTTCGGGTGTGTAGCGCGTCAGATGCGGATGCTCGGGATCGGGCCAGCGCCGCGCATAGCGCCCGCCCATGGAGAAGCCGGTATAGACGCCTTCCAGCACCTTCTTCCATTCGGCATCGTCGACGACCTTCGCCACCGTGGCGATGCGCCTGGCGTCATCGTCGAAATGGATCTGATCGAGCTTGCCCGCCGCGACGCTGCCATGCATGGCTCTGAGGTTGCCGACGCTTCTGCCGCGCGAGGCCTTTTCGATGTCCTGCGACCAGGCTTCGAACATCGGCTTCGCGCTCGCGTAGTCCATGATCTCGTCGGCGTGATCGGGAATCTCTTCCGCGATCGTGCCGTAGACGAGCCTCTGGGCCACGTCGATCTTGGTGATGGGAATGAAGAGCTGGAGGTCCATGGGTGTCCTCGTGTCGGAGCGCGCTCGCACGTCGATGCGAGTGAGGGTTATCGAAGGTGTCGGGATCGTGATGCGCGTCATGTCGGAGCGCGGGCGTCTCGCCCGCATCGCGATGTCTGCGGATGCTTCAAAAACAATTTGTCGAAGTTGTCTCGACAGATGCGGACGAGACGTCCGCGCTCCGACATGATTTGAATGTTCTGGTGAGTTTCACGCGTTGCGCGGCACAAACGACCCCAGGCGCAGCTTCGCGATATAACCAATTACGTATGCATTTTGATCAAAATGCGCAAGGGGTCTCTCGCGCTGTTGCCCAACGTTTCGCATTTCGCCGCGCAAGTGTTTGATTCTGCGTCGCCGAATTCGCAACATGTTCACGCCCGCGAGCGCTGTTGTTCGACATCGCGACGATACCGGAGACCGGCGTTCTCTCCGCAGCCAAGCCGGTCACCACAAACCCGCCACCATGTTCTGATACATCGGCCAGGTACTGAACGGCTCCCGTTCGGCCATTCCGGGTGTCATGATCGGGCTGCACAGGAACACAAGCACACCGACCGCGATCCACCGTCCCGGCGCGCGCAAGTTTTCCCACGCGACGCCGCTGATCCAGCGGAGAAATATGGCGACCAATCCCGGCCAGGCGAACAGGACGATGATCGCGGGCAGGAGCGCTCCAATGACGCTGTAAGGAACCCAGACGGTCAGGCAATCGCCGAGACCGAAGACGATGGACCAGATGAGGCTGACCGGGCCGCCGAGCACAGGCACAAACATGCCGAGGCAAAGCGGAACGAAAGTCCACAAGGATTGAAACACGTTCTTCGGCAACCCTTCTCGCTCTTCCATCACTTCGGCCAGCGGCTTTCGTCCATCGCCATCAAGAAGAACCCTGCGATGGCGGGATTTGGATACTAAAGGACGAATGCCATCCCGTTGTGTCGATTGCGTCGCGATTTGTCACCTCGGCGAAATTATCGGTGTAGGGTCGAACCGCGTCCGCCGGGTCGCGCTTCGGATTGAACAGGCGAAGCGCCGTCAACATGGCTTGATTTCGCGAGTTTCGCCGCGGGTGCCTGCGGCTTCGTCGTTTGCGTGATCGGCACATAGCCCGCGCCCGTCGCCACCATCAGCCTGTCGCCGCCGGGCAGCGGATCGAGTCCGCGCGACATGCGCACTTCGTTGATCGTGCGGATGCCGGCTTTCACGTCGGCCACGTCGATGGTGTCGGCGGACGAAGGATCCATCTCGCGGTCGTCGATCCAGACGAATTCGAGCTCGGCGAGGCCCAGATGCCGCTGCAGCAGCTGATCGAACAGCCGCTTGAACCAGGCGAGCACGGGGCCGAGGCCCTCTTCTGTCGCTTGCGCTTTCGCGGTCTCGGCGGTGGCGCGGTTGACCTGCGCCACGAAAGGCTGCGGGCTCACCGAGAAGCAGAAGCAGACGATGCGCGCGAGATATTCGTCGAATGCATCCTTCAGCACGATGTCCTTCAGCGGCACATATTTCGTGCCCTCCGGAACCCAGGTGCCGTGGCGCCGCGCGCGCAGGTTTCCCTCGAAGAGCGAGTCCCAGAATGTCTGCCACGCATGGATCTGATCGCCGGTCCAACCGGTGGGCGCCGTGAACACCGCGTCGGTCAGATTACCGTCGGTGTAATAGGCAAGCTGATGCAGCGAACGGCGCAGCACGATGTTGGCGGTGAGGATGATCTGCTCGACCGGCGACTGGCCGTAGACATGGCCGGGCCGCGTGTTGCGCGGATAATAGATGAGCTCGTCGCTCGTCATTTGAGCCAGCCCCGGTCCCTGCGCAGGCGCGGATGATCCGGGGAATCCGGAGCCTCGCGCATAATCCGCCGCCGGCACGCCGTGGAGGATCTGCTGATAGGCCACGTCGGGCGGTTGCGGCGCGCGGCCCCAGGCATCAATGCGCGGCGCGATGGTCGACCCGTCGATGATCTCGAAGGCGCAGACGCGCCCCTTGCGGTCGCGGCGCTTGTAGAGCGACGTCGCGTCGATCACGAACATCTCTTCGGCGATCGCCCGCGTCCATTGGGCGAAATCGTGCTCGCGATCGGGACAGGCGAGAAAGCTTTTGGCGGCGGCGATGGCGCTTGCGAATTGCCTGGCGCGCGGCCGCGTGCCGTCCGGCTGCTTCCTGGGGCGGATATCCCAGTCCTGCGCTTCGATCTGGTCCTTGCGCGTCTCGATGACGAGGCGAAGGATGTCGCAATTGTCGGCGAGCGCGCGCAGGTCGGCGAACGACACCGGCTCATAGGCGCGCGGCCCATAGTTGAGATTGTAGCCGGTCGGATAATCGAACCTTCGCCCGGCGACCTCCGCCGGCGCCATCGGCGCGAGCGGCTGCATCGGCCCGAACCAGGTGTCCGGCGCCACGCCCGTGATCGCATAGCGCACACCTTGAAGCGCACGGGTCACGATGGATTTCGGGATGGGGCGCGAGCGTGCGCCCGCGGAATCGGTGAGGGACATGGGAGAAACTCCGGATAGCAAGATGAAGTGTTTGAGCAAAGCGCGATGCCGAGGATCACGCGGTGCCGGCGGCGCGAATGCCCCGGGAGCGCGGGCGCCCCGCCCGCACTTCAAAGCCTTCGGCAAACTTCGAAAAGATGCGGACGAGGCGTCCGCGCTCCGGCGCCATCGTTTTCGCACCGAGCCTGTGCGTCTTGAGCCGCGCTTGCGGCTCTCGCCTTACGCCACCTTCGGCAGCGGCAGCGTGCCGGATTGTATGGCCGTCAGGAGTTGCGCCGCTTCGAGGCGGCGGCGCGACGGAAACGTGTCGCCGAAATTCATCAGGTTGTTGTAGGCGGCCTGCCATTCGCAGGTCACGACCTGCTTCCAGAAATGGGGCGTCGCACGCGCGAGGTTGGTTCCGTATTGATAGGCGACGCTGACGATGGCTGTCTGCGCGCCTTGCGCCAGAGGCTGGAATTGCACGCCGCCCGCGTCCGCGTTGTAGTTGGCGGCGACGGCATTGTAATAGGTGTTGAACGCCTGCGCGTCGATCGCGTCGCGCTGCGCCGGCGTGATCATGAGCGGCGCGGCGTTGAGCGCGCTTTGCGCCGCCGCGCCGCGCAGTCCCAGATACGGCGTCAACAGCGCGACCAGCGCGGGATCGAGGCCGAGCGCCTGAAGACCGGCGACGTTGCGTCCGCCCAGATCGAAGCCGACCGCGATCGTCACGCCGCTGTTGGCATCCGGATTGCCGCTCGCATCGCGCGGCACATAGCCGGTGAGCATCGCGCCTTCGCGCGCCGCGATGAAATCCCAATCGACGCCGGGCGGAAAGGCTGGAACGCCGCTGTTCGACATGATGATGCTCCCCCGAGAATCAGGTGCGAATTTTGCGCGCTTTGCCGGCGGTGCGCCAGTGAGACGATGCGGACGGGACGTCCGCGCTCCGGCGCCATCGTGTTGGTGGTCGCGCCTCTATATTCGGGGAGCGCGTTCGTGGAGCGGTCGCGCGGACAGAATGTCCGCGGTCCCAGTGGAGTCTTCAATTCCGTCGGGATCGAGCCTTCGAGGAACAATGGCCGCGATGTTTCTCCAGCACGAAGACTTCACCGGGGTCGCGGACGTCCAGTCCGCAATCTCACCGCCCCTTCATCCGCTGCCGCGCATAGTCGAGCCATCCCGCCGCATCCATCGGTGACAGCATCAGCTCTATCAGCGCCCAGATTGCCGCGTCGGCGCGGTCGGGGGAGGCTTCGCCGACATAGCCCGTCGTCGTGAAGCCGATAAGCTGGTCTTCCAGCGCGGGAAACCCGCCCCAATGCCGGATGCGCTTCTGCTCATACAAAGCCGCGACGGGTTCGGCGCGCACGACTTTCCGCTGCGAGGCGCGCACCAGTTTGACGGGCACGCGCGTTCCCGCCGCGCAGATGACGCTTTCGACCATGGCGCCGCCGAAATTTTCCTCGGCGATGATGCGCGAGGCGCCGAACTCCGCGGCCGCCTCCGCGACGCGCCTGCCCCAGCCGGCCGGCGACAGCGCACAAGTGTAATCGCCCAGGATGTAGCCGAGCCCGTCGATGCCGCGGCCCGCCGCAATGATGCCGATGGAGCTGCGTCCGTCCATTTTATCGAGCCCGTCGCCGCCGCGCGCCCCTGACGGATCGACCGCCACGACCACACGCACCATCTCCGGCAGTTTCGAATCCTTCGCGAGCAGCGCCGCGTCGATCATCGCCCGCGTCCACAAGCCGCCCGGCACATCGTCGAGCAATTCGGCATGGATCTCCTGGCGGCCGAAACGCGTGCCTTCGTAGCGGCGGATCACGTCCCGGAAGAATGCCGGCGCGAGATTGTCGCGATTGTCGTGCGTCGAGCCTCGCGTCAGCACCGTGTCGCCGCGGGTCATGATCGCCCTGAGGCCTCTCTTCGTGCGCGGCGTGGTGGTGACGGCGACCTGCGGCCGCGTGCCCAGACGCAGGCCCAGCATCAGATTGTCGAACGTGGCATCGAGATGCTTCCACTTCGCGAGCTCGTCGCACCAGGCCGTGTCGTTCTGCGTGCCGCGCAGCATGTCGGGCTCGTCGTCGGAGAAGAGATGCGCCACCGCGCCGTTGGGCCACAACACGCGGCGGTTGGATTTCTCGTAGCGCGGGCGATCGAGCGGCGAAGAGATCGCGAGCAGTCCCGATTCACCCTCGATCATCACGTCGCGCGCTTCGGAGAGTGTGGCGGAGACGAGTGCGATGCGCTTTGCGCCGCCCGCGTTGACCCTGGCTCTGACCCATTCCGCGCCGGCGCGCGTTTTGCCGGCGCCGCGGCCGCCCAGATAAAGCCAGATGGTCCAGTCGCCCTTCGGCGCCAGCTGCTCGGGCCGCGCCCACAAGTCCCAGGCCGACAGCGCCAGCAGCGCTTCTTCGTTCGAGAGGCTATCCAGAAACCTCTTCGTCGCCGCCGAATCGCAGCTGAGCAATTTTGCCCGCGAGGGTTTCATGCGCCTGCTCCAGCCTTTTTTTCAATGCGGCGTCGCCGCGCTCGCGCTTCTTCTTCGGCGCGGGCTTCCGATGCAGGTAAGCCGTCGCGCTTTTCGCCATCTGGTCGCGGCGCGACGGCGTCGCCTTCGGATCGCGCATGACGCGCAACATGTAGTCGACAGGCGTCTCGTCGCCGGCCGGCGGGTCGGCCGCCGAGGCGCGTTTTCGCGGCCGTGTGTTCGCCATCCCGGATCGTCCGAAGTGATCGTCTGTGTGCGGAGGACCGGAAATGAAACGCCCGGCCAGTCGTCACGACCGCCGGGCGCATGTTTCCGTTATGGCGAAATGAGTATGCTTTTTGATCAAAACCGTCAATCGAAAAAAGCTCAGGTTATCGAACCTTTCGCATCGACATCCCCAATCCCCGCGGAAAGGCTGGCCCCGTGTTATCGTTTTTGTACCGATTTCCGAGGGTGATTTGGCGCGCTTTTTCGTGCCATACTGACGCCTCGCCGGAACTCGCGCGCATTTTCGATGGTCTACTGGCTCAAACGATTCGAGACTCTTTCGACTCCCGTCGTCGCCGTTGTGACGGCTGTGCTTCTGAGCTTTGTCGGCGCGCTCGACTTCGCGACCGGCGTGCATCTCTCGTTCTCGGCCTTCTATCTTCTGCCGGTTTCGTTCGCGGCCTGGACGCGCGGCTCGATCGCGGGATTTGTGGCCGCCGTGCTGTCTGTCGTCATCTGGGCCGCGGTCGGCGTGTCGAGCGGCGACATCAATTTCGTCACGCCTTACATCGTCACCTGGAATGCGGCGATCCAGCTTCTGACCTGCATCGTCGTCGTGTTCGCGCTGACCAGCCTGCACGCGCTCCAGCGCGAGCTCGAGGCGCGCGTGGCGCAGCGCGCGGCGGCGCTGACGGCGGAGATCGCCAACCGCGAACGCCTGCAGCGCGAGCTGCTCCACGTCAGCGAGCGCGAGCAGCGCCGCTTCGGCCAGGATCTGCATGACGGCCTGTGCCAGCATCTCGCCGCCACCGCCATCGCCGGTCAGGTGCTCGGCGACAAGCTCGTCGCGCGCAATCTCAACGAGGCGAAGGACGCGCGCAAAGTCGTCGAGCTGATCGAGCAGGGCATCATCCTCTCGCATCAACTGGCGAAAGGTCTTCATCCGGTCGAGATGGATGCGGCGGGCCTGATGCAGGCGCTGCAGGAATTCGCCGCCAACACTTCCGAGCTGCACAAGGTCTCATGCCGCTTCGAATGCGACTCGCCGGTGCTCATTCACGATCCCGGCACTGCCGAGCACATGTTCCGCATCGCGCAGGAAGCCGTGCGCAATGCGATCAAGCATTCCGGCGCCAGGGAGATCGTCATCCGCCACGAGGCGGTCGACGAAGGGCTCCTGCTTCTGGTGGAAGACGACGGCTCGGGCATCAAGCCCGATCCTCAGCGTACGGCCGGATCCGGCATGGGGCTGCGCATCATGGCGCACCGGAGCCATGTCATCGGGGCCATATTCGAGTTGCGCGACCGGCCGCAAGGGGGCACCATCGTCGCCTGCCTCCTCCCCGCTTCAGCCCAGGACGCTCCCCGTGAACAAGCCTTCGTCTAAAGTCTTTCTGGTCGACGACCATCCGCTCGTGCGCGAATGGCTCACCAATCTCATCGACCAGCATGACGACCTCACGGTCTGCGGCGAAGCCGAAAGCGTGCAGGGCGCGCTCGACGGCATCGGCGAGACCAATCCCGATGTCGCGATCGTCGATCTGTCGCTGGCGGGCGGCTCGGGGCTGGACGTGGTCAAGAACGTGCGCGTGTCGCGGCCGTCGACGGCGGTGATCGTGCTCTCCATGCATGACGAGCGGCTCTATGCCGAGCGCGCGCTTCGCGCCGGCGCCCGCGGCTACATCATGAAGCGCGAGACGACGTCCAATATCATCGCGGCGATCCATGAGGTCTTGAGCGGCAAGATCCATGTCAGCCCGCAGATGAATGCGTCGCTGGCCGAGAAGTTCGCCAACGGGCGCACGCCCAATCTCGCCTCGCCCGTCGAACAATTGAGCGACCGCGAGCTCGAAGTGTTCCAGCTTCTGGGCCAGGGCTTCGAGACGCGCCGCGTGGCGCAGGTCCTGGGCGTCTCGATCAAGACGGTGCAGGCCTATTGCGCGCGCATCAAGGAGAAGCTCGAGCTCGCCAACGCGTCCGAGCTCCTGCGCGAAGCCGTCCGCTGGAACGAACGGTCGTCGACGGCGAATTAGAGCTTCAGCATCGCAATCCCGAGAATTTTCTTTGCGCAGGGTGCGCAGTGGATGCGTCGTGGACGCAGTGACGGCTGCGCGCGCGGCAATCGCGGACATCGCAAAGCACGGCGACTTCGTGAAGGAACAGCCGCGAAGCCAGAGTGCTTTCGTCGTTGCGGACCTGATCAGGACCTCGCTCTGACCGACGCAAGCGTGTGGTGGATGAGCACGAGGTTTTTCATAAAGATCTCCGCCTCGACATCGGGGCCGCCGCGTCTGCGGATGCCGTCCAGCAGCTTCGCCTGCTGAGCAATCTTGTCTTTGCAGCTCTCAATGCGACTGTCGAGAATATCGCGCCGATGCTCCAGCAGTTCGAACTGGGCGTAACGATCTTCTTCCGCGACCAGGAGCTTCTGCAGCCGCGAACGATCGGCGTCGCTTTCCACCTGCTCCAGCAGCGTGATGAAGTGATCGACATTGTTGTCGGTGATGCTGGCCCAGGGCATGCGCACTCCGTCGGGCGACTGCAACTCAATCTTATTCTCGACGGTTGTGTGCCGACAATCCCGTTTCGCGAATGTCGGGTTGTGGTCTTTGGCCTTACAAAATGGTCGCAATCCTTTAGGCGATTTCGAAAACTTTTATCTGTCGCTCCAGCGTCTTTATCCCTTCGGGATGTGCGAGATCTGTGCCCGGTGACAGCAAGGCTGCCGAACCGGCCGCGACGGCGGTGCGGAACGCGTCGCACATCGTGCGGCCTTCGACGAGCCCGAATATCATCGCGCCGAGAAAACTGTCGCCGGCGCCCACGGTCGAAACCGCCTCGACCTTCGGCGCTTCGGCGCGCCAGGCCCGTTCGCGGGTCGCCAGGATGGCGCCTTTGTCGGCCAGCGTCAGCGCGATCGCGCCGACATCGTTCTTCGCGGCCAGCGCGCGCGCCGCGTCGGCGAGTTTCGCGGGCTCCATCGACTTCTCGCCGACCAGCTCGGCGAATTCGTTCTGATTGGGCTTGATGAGCGCTGCGCCGTCGCTCAGCGCCGCTTTCAATCCCGCACCGGACGTGTCGAGCGCCAGCGGCACGCCCAGTGCTTTCAGGCCGCGTGCGGCCAGCGCAAAGATTTCCACGGGCACGCCGGGCGGCAGGCTGCCGCTGATCGCCGCAAACGCGGCGCCCTTCGCGTCTTCGAGAAACGCATCGAGACAGGCGCGCCATTCCGGCTCCGACAGCGTCGGCCCCTGCTCCACGAAACGGAACTGCTTTCCGGTCGAGGTTTCGAAGAAGGTGAAATCCTCGCGCGTCTCCCCGGCGATCGGAACGGTATGGCTCCTGACGCCTTCGTCTTCCACCAGCTGCGCCAGCGCCTGGCCGACGCAGCCGCCGACCGGAAAGACGGCGCCGGTCTCGCCACCCAATCTCCTGATCACGCGCGCGACATTGATGCCGCCGCCGCCGGGATCGCGCCGCATACCGCCGCATCGCAGTTTTGTGAAGGGTATGACCTCGGCGACCGTGGTCGAGAGGTCGAGCGCCGGGTTCACGGTCAGCGTGACCACGCGGGTTTTCGTCATTTCTGTCCAAGGCACGGCGCGACCGTCCGTTCCCCCTCTGAAAAGGGTGACCCTTGGGACCATGGCGGCAGGACCATCGAATATGCAATGCTGCGCGCGGGGGAACGCGGTCGCCCACGGCGGCCGTGCCGCCGCAATGGCGGAGTGCGGGAAAGACCATGAGGCGATTTGTCGGCGCGGCGATGCTGGCGGCGTGCGCGCTGCTGCTGACGGCCTGCGCCCAGACGCCGGAAGCGATCGCCGAGAACGATCCCTTCGAGCCGATGAACCGCGCGGTCTACAAATTCGACAAGCGCGTCGACCAGTATGTCGTGCTGCCGGTCGCCGGGCTTTACGTCTACTACCTGCCGCCGCCGGTCCATCGCGGGCTGGAGAATTTCTTCGTCAATCTCGATCTGCCGGTCACCTTTGCGAACCAGGTGCTGCAGGGCGATATCGGTTATGCGGGACAGACGCTCGTTCGCTTCACGCTGAACTCGACCTTCGGTCTCGGCGGTTTCGTCGATCTGGCGGCGCGCATCGACATCCCCTATCGCTCCGCCGATTTCGGACAGACGCTCGGCAAATACGGCATGCCGGAAGGACCGTTCCTCGTGCTCCCCGTCGTGGGCCCCAGGCCGCCGCGCGATCTTCTGGGGGCCGGCGTCGACATCGCCGTCAATCCGCTGATCCTGCTGCCGCCCGGCGCGCCCCTTTATCAGCATGTGCTGGTTTCGGCGGGACAGCGCTTGCTCAGCCCCTTCGAGCAGCACGCGCGCGACATCGTGCTCCGAAACGAGCTCGAGAAGGGCTCGGTCGATCCCTACGTCACCATGCGCAGCGTCTACCGCCAGCTCCGCGAGGATAAAATCCGCAGCGGCCCGCCCGACGAAGAAACTCCGGCGAAGTAGCCGGACGTCCGCCCTTTCCACTGAGGCCGCACGAAGCGCAGCAAAAGTTATTTCACAGCGGGACGGTGAGACAGGGAGATACGCAATCCTCATTGGCTCGGCGTGTCGCGAGGTGGGGATTTGCGAGGCGCGCCCGGATGGTATTTGATTCCGCCCGCGCGCCGTTCCGCCGCCTTGTTGTTCGTACACAGATCATTGAGAGGACCTCTCCCCGTGAAATTCGTCAAAGTGTTTGTGGCGGCATCGATTGCGCTTGCCGCTTCGTCGACGGCGTTCGCCGACCAGCCCGCGAAGCACCACATGGTGGCGGCGGCCAATCCCTATGCGGCGCAGGCCGGCATCGACATGCTGCGCGCCGGCGGCTCGGCCGTGGATGCGGCGATCGCGACGCAGATGGTCCTCGGTCTCGTCGAACCGGAATCCTCCGGCCTCGGCGGTGGCGCCTTCCTTGTGCTTTACGATCCCACGCACAACAAGGTCACGACGTTCGACGGCCGCGAGACGGCACCCGCCTCGGCGACGCCCGACATGTTCCTCGACGCGAACGGACAGGTGCGCCCCAAGTCGCAGGTGATCCCCGGCGGGCTTTCCGTCGGCGTGCCGGGCGTCGTCGCGATGCTCGAGATGGCGCACAAGAAATACGGCAGGCTTCCGTGGGCGAAACTGTTCGAGCCCGCGATCAAGCTGGCGCGGGACGGCTTTCCGGTCGGACCCAAGCTCGCCGGCACGATTGCGGCCAGCACTTCGGCCGCGCGGATGCCCGACATCAAGCGCACCTTCTATCATCCCGACGGCACGCCCTATCAGAAAGGCGAAATCTTCAAGTCGCCCGCCTATGCCGCGACGCTCGAAGCGATCGCCAGGCATGGGGCGCGCGCCTTCTATACCGGCGCCATCGCGCAATCGATCGTCGACGCCGTGCACCACGCGCCGGTCAACCAGGGCGGCATGACGCTCGCCGATCTGAAATCCTATCATGCGATCGAACGCGCGCCGGTCTGCGGCAGCTATCGCGGCGACAAGGTCTGCTCCATGCCGCCGCCGTCCTCCGGCGGTGTCGCGGTGCTGCAGATCCTCGCGATGCTGGAGCGTTTTCCTCCCAGCGATCTGCAGCCGGGCACGCTCTCCTATGCGCAACTCTTCACGCAGGCGAACCGCCTCGCCTTCGCCGACCGCAACGAATATATCGGCGATCCCGCCTTCGTCTGCGTGCCGGTCGCAGGCCTTCTCAATCGCGATTACCTCGCGGAGCGTTCGGCGCTGATCGATCCCAAAAAAGATCTCGGCACGGTCGGACCCGGCGCGCCGCCGGATCGCGACCAATGCTATGCCTATGCGCCCCAGCGCACGCCGCAGCGCCACGGCACCAGCCATCTGTCGGTGGTCGACGATCGTGGCGAAGTCGTGTCGATGACGACGACGATCGAATCCGGATTCGGCTCGATGATCATGGCGAGCGGATTCCTGCTCAACAACGAGCTGACCGATTTCTCGCTCGAGCCGATGCATGACGGGCGTCCCGTCGCCAACGCGCCCGCCGCCGGCAAGCGGCCGATGAGCGCCATGGCGCCGACGATCGTTTTCGGCCCGGACGGAAAATTCCTGATCGCCGCCGGCTCGCCGGGCGGACCGGTGATCATCTCCGACGTGGCCGGCGCGTTGATCGCGCTGATCGACGGCGGGCTGACGCCGCAGCAGACCGCCGCGCTGCCGCACATCTTCAACATGAACGGGCCGACTTACGTCGAGAAGAACACGCCGCTCGAAGCGATGGCGCCGCAGCTAGAGGCCATGGGCCACACCGTGCGTGTCGTGCCGATCTATTCGGGCCTGCACATCATCGAGAAGACCAAGGACGGCTATATCGGCGGCGCCGATCCCAG
>Ga0335069_10002850_pt1 | contig 26410 bp, 18 predicted proteins | sample Lox_Sample_11_FD_206714 | JGI IMG/M metagenome (GOLD analysis project Ga0335069, IMG submission 206714) | Soil microbial communities from Loxahatchee National Wildlife Refuge, Florida, United States - Lox_Sample_1.1 | ecosystem: Environmental > Terrestrial > Soil > Wetlands | place: USA...
TCTGCACAACTTCAAGACCGGCGGGCCGATCTTTCCGGATGAAAGCCTTCGGAACGACCCAGGGGCGTCCTGCGCAGGACTCTTCGGAATCATTCTTCTCGGTGGAATCCTGCTGTCGGCCCTGTTCTTTACGGTGGGGTACACGTATCGTGATGCGAAACGCCGTGGAATGAACGCGGCGCTGTGGGCCCTGCTGGTTTTGATTCTCACACAGTACCTCTTTATTGGACTGGTGATTTATCTGTTGGTGCGCGATCCGCTGCCGTACACGTGCCCGCAGTGCGCGGCGAGTGTTTCCGCAAAATTCAACTTCTGCCCGAACTGCAAATACAACTTGCACCCGGCTTGCTCGCAGTGCCAGCAGGAAGTTTCCGACACCGACAAGTTTTGCCCATACTGCGCGACAGAACTGAAGCCTGTGGAAGCCGGAGCGCAGGTTTCATCCGCAGGAACGGCGGATTAACGTCGTGTTCCAGGCAGTCCAATCCCATAAGGCCTCTTCTTAACCCGCCCGCTTTCTAGGAGTTGGCGGGTTATTTTCACTTGCCCTTTTCTTGAGTAAATCCTCCTTTTTTCACGTGCATCCTTGTGGGCGGACCAAGCGGTTGTGGGCAACCGCGGCGTCTCGCGGCACGAATATCCGCGCCGGCGAAGAAGAAAAAATGAGCAGGAGGATTCCCATGAAATTTCGCAGTTCCAAGTTGCTCGTGCTGACCGCCGCGTTGGTTTCGTTCGCCCTTCCCGTATCGGCGCAGCATTACGTTCAGAAAAACCTGGTTTCCAACATTCCGTTGCCGCCCAACAGCGACGGGTCCACCGCGACGGTGGACTTCGGGCTGCAAAACGCGTGGGGAGCGACGCGATCCGCCAGCGGGCCCTGGTGGATCGCCAACAATGCAATTGGCTGGTCTTCGCTCTACGACGGAAATGGAAATCCCCTGAAGATTTTCACGGAATCCGATGGAAACGCTGGCGATTTCGTGATCGTTCCGGCCAGCCCGAAGCTCCCTGCCGGTTCGATTGCGAACCCAACGGGTATCGTCATCAACCAAAGCGCAACGGACTTTCTGTTGAATAAGGGAAACCCGCCGGGAATGGCGGCCGCGTTCATCTTTGTGGGCGAAGACGGAACGATTACCGGATGGAATCCACAAGTGGATCTGCTCCCCGGAGGGAATCCGCCGTCACCCAACGTGGTTTTGGAAGTGGACAATTCGAATGGCGGAGCAATCACCGGAGCGGTTTACAAGGGCGCGGCGATCGCGGTGTGGAACGGCAAGCCCTACCTGTACGTGACGAATTTCCGGAGCGGAAAAGTGGAAGTGTATGACTCCGGCTTCAACCGCGTGCACTTGTCGGACGACGCGTTCCGGCCAAACGGCGATGGCGATGACGACCGGGACGATGCGGAGGCGCAACACATTCGCTTCGGATTCGCGCCGTTCAATGTCCAGAACATTGGCGGCAACCTGTTTGTGACCTACGCGAAGCAGGACGCGCAGAAGCACGACGACGTGGCGGGCGATGGAAATGGCTACGTGGAAATCTACTCGCCCTCCGGCAGGCACATCGGGCATTTGCAGCACGGTCCGTGGATGAATTCGCCGTGGGGCGTGGTGTGGACGCCGCGGGATTTCGGGACGTTCAGCAACTCAATCCTGGTTGGGAATTTCGGCAGCGGATGGATCGCCGCGTTCAATGGATTCACCTACAAGTTCGAAGGATTCCTGCAGAATCCGGACAATTCGCTGGTAACCATCGACGGGTTGTGGTCGCTGACGTTTGGCAACGGCGGACTGGCCGGGCCGAGCACGACGCTTTACTTCACGGCGGGACCGAACGAGGAGACGAACGGACTGTTCGGGACGCTGACGCCGGTGAAGGCGGAGAACGACGAAAGCTTCGAATAGTCGGAGACGTCGAAAGGGATCGCCTGCTTACCTCGCGCGGAAAAGTAGGCGTATGCACGGCGGATGCTTCGGTACCCGCCGTGCGTTTTTATTGAGTGGCCAACTTAGCTGTTGCTGAAGCTCCGCCCCTTATCGGCACATTTCGACGGCGAGGGCGACAGCGTTGCCGCCACCGAGGCAGAGGGCGGCGATGCCGCGCTGGAGGTTGCGGCGCTGGAGTTCGTAAAGCAGGGTGACGAGGATGCGCGCGCCAGAAGCGCCGATGGGATGGCCGAGGGCGACGGCGCCGCCATTCACATTCACTTTTTCGGGATTGAGCTTGAGCTGGCGCGTGACAGAGATGGCCGCGACGGCGAAGGCTTCGTTGAGTTCCACCAGATCCACATCTTTGTCGCGGTCCCAGCCGGTTTTGGCGAGAAGTTTTTCGACGGCATCCACCGGGGCCATCATCACCCATTTGGGCTCGACCCCGCTGACCGCTTGCGCGATGATGCGGGCGATGGGCCGCTTGCCCAGGCGCGAGGCGTTGCGTTCGCTGGTGACGACGAGCGCCGCAGCGCCGTCGTTGGTGCCAGGGGCGTTGCCAGCGGTGACAGTGCCGTCTTTCTTAAAGGCGGGCTTTAGTTTCGCGAGCGCTTCCAGCGTGGTGTCTTCGCGTGGCGATTCGTCATATTTGACGACGATGGGGTCGCCTTTTTTCTGCGGAACTTCGATGGGAAGGATTTGTGCCTCGACGAAACAGGACTTGCGGGCGCGAATCGCTTTCTGGTGGCTTTCGAAAGCGAATTTGTCCTGCTCTTCGCGCCCGATGCCGTATTTTTCGGCGACGAGTTCGCCGGTGTTCCCCATGTGGAAGTTTTCGTAAGCGTCCCAAAGGCCGTCCGCGATCATGGAGTCGACGAGTTTGCCGTCGCCCAGGCGATAGCCGGTTCGCGCTTGCAGCAGAAGATACGGGCAGTTGGACATGGACTCCATGCCGCCGGCCACGACAATTTCGCTTTCGCCAAGCTGCACGGCTTGCGCGGCGAGCGCCACGGCTTTGAGGCCGGAGCCGCAAACTTTGTTGATGGTGAGCGCGGCGACGCGGGGATCGCAGCCGCCTTTGAGCGCGGCCTGGCGCGCGGGATTCTGGCCTAGCCCGGCCTGAACGACGTTGCCGAGGATGGCTTCGTCCACTTGTTTCGCTTCCAGCCCGGCGCGGCGGATAGATTCGGCGACGACTTTGCCGCCGAGTTCCGGAGCGGTGAAGCTGGAGAGGCCGCCCTGAAATTTGCCAATGGGCGTGCGGACGGCGGAGAGAATGACGGGAGTTTCCATGAGGCACCTCGGGATGGAGTCGAAGACCTATTATACAGCCGAGGCAGTACGAAAAGTGGCCGGTGGCCGACGAACAGATGTCAGCGAAATCAAAGCAACTCACCTTGTAATGGTGGGGCTTGCCCCGCCTTCCCATGTAGCACAGGCTTCAGCCTGTATTCTTCAGAAGAGGCCGGGCAAGCCCGGCCCCTACAAAGAATCCATTAGGCGCCGGCGGCGGTGGGCTCGGTTTCGTCGGCGCTGGGGCCGTAGAGGCCTGGGACCGGGATGCCGAGCAGGCGGTAGTAAACCGTGAGTTGCGCGCGGTGATGGATGATGTGGTTCAACACCATGCTGCGGATGCAGGCGACGCGGGGCATGGTAAAGATCTTGTGGCCACCGGCGAGGAGCGTCCAGTTCTTCATCATGTCCGCATCACTCACCGAGGCTAAAGCGGCGTGGGCTTCGGCAACCCCTTTGTCGAGTTCGGCGAGCAACTGCTGCCGGTTCTCGATTTTCGGTGGTTCATAGGAGGGTCCGTTCACCGGAGCGTAGTCGAGTTCTTCGGTCTTCAGGGTGAACGGGATCCAGCTCGTCATGGTGGCGATGTGCGACGCGAGCCAGCCGAGGGTGCCCGACTTGGCGTGCGGCTTCCAGTTCCACTGTTTGTCGTCCACGCGTTCGAGGACCTTGCGTGTGTTTTTCATCTCTTCGTCGAATTCCATCAACATGGATTGTCCGATGGTCATGGTGGTCTCCTTACCGGTGAGCATTCGAGGCGGAAGCATCATAGGCGAATAAAAAGCGAATAGTCAAGCCTTGACTCTCACCCCTCCCCGCCCCACAATTTCCTCAGCGCAGGGGCCCGCCCCCGCAACATACTCTTCGGAGACGCGGAACGCTACCCCGGCAAAATGAAATTTCGCCCGAACGCAAGGAGGGAGCCCCATCATGGCCCATCAACTCAGCACGTCCTACCTTCGGGATTCCCTCGATTTGTTTCGTTACTACAAGAAACTGGCGGAGCGGGCGCTGGCGCAGTGTCCGGAGGAAGGCTTGCGGGGCGCGCTGGACGGCGAATCCAATTGCATTGCGACGATCGTGAAGCACATGGCCGGCAACATGCGTTCGCGGTGGCGCGATTTTCTGACCACGGACGGCGAAAAACCGGACCGCAACCGGGACACTGAATTCGAAGAGCCGCCGAAGACGCGGGCGGAGCTGATGGCAATGTGGGAGAGCGGCTGGAAGTACATGTTCGACGCGCTGGAAGGATTGCAGGAAGCGGATTTGACGCGCACGGTGACCATCCGTACAGAGCCGCACTCGGTGATGCAGGCCATCAACCGCCAGATGGGGCACTATTCGTATCACATCGGGCAGATTACGTATCTATCGAAACATTTCGCGGCACAATCCGGGGCGTGGACCGCAGTCACCGTGCCGCGCGAACAGTCCGCCGAGTTCAACATCAAAGTGGCAAGCGGGCAAGCGTCGCAGAGATAGCCGCACTAGTGCGCATCTGGGAGATTGCGTGTTGCGGTAACGTGGGACGGGTGCTATGTTCTCGGATAAAGGTGAATCAATGGAAAACGGCTCCAAGGGAGACTTAGTTTTTGAGGTGATACAGGAAGCGGATGGCGGCTATGTCGCCGAGTGCTTGACGGAATCAATCGTCACGCAAGGCGATACGTGGGAAGAACTGCGTGCAAACGTATTGGATGTCGTGCAGGCTTACTATTTTGATGGCCCCAAACCTCGATGGATTCGTCTCCACCTCGTCCGGGATGAAGTTCTCGCGATGCAATGAAAATCCCAAGGAATCTCAGTGGGCGTGAACTGGCTGACCTCTTGTGCCGATTCTGGGATTACCGCGAAGTGAACCAGTCTGGAAGTCATATCATTCTCCAAACCGACATTCCACGGCATCAGCGAATTCCCGTCCCCTCTCATAAGAGCGTGCGAGTAGGAACCCTAAATTCAATTCTTAGATTGGTTGCGAATCACAAAGGAGTTTCGCGAGACGATGTGCTAAGAACAATTCTCTGAGGCACACGTCTTAATCTCCTTTTTGGCAGATCGCGTTACCCTTTCAAAATAATGGCGAAATTATTTGATTACGAACCAGTTCCTGCAACTGGGCCGCAGATGAATGAGGCGCAGCGGCGGGCGATTACGCATGGCGAGGGGCCGCTGCTGGTGATTGCCGGCGCGGGGACCGGGAAGACGCGCGTGATCACCGAGCGCATCCGGCACTTGCTGGAATCCGACGATTCGCTGGCCGGCGAAAATATTCTGGCGCTTACGTATACGAAGAAAGCCATCGCGGAGCTGAAGATCCGCGTGGCGAAGACGGCGAAAGAACGCGGCAAAGGCGTGATGATCGCGAACTTTCATTCGTTCTGCGAAACCATGCTGAAGGAAGTGAACCCGAACCTGCTGCCACTGGAAGACGTAGACCACTGGATCCTGCTGCGGCGCAACCTGGCGCGGCTGAAACTCGAAAAATACCGGCGGCTGGCCGAACCGGGGCAATTCTTGAGCGACTTCATCAAGTTCTTCTCGCGCTGCAAAGACGAACTGGTGTCGAGCGCGGACTACCAGCAGTTTGCGGATTTGCTCGCGGAGGAACTGGAACAAGACAAGAGCGCGTTGGACGAGGATACCTACAAGGAACGTGCGGAAACCGTGGCGCTGCAGCAGGAAATTGCGCGAGCGTACCGGGCGAGCGAAGAAATTTTGCGCGACAAAAAGGCCGTGACGTTGAACGGATTGATCACCGAAGCCGTGGCGTTGCTGAAGAGCGATGCCAAGCGACGCAAGCAGCTGCAGGAACGCTACAAGCACATCCTGGTGGATGAATTTCAGGACACGAATATCGCGCAATTGGAGCTGCTGCATCTGCTTTCGGGGGAGCGCCGGAATGTCGTCGTTGTCGGGGACAACGACCAGGCGATTTACAGGTTTAGGGGAGCGTCGTTCGGCAGCTTCAAATTGTTCCTGCAGCGGTTTGCGGGATGGAAGGAAGGCCAGGACTCGACGCCGTATCGCGTGGCGTTGACGGAGAACTACCGCTCCACGCCAAATATCCTGCGCGTGGCCACGCAGGCGATCGGGATGAACGAGATCAGCCCAGAATTTCCAAAGAAGGTGCTGCAAGCGAACAAGGCCGAAGGTGAAAAGATCCGCATCGTGGAGATGGAAACGGCCGAAGACGAAGCCGCGTGGTTGGCGGACGAATTGGAACGGATTCACAAGGCAGGGCGGCGGTGGAAGGATTTTGCCGTGCTGTACCGGCAGCACGCCCACCGGGATCAACTGGTGGAAGAGCTATCCCGGCGGAAAATTCCCTTTGTCATCAGCAATCTTTCGATTCTGGAGCATCCGCTGGTGCGGGATGTGCTGGCGTATCTACGGCTGATTGCCAAGCCTTTTGACGACATTGCGTGCGCGCGGGTGCTTTCGGCGCCGGCGTGGGAGTTCACCGCGGAGAAATTGGTGCGGCTGGCGGAGCGAGCGGGAAAACGGCGCGGGACGCCGCTCTACGACGTATTGCAATCGCCGCAGGGAGAATTGCCGTTTGCCTTTTCGCAGGGGCAGACCAAAGAGCTGCTGGAATTTTTGTCCGCCCAACGGAAGACGATGCGGCGGCGCACGGCCCGGGAAATCCTGGACGACCTGGTGGAGTGGCTGGAGGCGCCGCAGCGGGCCAAGCCGCAGGACCGCAAGTATGTGAACCAACTGGGACTGTTTTTGAAGAACTGGGAGCCGAAGAGCGAAACGCGCGGCCTGCCAGAGTTTCTGGAATATCTCGATTACTTCGAGCAGGCCGGCGGCACGCTGAGCCTGGAAGACGACGCGCCGGGAGACGCGGTGCAGTTGATGACCGTGCATGGAGCGAAGGGGCTGGAGTTTCCGCACGTCTTCGTGTTGCGCGTAAATTCGAATGCGTTCCCCGCGCGGGACCGTTCGCCGCTTTTCGAATTTCCGGACCGGCTGATGAAGGAAGAGCTCCCGGAAGGCGATTTTCACATCCAGGAAGAGCGCCGGCTGTTTTACGTGGCGCTGACGCGGGCGCAAGACCGGCTCACGCTGACGACGGTACAGGAAAAGAAAAACAAGGTGCCGGTGTTCCTCGAGGACATCGTCATGGAGCCGGCGATCAAGCGGCGCGACGTGCTGCAAATCGCGCCAAAGCCGAAGCCTCGAAAGGAAGAGGAGGTTGCGGCAGGGGAGGCGGAGAGCGGCGATTTGTTTCCCGCCAGGGAGTCGCCGCCCAAGATCTTCGCGCGCATTGCGAAGTGGGCCGAGGGGTTCCACCCGCCGTCGCCGGAACCGTTGAAGCTGAGTTCCTCGGCGGTGGATAATTACCGGAAATGTCCGCAGCGGTACGCGTTCAGTTATTTGTGGTCGCTGAAGGAAGGGCCGCGCGCCTCGCTGAGCTTCGGCAGCGTGATGCACACGACCATAAAGCGGTTTCTAGAACAATTGAAGAAGGGCGTAAAGCTGCCGTTTGACGAGGTGCAGCGGATTTACGAAACGGAATGGACCAGCGCGGGATATGAGGATGAATATCAGGAGGCGGAGTACAAGAAAGACGGGCTGGAACAGTTGAAGGCGTTTCACGCCGCGGTGATCGAGGATGCGCCGCAGATCCTGGAGCAGGAGAAGGCGTTCGAATTGCCACTGGAGAACAACGTCATTTTGACCGGGCGCATGGACCAGGTGAATTCGCTGGGCCGCAAAGACGTGGAGATTGTGGACTACAAGACGGGCAAGCCGAGAAAAGAGGCGGAGGCGCGGAAGGATTTGCAGTTGAGCATTTACGCGCTGGCGGCCAAGGAGATTTTCGAGTGGAACCCGGTGCGCCTGGTCTTTCACTACCTGCAGAACAACGAGCGGCAGGAAACCACGCGGGATGCGAAACAGATCGCGGATGCGGAGAGCACGGTACAGGAGACGGCGGCGAACATCCGGGCCAGAAGTTTTCCGGCAAAGCGCGGGTTTGTGTGCCGGGGTTGCGCGTACAAGCCGATTTGCCCTGCGTTTGAGGAGTCGTTGTAGCCCAAGAGAAGCGCACAGGCTGAGGTCTGCGTTACAAAGAAAAAGGACGCCTCGTCAGGCGTCCTTTTTTTTGCAAATTCTTTGGGCCCGGTTACTTGCCCTTTTTCGGGGCTTTCTTGTCAGCCTTCTTGGCCTTCTTTGCCATCGAACAATCTCCTTCTGACTTTCGTCGTTTGCTGCTCGGGCCGGGTGGGCGTACGACGTACGCTCCCGGCCATTGCCATCCGTATACGGGCGGATGATTCGAGTGTCAAGAAGATTTCACAAGGGTACTGAAAAAAGTTTGAGTGACGGGGAAAGAGAGTGAGTGCCATTCGATCGTAAGAGCCCACCCTCAAGTTCAGTTGACGTAGGCGTAGGATCGGCTGCACAGGCAGGAATGCCTGTGCCACTTGGCCCTACCGGGAGGGGTCGACGAGTGTGCCGCCGTAATAGCCTTGGCGGGCGAGGACCGTTAGGCCTTCGCGGCGCACGCGGACCTCGATGGAATGGTAATCCACCTTGCGGTCACCCTTGGGAGAGTAATAGAGGATGTACTGGTTGCGGGCCTCTTCGGTAATGCGCGAGTAAAACTCAGAAAAGGACTGCTGTTTAGCACCATAGTAGATGTCACCGCCGGTATCGCGGGCATAGTTGACCAGGCGATTGAACTTGCGTTCGAAATAGGAGCTCCCGGTGGCAACGGAATAAACGACGATGCCCTGGCGGAGAAGCTCCGCCTTGGTTTCGTCATAGCTATGATTGTTGAATTTTGCACCGTTCTGGCCGTCAGAGATGAGAAGAATGACCTTGCGGCGCTTGCTGGAATCGCGATCTTTCAGGAGCATCGCCGCGCCATAGACGGCGTCATCGAGAGCTTTTGTGGACTGCGACTTGATGCCGATCAACCCGGCTGGCTGCGGCGGAGCCCCCGGCGCTGGTTCGTTATTCACCGTGGGACCATTGAAGGGACCGCCCGGGGGCGCAACCGAAGTCTTGGAGGCGATATCGGTGCGCTTGAGCTCGGTGATCAGGACATCCTGGTCCTTAGTGAAGCCATCGCCCTCGTGGAAGAACTGGTCGAAGCGGCAAATAAAGGCTTCATCACGGGTGCTGAGTCCGGCAACGATGGAAACCAGGCTGGGTTCGACCTGCTGCTGGTCTTTGGAGCGGAGGTCGTTGTCGATCAGAATGACGAGGGAGAGAGGAAAGGGATCGACGGAAAGCCGGGTGATTTCCTGCTCGACGTTGTCTTCAAAGACCCGAAATTCATCCCTGCGAAGGTCGGGAACGAGATTGCCGCTGTGGTCTTTCACCGTGACCGGCACGACGACGGTGGTGGTAGTGACCTGGATTTTAGGCTGTTGCGCAGGGGTTGCGGGCGCTTGCGCGGCCGGCGCGGAGGCGGGCTTTTCCGGCGGATTTTCCTGGGCGAGAAGCGCGCAAGGAAACAAGCCGAGCAAAGCGGCAAGAGCAAGAGGGGCGCTTTTTCGTGGACAATTCATGTTGTTCGGGCCAAACTTTCCAAAGCTAAAATAGCCGCGGCAGGTGTCGAGCATTCGACGCATCCCGGACAGCGGCAGGTTGCATCGTAACAAAGTATATGGCCTCCGGGCGAAACATGCCGTAGAGACACCGTCCAATCAAGGATACCGGGAAACTGTGAATTTCGTGAAGGTGAAGATGAGAGCCTGGAAAGATTTTGGATGGAAGGCGTTGGCCTGCGCGGCGGCATTGACGATGGCCACACCGGCGCTGCCGCAGGGGCAAGAGCAGAACAAGGGGCAGGCGCAAAGCCAAGGGCAAGTGCCGGTGATCAAGGCGGAAGTCAACCTGGTGAACCTGTTTGCCACCGTGCGTGACAAAAACAAGCGCATTGTGACGGATTTGCAGAAGGACGATTTCAAGGTCTTTGAGGATGGCCACGACGAGCAGATTGCTTTCTTTTCGCGGGAAGTGACCATGCCTATTACGCTGGGACTTCTGCTGGACACCTCCGGCAGCGAACAGAATATGCTTGCCGCGATTCAGGACGCCGGCGGCCGGTTCCTACGGCGGGTTTTACGCAAGGGCGACGAGGCCATGATCATTTCGTTCGATACGGACGTGGACCTGCTGGCGGATTTCACCGACGATCACGGAATTCTGGACCGTGCCATCCGCAAGGCGCGCATTAATACCCCTGGAGGAGGTTATATCGCCGGGAATCCGGGCCCGATCGGTTCGGGGAATATCACGGGGACGGCACTGTACGATGCGATCTACCTGGCCTGCGGCGACAAGTTGAATGGCGAGGCAGGCCGCAAGGCGATCGTGATTGTCACCGACGCGCAGGACGAGGGCAGCAAGGTAAAGTTGGAGGAGGCAATTGAAGCCGCGCAGCGGACGGACACGGTGATTCACGTGTTGCTGGTGGCAGATCCCCGGTATGGGGGAAACGGGGGCGTGGCGCGGCGGCTGGCGGAGGATACGGGCGGGCGCGTGATCTATGTGAGTTCGGAAAAGAAACTGGAAGAGGCGTTTGACCAGATTTCCGAAGAATTGCGGAGCCAGTATACGCTGGGCTACTATCCCACGAATAACGCGAAGGATGGGAAATTCCGGAAGATCAAGGTGGACGTGACGAACCACGATTTCAAGGTATTGACGCGCAAGGGGTATTACGCGCCGCGGGGATAGAAGGATGGTTTGTGGCGGCGATTGACCGCAAGAGAGTGCTTGGCTAACATCACAGGGCGGCGAGTCACCCGCAACTGCGCCCGATGAACCTGCAACAAATCGCTCACTATCGAATCATCCGGAAACTTGGCTCCGGCGGCATGGGATTGGTGTATGAAGCCGAAGACACCAAGCTCGGGCGGCGTGTTGCCCTGAAATTTCTGAAAGAAGGCACCCGGCAAGACGCCGGAGCGATGGAGCGATTTCTTCGCGAGGCGCGCGCCGCGTCTGCGCTGAACCATCACGGCATTTGCACAATCTACGCCATCGAAGAGTGCGAAGGGCAGACGTTCATCGCCATGGAGCTGCTGGAAGGCGAGTCGCTCGACAAGGTGCTGGCGCGCGGCACGATGAACATTCCCCACTGCGTGGAGGTTTGCATCGAAATCGCCGATGCGCTGGACGCCGCACACAAAAAAGGCATCGTCCACCGGGACATCAAGCCGGCGAATATATTCCTGACCGCCAGAGGCACCACGAAGATTCTGGATTTCGGGCTGGCGAAGCTGATGGAATCGGAAGGCGGGCCCTCGGGCGATACCGTTGGGGAGTCGGACACCGTATTTCAAACACGCACGGGCACCACCGTGGGCACGGTAGTTTACATGTCGCCGGAACAGGCGCGTGGCGAATCGTTGGATGCGCGCACCGACCTTTTCTCGCTGGGGTCGGTGATGTACGGGATGGTGACTGGCCGCCATCCGTTCCAAGGTTCAACGAGCGCAGTGATCTTCGGCAACATTCTGCACGCCGCGCCGATTTCACCGGTGCAGTTCAACAGCAGCATTCCGCCGGAGTTGGAACGAATCATCAACAAGTTGTTGGAGAAAGACCGCGAAATGCGCTACCAGGTGGCCGCGGAACTTCGCTCGGACCTGAAGCGGCTGCTGCGGGAACTGGAGCCGGGGCGCCCGGGGTCGGATCCGACGGTATCCACCAGCCGCAGCACGGCGACGGCGGCTCATGCGGCGCCGAGGAGTTCAGGCGTGCAGCCACGGATCAGCAGCAGCACCGTGTTGGTGGAGGCGGCACAAAAGAACAAGCTGGGAGTCAGCGCACTGCTGGTTTTTGTGGCTGTGCTGATTGGGGCGGCGGCGTATGGAATTTACTCGATCGTGGAACAGACCAGGCATGTGCCCTTCGAGAAATTCTCCATCGAAAATGTCTCGAACAACGGGCACATCGTGCAGGCGGCAATTTCGCCGGACGGGAAATACCTGCTGCAGGCGCTGGAAGAAAAGGGCATGCAGTCTCTGTGGCTGCACCATATTCCGACGGAAACCAACAAGCAGGTGGTGGAGCCGGCGGCGACGCGCTACGAAAGCCTGCGGTTTTCGCCGGACGGAAATTACATTTATTTTTTGAGGCGCGAGGAGGCGGAAGAGAGCATTTCGGTGCTGTATCGCGCTTCAGTGCTGGGCGGGGCTCCGCAAGTGTTGATTAAAGACGTGGACAGCCCGATTACCTTTTCGCCGGATGGGTTACACTTCGCGTTTTTGCGGCAGCTGCACGATTCACCCAACTGGGATTTGCTGCTGGCCAAGGAGGATGGGGCGATTGAGCGGCCCATCTTCAGCGGGCGCCCGGTGAAGAGCGACAGCTATGTGCCCGCGTGGTCGCCTGACGGCAAGACGATCCTGCTGCCCGTGGTGCAGCCGACCAATGATGCCATCGGGGGACTTTCCGCGGTGGACGTGGCGACGGGGCAGGAAAAACTTGCCATAATTTCCGCGGACCACATCTACTACGTGCCGACCTGGATGCCGGACGGCTCGGGGCTCATCGTGAATTCTTCGGTGCTGGGCGCGGGTAGCTTGCAGGCACGCTTGGGATTTATCTCCTATCCCAGGGGAGAGTACCGGGGGCTCACTACTGACACGGACAGCTACGGCGGGCAGACGATTTCGAAAGACGGGAAGAAACTGGCGGCGATTCAGGGGCGGCTGCGGTATGAACTGGGAGTTGCACCCGCGGCACAAGCCGACCAATTGACCCAAGTGGCGTTGGAATCGAGACTGCCCATCTGGCGTTGGGACTGGACGGTGGATGGCAAACTGGTGCTGCCACAGTCGGGGGACATGAGAGTAGTGAACCCGGGAGGCGGGGCGAAGACGATTTTTTCGGACGACCAGCATGTGGCCAATCAGGTTTCGGCGTGTGGAGATGGCCATTACCTGGTGTTCCGGCAACTGGCGCGGACCAGCGCGGCATCGTCTAACATTTGGCGCAGCAACCTGGACGGAAGCGATCAGCGGCAACTCAGCAAGGGATTGAGCGACAACACGCCGACCTGCTCGAAGGACGGACATTGGGTCTATTATCTGGACAACAACGACAACCATTATCTGAAGCGGGTGGCCATTGACGGAGGAGGAGCGCCGGAGACGGTGATCAAGTTTTCGACAGGGGCGTACGCGCTGGCGCCGGACGGCCAGAATATTGCATCGTTGGAAGTGCGAGAGCTCGATCACAAATTGATGCTGCGGCTGGATTCGACCGAAGGACACCACATGGCCTATCACGATATGGACCAACGCGCGATGGAAAGTGAGCTGGCGTTTGCGCCCGACGGGAAGGCTGTGGTGTACATTGTGCGGGTCAAGGGCGTGGACAATTTGTGGCAGCAGCCGCTGGACGGCTCCGCAAGCAAACCGCTAACGCATTTCACTTCCGACAAGATCCTGCGGTTTGTCTACTCACCCGATGGCTCGCATATCGCCCTCGAGCGCGGGGAAAACGAATCCGACGTGGTACTGCTGAAAGACACCAGCGGCGGGAAGTAGATGTAAATGAGGTAGAGAAAGAAAATGAGGTAGAGGAATAAGACATTTAGAATCAAGGTCCGCGCGTTCCATTTCGGGAAAAATCATTCGAAAAACCTTCAAGTAAAACTTTAAATGTCGGCGCGCCGACATTTTCCAGATTGCCCTCATCATAGAAGGAGAATCACAAGAACTCTCGCTTCAGGGGCTAATGCCCATTTCTTGCGTCTCTTCAACGCGGGGCTGAAGCCCCGGCCTTCTAAAGAAACTAGCGATGCGGCGGTTACGGTTCGGAGACACCTTCCCGAGTGATTGCATTGCCTTTGCGTTGGACTACTTGACGGAGCCGGCGGGTTTAACGAGGTCGGAGTTGCTGCGGGCGAAGTAGCCGCGGCGGGCGCGAGCCTGATAGCCCTTGTGATCGGGCATTTCAATCTTGATTTTGTGGTAGCGGCCGTCGAGGGTGTGGTTGCTGGGGTTGTAGGCGATGGAATACTGGTTGCGCAGCTCGTCCCCAATGTCCTGGAATGATTGATCGAGATCGTCCACGTGGTACGGGTAAAAGGCTCGGCCGCCGGTTTCTTCGGCAAGATCCTGAAGAATTTTGTCGCCTTCGGTCAGGTGATACTTGCGGTTGCCGGTGCGTTCCTTGCTGGGATCGTCGAGCGTAATCCATTGCGTGCTGGTGCTGATGGTGTAGATGACCACGCTGGTGCGCTGGGCCATTTCAATGGCCTCAGCGCGCGTGTGGTTGGAGAGATTGTCCTCGCCGTCGCTGATCAGGATCATCACGCGGCGGACGACGTCCGGCTGGTCGCCGGGAGGACGCGGCGGGTGGCTGAGTTCCTGCACGCAAGCCTGATAAATGGCGTCGTAGACGGCCGTGCCGCCGCCGGCGCGCGTGCGGTCGATTTTGTCGCGCAAGAGGCCGGTGTCGCCGGTGAACGGCTGGATGACTTGCGGCTCGTCGTCGAAGGTCATGATGAAGGCTTCGTCTTTGCCGTGGCGGAGGACGCTGAAGAGGAAGTTGTCGGCGGCGTCCTGCTCGAACTTGATGCGGTCGCGGATGCTGTTGGAAGTGTCCACGAGCATGCCAATACGCAAAGGCAAATCGGATTGTTTGCTGAAATAGCGGATGTCCTGGGGAACGTTGTCGTCGAGGATTTTGAAGTCCTGCTTGTCGAGCGCGGAGACCAGCTTGTTGCGGCGGTCGAGGACAGTGAAGAGGACGTCCACAAGATTGACTTGGACGGGGATGACCGTCTGGCTTTTGGCGATGGGCTCTTGCGGGTTCTGCTCCTGGGGATTCTGTTGTTGAGGATTCTGCGGCGGAGGGGTGGACGGAGTTTGCTGCTGGGCGAAAAGCAGAACGCTACCCAGCAAAACGATGACGGTGACGGTCCCCAGGAGACGGAAGCGCATGTCCACTGATTATAGAAACCCTCGGAGCGCAGCGTCAATTCGCGAAGAACTTTCGCCGGTGGCAGAGGCGAGCTTTTCCAAGAATGCGCGGAGTTCCACGGGCAACGGAGCCGTTACTTGAACCGGGCGGTTAGTGCGGGGTTGTGCAAAGGCGATTTTCGCGGCGTGCAGGAAGTTCCGGTGGAGCGACGGCAGCGACGTGCGGCCGACGTGCAGTTGGCCGGAGGCACCGTAGAGCGTGTCGCCGACAACCGGATGGCGAAGCGTGGAAAAATGGACGCGAATCTGGTGTGTGCGCCCGGTGTGAATCTGCACTTCGAGGAGCGTGGTGGAGTCGATGCGGGCCAGGACGCGCCAGTCGGTGAGGGCTTCGCGGGCGTTAGGAAGCGAGGCAGCGCGGCGGGCGGTCATGCGATTGCGGCGGACGGGATCGCGGGCGATGGGGAGTTCGATGCGGCCACGGTCTTCCTTGAGCAGGCCCTGCACAAGAGCGATATACGTTTTCTGGATAGTGCGCGTGCGAAAGGCTTCCGAGAGCTTGGCGTGGGCGAAATCGTTTTTGGCGACGAGGACGATGCCGGAAGTCTCCTTATCAATGCGATGGACGATTCCGGGACGGAGGGGGTCGCCGCCGGTGGAAAGGGCTTGGCCACGGCCGAGGAGGGCGTTGACGAGCGTGCCGTGAGACGTGCCTGCTCCTGCGTGGACGGTCATGTCGGCGGGCTTGTTGATGGCGAGGACATCGTCGTCTTCGTAGAGAACGTCGAGCGGGATATTTTCGGCTTCGGCTTTCAGCGCGGGGCGCGGAGCGGGGATGACTTCGACGATGTCTTGCGCGTGGACCTTGTGGGAATCTTTGGCGGGCTTGCCGTTAAGCAGGACGAGGCCGGCTTTCACTAATTCCTGGACGCGGGTGCGCGAGAGTTCAGGATTGTGGAAGGAAACAAAACGATCCAGACGGAGGCCGGCTTCTTCCACCGAGACACTGAATTTTTGCGGCGCTTCCGACATCACGCGAAGAGTGTAGCCCAAAAGACGGAACTATTTCTGTTTGGCGGGACCCGGATGAAAGAGGACGTCGAAGATAAGCAGGATGGCCCCGATAGTAACGGCGGCATCCGCGACGTTGAATGTTGGCCACGGATTGAATATTTGAAAAGGCAGGAAGCGCAGCCAGACTTCGAGGAAATCTGTGACCGCGCCGTGGACGATGCGGTCCGTGAGATTGCCCGCGGCGCCACCGAGGAGGAGCGCGAGACCCATCGCATTGATGCGGCTGGCGTCGCTGGCGGCGACCAAGAGCCATGCGATCAGGGCAATGATCAGAAGCGAGCCCACGATGAGAAAGAGGCGCGTGGTCATGCTGTTGAAATTGGAGAAGAAGCTAAAGGCGATGCCGGGATTCTTGGAATAGATGATGCTGAAATAATTTGGGATTACGACGTGAGGGAAGAAGTTGATCGGGCGCGATTCGATCCACGCCTTAGTCGCGCGATCGAGAATGACTACGACCAGCGTGAGAGAGAGCCAGCGGAGACGGCTGGGGAGGATCATGAGATAAATGAAGTAAAGGAAGTTAAGGAGGTAAAGGATCGGAAACGCATCAGGCCTTTACCTCCAGGGCGCCGGTGTCGCCGCCTTCGATTTCGGCGATGGCTTCGCTGCAGCGGTCGCAGACGGTCGGGTAGCGCGAGTTCTCACCGACGTGGATGGAATAGTTCCAGCAGCGTTCGCACTTTTTGCCGTCGGCGCGCTGGATGCTGACTTCCAGGCCGGGCACGACGTCAGAATTGAATTCGCCGGTGCCGGCGCTCATCAGTTCCACATGTGAAACGATGAACAATGCGGGCAGTTGCGCCAGATGATGCTTGAGTTTGGCTTTCAATTCCAGGTCAGCGTTTAGAAGCACTTTTGCTTCCAGACCAGAGTTGATGAGTTTCTTCTCGTTGCGGGCGGTTTCGAGCGCTTTCAACACTTCGCCGCGCACACGGGCGAGCATTTCCCAGGTGTTGGCCTTTTCCGGAGCGAGGCCGGTGCGGAGATCGGCTTCCTGGGAAAACTCGGCGATGTGGACGCTGCCGGGTTCTCCCGCTGCGCGCGGTAAATATTTCCACGATTCCTCGGAGGTGAAGACGAGGATCGGGGTGAGCAGACGAACTAGCGCGCCGGTGATTTTCCAGATGGCGGTCTGGCCGGAGCGGCGCGGTTTATTGCGGGGCGCTTTTGTGTACAAACGGTCTTTCAGCACGTCGTAGTAGAAGGCGCTCAAATCCACGATGCAATAGTCGTGGATCGCGTGGTAGACGCGGTGGAATTCGTAGGTGGCGTACCATTCGCGGCATTTTTTGACGAGGTCAGCGGTGCGTTCGAGCATCCAGCGATCCATTTCGTCCAACTGGTCATTCGGCAATGCATCGCGCGAGGGGTCGAAGCCGTTGAGATTGCCGATGGCAAAGCGAATGGTGTTGCGGATTTTGCGATAGGCCTCGCTGAGCTGGGTCATCACGCGTTCGCTCATTTTTACATCGGCCTGGTATTCCTGCGAGGCGACCCACAAGCGCAGCAGGTCGGCGCCCCATTTGTCGCAAATCTCGCTGGGCAGCATGATGTTGCCTAGGGATTTGGACATGGGGCGGCCCTGCTCATCGAGCGTCCAACCATGGGTGACGACGCTGCGATAGGGCGCTTTGTGACGGATGCCCGTGGCGATCAAGAGCGAGCTGTGGAACCAGCCGCGATATTGATCGGGGCCTTCGAGGTAGACGTCAGCAGGCCATTCGTCGCCTTTCAGGACGGAAAGGTGCGAGGAGCCGGAGTCGAACCAGACGTCGAGAATGTCGTTTTCCTTGCGCCACTTCCCTGCTCCGCAGGAGCACTTTGTGCCAGCGGGCAGAAGTTCCTCCGGCGTGTGCTTGTACCAGGCATCGGCGCCTTCCTTCTCGAACCATTTCACAACGTTGCGCAGCGCGGTGAAATCCTGCAACTGCTTGCCGCAGCCTTTGCAGAAAAAAACGATAATGGGCACGCCCCAGAAGCGCTGGCGGGAAACGCACCAGTCCGGCCGCTTTTCGATCATTTCGTAGATGCGGTCTTCACCCCAGGCGGGAATCCACTTCACGCGATGGATTTCTTCGAGCGCTTCCTGACGGAGCGTTTTCTGCGCGCCGTGAGCGGCCTGATCCATTTTGATGAACCACTGCTCCGTGGCGCGGAAAATCACGGGATTGTGGCAGCGCCAACAATGTGGATAGCTGTGCTTGTACGGATGATGGCCGAGCAGCGCGCCATGATCCGCAAGGAGTTTCACGACAATCGGATTGGCGCTGAAGACATCTTTGCCTTTGTATTCCGGCAAGCCTTCGGTGTAGACGCCGTTGTCGTCGAGTGGGGCGTAGATTTCGAGATTGTATTTCTGGCCGGAGACGAAGTCGTCGGCTCCGTGACCAGGGGCGGTGTGCACGACGCCGCTGCCTTGATCGAGGGTGACGTAATCCGCGAGGATTCCCGGCACCTGAATCGGAAGAAACGGGTGCTGGAACTGCATGCCTTCAAAGTCGCGGCCTTTGAAGCGGGCGAGTTCGTCGGCTTGCTTGATGTCGCAATCGGCTTGCAGCGCGGCAACACGATCCGCAGCAAGGAGCAGTTTTCCCTTCTCGGTCGACACGACCACGTACTCATAGTCCAGATGGAATGCCAGGGCGCGGTTGTGCGGAATGGTCCAGGGAGTTGTGGTCCAGATAACGACAGATACGTCCGTGCCGACTTTTGTAGCATCGCCTTTGCCGCCGCCCACCACTTTAAAAGTCACCCAGATGGAAGGGCTGGTGTGATCTTCGTATTCGACTTCGGCTTCAGCAAGCGCGGTGTTGTCGTAGATGCACCAGTAGACCGGCTTGCGGCCGCGATAGACGTAGCCCTTTTCTATGAATTCGAGGAAAGCGCCGGCGATCGTGGCTTCGTACTCGTTGCTCATGGTGAGATAGGGATCGTTCCAGCGTCCAAAAACCCCCAGGCGCTTAAAATCGCGCTTGTGCTGTTCGACGTAGCGGCTGGCGTAGGCGCGGCATTTCTGGCGAAATTCAGCGGGCGAAACTTTCCCCTTGCCGCCCAACTCTTTTTCGACTTGGGTTTCGATGGGCAGGCCGTGGCAATCCCAGCCCGGAACGTAAGGCGCGCGATGGCCGGCCATGCTCTTGGACTTGACGATCATGTCCTTCAGGATTTTGTTGAGGCCGGTGCCCAAATGAATCGTGCCCGTGGGATATGGCGGGCCGTCGTGCAAGACAAACAGCGGCTTGCCAGCGCGCGCCGCGAGAATCTGCTCGTAGACGTTTTCGGCCTGCCAGGCTTGGAGCTGTTTGGGCTCGTTCTGCGGCAAGCTGGCCTTCATGGGAAAGTCTGTTTTCGGCAGATTTAGCGTCTTTTTGAGTTCCAATGGTTCGGTCATGGATTCGGTCAAGAATATCCCTTCTCATCCGCCACTTAGGGGCGCCTGAACCTGAGGACAGGCAACGTTGTACGGCGGGAAACTTCGGAAAGTCGAAGTAACTCCGTATGTTACAATAGTTCCAGTGGCAGTGTAAGCCGAGCGGGTCGCGCAACCTTTCCCAGCACGCGCGAATCATAACGGCTAGGTAAACCGAGACCGGTAGACGCACGTCTATTGGAGTTGAGGGAAGAACGGTGACGGATCCGATCAATCTGCTCCCTGAAGAAATACGCAGGCCCAAGCGCTCGGGGCCGGAGGAAGTGGTCCCCGTGCCCAGTTCGGCGGTCCCGGACTTTCACGCGCCGGCGCGAATGATGCCGAACAATTTCTGGTCGAACGTGAAGCAGTTTTTGACGGAACGGCCTGTGAAGATTGTGGAACGCAGCGACGTTCCGTTCACGAAGAACTCGTTCGGTTCGGGACTCAGCGAAAACCTGAAGTTTTTCCTTTCCGCGCCCAAAGTCGGCAACCGGCCGGTGAACAAGCGGCTGGAAGTGGACTGGGGCGGAAACTTCGGCGGGTTCATCGAGCAGGTTAAGGAATTCTTCTCTCCCACCAAGGTGGCAATGCCTGCGGGCATCAAGCCCGTTCAAGTAAAAGACATCTGGTCGAAGGACGAGAATTTCGGGTGGACGCAAGCGATTGCGTTTGCGGTACACGCGTGCATCATCGCGCTGCTGGTGGTGCCGTTTATCACCAATATGCTGCCCGCTACAACGCAAGCGAAGAATACCGTGGATGTGACACCGCTGGACATTTCGCCTTATGTGCCGAAACTGCCCCCCGGCAGCAAGCCGGCCGGCGGCGGCGGTGGCGGTGGAGACCGTTCTCCGTTGCCCCCGACGAAAGGACATGCGCCGAGGTTTTCGATGACGCAGTTTGCTGCGCCGACGGCGGTGATCAAGAATCCGCAGCCGAAGCTGCCAATGGAAGCAACGCTGCTTGGTCCTCCGGACTTGAAGGTACCGAACGTGAATCTGCCCAATATGGGCGACCCGATGGCCGGTGCGGTGAACTTGTCGAATGGTCCCGGCGGCGGTGGCGGAATCGGGACCGGGGAAGGCGGCGGCATTGGCAGCGGCAGCGGAGGCGGTTTGGGCCCTGGAGAAGGAGGCGGTACGGGCGGCGGAGCGTTTCGCGCCGGAGTAAACGGCGTTGGAATGCCGTCGTGCTTCTACATGCCGAACCCGCCGTATTCCGAAGAGGCGCGCAAGGCGAAATATTCCGGCACGGTGCTGGTGGAAGCGATTGTGACCGTGGACGGGCGGGTGGTGAATCCCCGCGTGATCAAGAGTCCAGGGTTGGGGTTGGATGATTCGACCGTGAACACGATGCGCACCTGGCGTTGCAAGCCGGCGAACGGGCCGAATGGCAAGCCGGTGGCCGTGCAAGTGCCGTTTGAAGTGACCTTCCGACTGTATTAATTTGCGTTCCTGACTTAGTTACCTTTCAAGCGAACCCTTGCCTTGGTGCTTCCCGGTCTGATGGCCGGCCAGGCCTCACTTCTATATTTCCCGAGCAACCAAACTTCCGGTTTGAACTTCTTACGCGTCGTTGGCGCTCGCGGGCCCGCACGTCTTTTACAAACAGGTTGCAGACAGGACGGAGCCTCTATGACTCCACTTCACCCGAATTTTCGTTTTGCACTTGTAAATACTTCCACGCGGTATGGTTCGGCGCAGCCGCTTTCGATGGCAGTTCACGTGGTGATTTTTGCGAGCTTGTTGTTCTTGTTCGCTTCCAATAACCACCAGCCTCCCTTTGACAGGCAGCATTCCATCCGGGACCTTGGCCATTCCCTGCTGAGTTACAGCCCGCCGCCGGAATTGAGAGAAGGTATGGCATCACTGGGACTGCGTGGTGGAGGAGGGGCCAAGGAACCGCTGCCCGCGAGAAAGGGCGAGCTCGCTCCGCTCTCGCGGATGCCGCTTGCGACACCGCGATTGACGCACAACGAGCCGGTCGACTTGCCCGCGCCGCCGGCGGTTTTTGATCGGAACGCTCCTTCCGATGTGCGGCTTGTGACCAATCTGGGACTTCCATGGGAGAAGCGGGATACAAATTCCGCGGGCCCGGGAGACGGGGGCACGATTGGGAATGGCGGCCGGGATGGAATGGGGGACGATGGCGATGGCGGATCCGGCATTGACGATACTCCGGGGAACTACGCCAATGTAATCTCACTGGCAGCTTGCGTGTATTGCCCCGAGCCGCCGTATTCGGATGAAGCGCGGAAGGCGAAACTACAAGGACTCGTGACACTACGCGTGTTAATCGGCGCCGACGGTCGTGCCAAGCGTATCCAGATTGTGAAAGGACTGGGAATGGGATTGGATGAAAGCGCATTGGCTGCGATTCGTAACTGGCGTTTCGCCCCGGCGCACGATGCGCGGCGGCAACCGATCGCGTCCTGGGCGACGATCGAAACACGGTTTCAGTTGTTTTAGGCGGGATTGCTGTTGGCGGGAGAGAAGACGGCTCGCGCAAAAAAGCACCGACCTTAAGGTCGGCCATTACAAAATTCCGTGCTCCGATCCGGGCCCCGTTGGAATAAGCAGACCTGCACCTTCGGCAGGCTGAAGCCCGCCACTACCGGGTGGTGGCCGGTCTGAAGTCCAGCCACTACACGGGCCTTTACATTTTCCGGTTAGGACACCGGCGGCAAGTTGTTTGCAGAAGCTGGCTTGTGCGTTCTGTTACGATGAGGCCATGCGAGCCAAAATCCTCTTGCCGGCAGTTCTCTGCGCGCTCTTTTCCGCACAACCAACCATTTCCCAAACCGCAACAGGCACCCTGCAAGTGACCGCGCGGATTTCGCCAACCGGCGGGCGCCCCGAACCCGTGCGGCAGTTCACATTGTATATCTTGACGATGAGTTATAGCGAGATCACGCAGCAGGCCGCGGCGCAATTTCCACTGGCGAGCCAGGATGAGTTCATCAGCAAGCTGCCCATTTCTGCGGAATTAAAAGCCTGGATGAAGAAACATAATGCGATCGACCTGGTCTTGCCGGAAACGGACAAGATGATCTCTCCGGATGACGTGATGAACATCCCGGAGTTTTACGATGCGTACTTGAGATCGAACAGCGGCGGAGTGACAAAGGGCGTGCCCGTTCCCAAATACAAAGACTCGGACAAGGAATCGAATCCGGCGAAGTATGAAAAACAGAAGCAGGAGTATCTCAGCGCCCTTAAGAAATTCATTGACCTGCACCCGGGCACCATTGCGGGCATGGAGATGGAGCTTGGCGCCGTGAATCCGAAATACAAGTGGGACAAAGCCCTGCAGGACCACAATCAAAGAGTGGCGCAACTAGCCCCGGAGCTCGCGCAGACCAAATACCTGGTGTTAAAAGGCGACACGGATCTGGACGGGCATTTGACGGTGAACGGACTGCCCGCCGGGAACTATTGGGTGAGTTCGCTGGGGATGTATGCGGTTTCCGGCGACCGGAGATTTGCGTGGGACGTGCCGGTAAATATTCAAGCCGGACAGACCACCCGCACCGAACTTTCGAACCTGAACGGAAAAGACTTGGCCGCAGCACGGCCCTGAACTGCGCTATTCTGACGGCATGGGCACAACCCTGCTCTGGGTGGCGTTCAATCTCTTCGTTCTGCTTGCCTTGGCCCTGGATCTGGGGGTCTTCCACCGAAAAGCTCACAAAATCGGACTGCGCGAAGCGGCGATCTGGAGCGCGGTGTGGGTCGGACTGTCGGTAGCCTTCGGATACTTCGTGTGGCATTGGCACGGCGCGGACCGGGGTTTGGAGTTCTTCACCGGATACTTGATCGAGAAAGCGCTGAGTGTCGATAACCTGTTTGTGTTTCTGGTGCTGTTTCGTGCGTTCCGCGTGCCGGACGAATATCAGCACCGCGTGCTGGAATGGGGAATTCTGGGCGCGCTGGTGATGCGCGGGATCATGATTGCGGCGGGGGCGGCGCTGGTCAGCCGGTTCGACTGGATTCTGCAGGTGTTCGGCATTTTCCTCGTCTACACCGGATTGCACATGCTGTGGAAGCACGACAAGACGGTGCACTACGAGAAGAACCCGATCTTCCGGTTTGCCAGTTCGCATTTGCGGGTCACGAAGGAATACCGCGGGGGAAAGTTTTTCCTGCGCGAGAGCGGGAAGCTGTTTGCCACGCCGCTGCTGCTGGTGCTTTTGATCGTGGAAATCACCGACGTAACGTTTGCGGTGGACTCGGTTCCGGCGGTTTTCGGCATCACGAGGGACCCGTTTATTGTCTATACCTCCAACGTTTTCGCCATTCTTGGGTTGCGCGCGCTTTATTTTCTGCTAGCCGACGTGCTGCAGTTTTTCCGCTATTTGAGCATTGGACTGGCGCTGGTGCTGGTGTTTATCGGCGGCAAAATGGTGGCCGAACCGTGGTTCCATTTTTCGACGGTGCTTTCGTTGGTTGTGGTGGGAGCGATTCTCGGACTGGCCATGCTGGTTTCCCTTTTGGCCGGACCTGTAAAGACGAATGGGACGCAATCCAGTTAAACTAGTGCGGCAGCAAACTGAGGCGTACCTTGGGTGAAACGATGAACGAACTTCTGCAACGCGCCATTGAGGGCATGTGTTCGAGCGACCCCGAAGTCCGCGTTGTATCAGCAAATGAGATTTATCGCAGTGGGAGGGCGCTGGCGGATCACGCCGTGTATCCGTGGTGGAGCGACACGAAGCTGGCGGATTTGCTGGAGTCGCACGCGCCGAAAGTGACCGTGGGGCTGGCGGTGACACCGGAGCGGTTTGAGAAGATGCACGAGGCGAACGGGTTGCCGCGGCTGGCGGAAGTGCCTCCGGACCAGGACGCGAAGGAATTTGAGCTGCATTTTCCCGGCGGGCTGACCATGGACATCCTGACGAGCAAGGATCCCGCGGGCAGCGGCGCCATTGCCAGATATCTACAAAAGTTCGGCGAGGGGATTCAGCAGGTGGAGCTTTTGTGCAAGGACGTGGATCGGGCCACCCAATTGTTGAAGGAGAATTTTGGCTTGAGCGGGGTGTACCCTGCGACGCGAGCGGGGGCGGATGGAACGCGCGTGAATTTCTTCCTGGTGGCCGCGCCGGATGCAGGGAAGGTTTTGATTGAATTGTATGAGCCCGCGCCACGGTTGGATTGAACCAAGAATCAAATGGGGATTGCAGGCAGATCGACCTTGCAGGCATTAAGTTCGGTGGTGGTGGCTCGGCTGCACAGGCAGGAATGCCTGTGCCACAAGGAAATCCCACAAACAGACTAACTGCTCCTTGCGGGTTGGGTGGAGAGGAATTCCCAGGCGCGGAGGAGTTCGGCGACGCTCCAGGCTTGGGCGGGGCAGCCGGCAGGTGGGAATGGGGGGTCTCCTGAACAGATTTCGCTAATGGTGCCGAGGCCCGCCGAGTGAATGGTGTTGCCGAGCGGTTCGAGAAAGCTTTTCGCGGCGGCGCGATCGCCGTGGATTTTGAAGTGCGCCAGCGCAAACGGGCCCAAGAGCCACGGCCAGATGGTGCCCTGATGGTAGGCGGAGTCGCGTTCACGAGGGCCGCCGGTGTATTGGCCCTTATAGGCGGGATCGGAAGGGGCCAGACTGCGGAGTCCGACGGAAGTGAGAAGTTCGCGGCCAACGGTGTTGACAACATTTTTCTGCTGGGCTTGTGTGAGCGGACTGAAGGGCAAGGAAACAGCAAAGATCTGATTCGGGCGGAGTGAAGCATCCGCGCCGACGCCGGGAACGTCAAGCACATCGAAGCAGCAATTGCGCTGCGGATTCCAGAACTTCTGAAAATTCTTGACGGCTTTATCGCGCAACTTGGCATAGCCTTCCCCGGGCTGTTTTAGTTGCCGGGCGAATTCCGCCATGGTGTTCAACGCGTTGATCCAGAGGGTGTTGATTTCGACGGGTTTTCCGATGCGCGGGGTCACCAGCCAATCGCCGATTTTGGCGTCCATCCAGGTCAACTGCACTTCGGGGCTTCCACCGTAGAGAAGCGCGTCGGCAGGATCGACTCTAATGTTGAAGCGCGTGCCGGAAACATGCGCATTCACGATTCCGGACAAAACGGGAAACAGTTTTTTCAGCAGATCCAAATCGAGCACGGCTTCGAAATACTGGCGGATGGCCTCGAAATACCAAAGGGTGGCGTCAATGGTGTTGTATTGGGGCACCCCGGTGCGGTCCGGAAAATTGTTGGGAAGCATGCCGCCATCCACATATTGCGCGAAGCATTCCAAAATATTCCGGGCAATTTCGGGGCGCCCGAGCGGAAGCGCGAGGCCCGGCAGGGCGATCATGGTGTCGCGGCCCCACTCGTTGAACCAGGGATAGCCGGCAATGATGCTGAGAGCGGAAGGCTGGTTCTGGAGCGGACGCTTGACGATGAACTGATCGGCGGCGAGGACGAGTTGCCAGAGCCAGCTGGGTTCGTCATCCGGGTGCGTTTTGGAGACTTGTGTATGCTTTTTCTGCCAAGCCTGGAAGAGTTTCCATTCATGGTTGGACTGCTCGGCGCGGGACTGTTCGCCATCCAGCGAGGCGCTGGGCTCGGTGGAAAAGACGAGGGTCAGCTTTTCTCCCGGGTTCAGTGTGCGGCGAAAGATCGCGGCGAAGAGGCGGTCTTCGTGATCGTCGAGGCCGCGTTCGCGCTCGGCGGGAAGGAAGAAATCGCGGTACCACTCGTGGCGCGGCTCGAAGGCGGCGGAATCGCTTCGCAGAAAAAAGGGCGTGGCGCCGGCGAACGCCTCGACGCGAACTCCCTTTTCGGCAAGCAACACCTGCAT
>Ga0335069_10002851_pt1 | contig 26410 bp, 26 predicted proteins | sample Lox_Sample_11_FD_206714 | JGI IMG/M metagenome (GOLD analysis project Ga0335069, IMG submission 206714) | Soil microbial communities from Loxahatchee National Wildlife Refuge, Florida, United States - Lox_Sample_1.1 | ecosystem: Environmental > Terrestrial > Soil > Wetlands | place: USA...
CGCCGCCCCAACTGTCGCATAAATCAAGCGCTTCGTCAAGCGATTTAATACAAGTGGGGAAGATGCTATTACCTCGTTCTTTGATTTTTCCAGATTATGATTCATAGCTTTATTTACATATCCTCCACTTAATATAAAGTGATACCCTTCAATAGTTATTAATATTTCGTCTTGAAAATGGTCTAAGCTTTGTGGATTATGTAAAGCAACAAGTTCTTCAGCATATCCCTCTTTAATTAATTTCTTCACTAAACGAATGAAAAATTCATGCTTGCGCATCATGTCTGGGAGCTCAAATCTGTTTAATAAATCTTCTGCTTTTAGAAAATCTCTTTTATTTTCAGGTTTGTCCCAATTTTTTACCAAGTCTTCCAAAATCATGTCGAGACATTCTTCAATGCTTTTCATAAGCAATAGTTTATAGTTATAGTATATTATTTTCGGATTGAAATATAAATCACCATCAATGTTGCCGAAATCGCTAATTGTAAAAATTCCCATCTGCACGGAATGGGATGTTGCGGGTTGTCAAAAAAGCTAAAATTTAAAATATTAGTCTGGCGATTTTGAAGAATATTGTCAGCCATATTTCTCATTCTAATCAAGCTCCTTCTTAAAGAACCATGAATTTCAAGAATAAATAACCCATGAATAACAAGAAAAATCAATCCGGCTAAAATCTCAGCGCATAAACAAAAAACTCGTATTTCTGATTTGATTTTAGCATAAATAGCTATTGTCGCAACTGTCCAAATAGCAATATTCATTTTCCAATGGATTTCTCTGGTCTTATTATATTTTTCGGCTTCTACTTTATAAAGCTACAAAACATTATTATTATCCATAAACAGGTTTGATTTGTATATTCTAAGCTACTTGTTTTTTTGGAAGATAACAGCTATAATGTTAAATAGCCGCTACAGCAGGGCTTCGCTGAATTATTATAATTAATAACTTTAAAAAATGTAATTATGAGAACATCTCAAGCAGTTAAAATTTTGGAAAAGCATAAAAAGGTAATAGAAAATCCAAACTATGATTCTGACTTTTTATGGCAACAAGAATCTCTCTCTTATATAGAGAAATTTTTAGGGAAGGACACCAATGAATACAGGATGATGAATTCTTTTCATTTCCCAACAATAGAAGAGAGGGATTACGACGCTAAATTACAAGCAATAAGGCATTTATTAATTACTTCAATAACACAAGCCATTTCAGTTTTAAGAAATGTCGGAATAAAAAGAGAATATCACAATATTCTGTGTAGATATTCAGATAAGGAATTAATTGCTGGCGCGATAAGCGTTGCAGTAGTTATATTCTCTGCTGGATTTGGATTGGCAAAATTTCTTACTGTTTGTCCGAATATTTAGAGAAATCTTTTCCTCTATCAAAACCAACATAAATACCGCATAAATAAGCGAGATAGGAAATACTTATCGTGAAGATTAAATAGACAGCAAAATCAATCAACAGCCCTCACATAATTCACCCTTTTATCAGCAAAACTAGAATCGCGGTAGCCAAAAGAAGCGTGGCTAAAAAAATACAAAAAACGCGAAGCCCTGCTGTAGCGGCTATTTAACATAAAATCACCTTATGTTTCAAAAATTATTTTTGCTTTAAGGTTTCAGATTTTTTTCTTTCAAATAAAAACAACAATAAAATAAAAAGAAAAAAATCTGAAACCTTAAAAAGCAAAAATTCCTTTATTAAGAAAATAACAGAGAAAATTTTTCGGAACATAAGGAGTATTATGTTATTTAAGTTAGCCGTGGGAAGGGTGGATTTTTTAAGTTTTCCTTAAAAAAAATCCACTTGTGCGTTGGCAATCGCGAAGGCTGCGGGAAGGTGCGCTCTTGTATTTTATTTTTTTAAAAGGCATAACGAGCCGATAGGCGAGTGAAAAAATATATAAATTGGCAGTTGTGCATAACACAAATATGGTTGACTTCAAACCCGGCAATTATTTTTATAGATTCTATATGCCATCTAATGATGGACTACAACTTCCCAATGAGGTCTATGATTTCTATTGAACTTCCTAAAGAAGAAATAGATAGATTTGTAAAAGACGCTAAACCTGTTTTTGGAGAATCGTTCACCGAAAAAGAAGCATCCAACTTCAAATATATGACGTTTAATTTCAGGTTTATACAAAAAGAAGATTGTCCTTAGACCCGTAAAGCGGTGATTCTGATTTTAGTCTTTCTTTTAATAAATCATCATTATCTACATTATCAACTCCGCACTCTGTAATTAATTTATCGATGTCTTTATCTAAGCTAATGATAGCGTATCTTGTTTCGATTGGAGTTGGTGCTATTAATTTATAGATTGATATTTTTTCTTCTGTGGAATTTCCGTAAATAACTTCTGCCTTATCTACAATTATTCTCCAATCGTAATTTCTTAAAATATACAAATTTGCCTTGGTCATACAGTATTTGTTTACTTATCAAGTTACACAGAAAATGCACTCAACAGAAGCGTAGGAAAAAAACAAAATACAAGAGGGCGAAGCCCTGCTTGTGCGCTTATTTAACATAATATTAATTATAAGAAAAAATAGCTGTTAAAATAATCCAGAGGCCAATTTAAAGACAATAAGCCCAGCCTGATGCCGTTAAATTTGCCGCACCTATTGTTATTAGCTTTTAAAATCCGTAAAATGAAGATTAGGTATTGCAAGGTTATCCTTAAAACCAAAGACGAAAACAAAATTTTTTCTTTCCGTGCAAAAAAGCTTCCGGAAATTAATGATGAACTGGTGCTTTTTTATGATGGCGAGAACCGCTTTATAAAAGTTGACCAGGTAAATAAAAAGCCATTCCCACAAATATTTGCTTCTGAGATAACCTATTGATTGCGCTTTCGTATTTTGAACAGAGCTGTGTTTTTTTTAGTTTTGTATTTAAAGCAAACCTTATCGCAAAACTGAAACCATGGCTTACGAGTCGAAACAAATCAGAGATTTCCAAATTGATTTTTTACAGTTTCTGAGTGATAAACCCTTTAAAGAGGTTCATATTTATCATTATATCATGAATTATTGGGGTAATAATTCTTCTTCAATCGTTTCCCTTCAGGTGCTTAAAGATGCCATTACTGATCTTTGCGAAAAAAAATATATAACTTCAAAAAGTAATGCGCACCTTTCTTTAGGGGTTAACGCCGTTTCAGAGGAAGACCAGAAAAACAATGCTATTTGCATCATAGAGGATGAAGGCCGTGCTTATCTGAAAAAAATTGAATCGGCACGTACCATCAGAAATGTTGTAATATCCATTGCCGTTGCAGCCGTTATTTACCTGCTGTGGCATTTCCGGCATAATATGAAGTATTTTTTCAAACAATAACCACAGGTAATTTATTATCAATTGGATATTAAGAAAGCACTTCTTGCGGAGCATTCTAAAAAACAGTGTGATAAAATTGTGAAATATATCGGCAACGACGCCGGTAAATTTTCAGGATTGATGAAGCTGTTTTTTGAAGGCGAATACAGGGTGGTACAAAGGGCTGCCTGGCCAATGTGTTATTGTGTGGCCAGTCAGCCTGAATTGATCAGGCCTTATTTTAGCAAGATTATTAATAACCTGGATAAAAAAAACCTCCATAACGCAGTGCCCCGCAACAGCCTGAGACTTCTACAGGGTATTAAAATTCCAAAAAGATACCATGGAAAACTGATGAATATATGTTTTGCACAAATTCAATCGAATGAAACTCCGGTTGCAATTAAAGCTTTCTCTATTACTATTTTACAGAACTTATCGGAATATTATCCCGATATAATATCTGAATTAAAATTTTTAATTAAAGACCGCTGGGAAAGGGAAACCCCGGCATTCAGGTCAAGGGCTAAAAATATCCTGAAACAATAAAATTATTTCCGCTACAAAGCCTCAGATGCAAATCTTAGTTTCGATTTTTTAATAAAGTAATCTTGTTTTTATTGTGTTTTTCACTTCTTTAAGAAGTTGTAAGGCCTGCTGTGAAAGTTTTTTGTCAACATCCAGCACCACATAACCGATATCATCATTTGTTTTCAAATACTGCCCGAGGATGTTAATATTATGATTAGATAGCTGCGTATTGATTTCAGATAAAACACCTGGCACATTTTTATGAATATGTAATATGCGGTGTGTATTTTCCTGTGGCGGCAAACTAATTGGTGGCACGGTATGAGACCCGATGGTAATGCCCATTTCCAGGAACTGGAATAATTTGTTACTGACATCCTCTCCAATATTTTGCTGCGCTTCCTCGGTTGAACCGCCGATATGGGGTGTCAGTAAAACATTCGGCAGCGATTGCATAGGCGTTTCAAAAGTATCGCCATTTTTTTCAGGCTCCCACGGGTACACATCTATGGCAGCTCCCGTAATATGGCCTTCTTTAATAGCGACACTTAATGCATTCAGATCAACCACCTCACCCCTGGCATAATTCAAAAGAATGGATCCTTTTTTAAATTGCTTCAGTAATGATTTATTGATCATGTTTTTGGTTTGATTGGTTTCGGGCACATGCAATGTTATAATATCACTTTGGCCTACCAATTCTTTCAATGACTTTTTCGCCACCGCATTACCTAAAGGCAGCTTGGTAATAACATCATAAAAAATAACTTTCATGCCTAATGATTCTGCAAGTACACTTACCTGGGTGCCAATATTACCATAACCGATAATGCCCAGTGTCTTTCCCCTGAGTTCATAACTGCCTTTAGCTTCTTTCAGCCAAATGCCTTTATGGGCGGCATTATTCTTATCGATGATTCTCCTGATCAGCAATATGGATGCCCCAATAACCAGTTCAGCTACGGAACGTGTATTTGAATAAGGAGCATTGAACACTGCCACACCCTGGCTGGTAGCATATTTCAGATCGACCTGATTAACGCCAATACAGAAGCAGCCAATGGCCTGTAATTTCTTTGCAGCATCCAGGACTCTTGGGGTGATTTTTGTTTTGGACCTAATGCCCAGCAAATGCACATCTTTTATTTCTCTGATCAGGTCATCTTCAGACAATGCACCACTTAATTTTCTTACAGAGGCATAACCTGCGCTTTTAAAATAAGCTACGGCGCTTTCACTGATATTCTCTAAAAAAAGAATATTGATTTTTTCTTTAGGGTAGCTTGTACTGTTCTTTTCGGCCATAATTTTCTCCCTTTTTTTGCGTTATTATATTGTAAAAAGAAGTGCAAAATTGTTATTAAAACGCGAAACCAAAAAACAAAAATGATTTTGGGCTTTTTTTAAGCGAAATAATCCAGTATTTTTGTAGATACTCAAAACTCAAAAAGAATTCCTCGTGAAAACCATTTGCCTCTACGTATTGGCATTAACATTTTTTATCGCATGCGGCCAGCCGGCGGAAAAAAAATTGTCCACCCAGGTGACTGATTCACTCGCTGCAACTGTACATGTCCATCCTGCTCTTTCACCTGAAGAATTTCACCATTATAATATTTATGCCTCTCATTTTTTTGATTCCCTGCTAAAAAGAAATTTTAACGGAGAAGTGCTTGTGGCTAAGAATGGTGAAGTAATATATGAAAAATATGCAGGCCTAAAATCGTTCAGCGATAAAAACAGCGTTGTTGATGAGCACACCGCTTTTCATCTCGCTTCAGTATCAAAAACCTTTACGGCAATGGCCGTATTGAAATTGTGGGAAGACGGAAAACTGAGTATAGAAGACGACATCACAAAGTACCTGCCCGGTTTTCCTTATCAGGGGATTACCATAAAAATGTTATTAAGCCAGCGCAGCGGATTACATAATTATGTGCACTATGTGGCAACACCGCGTGGGTGGAACAGGAAAACATTTTTTAGCAATCAGGATTTGTTGCAATATATCATCGCCCACAAAAATGAAGTCCGCGGAACAATTCCAGGCAAACATTTTGAATACTGCAACACCAATTATGCATTACTTGCTTTGATCATTGAAAAAGCATCAGGGGAAACATATCCGCAATACCTTACCAAGACCTTCTTCGAGCCATTACAGATGAATGATTCTTATGTCTTTGACCTTTCGAAATTACAAACATCCACTATTTCTTATAAAACAAGCAGAAAGCCTTACCCGATGGAATATCTTGATGTGGTTTACGGAGATAAAAATGTGTACAGCACAGTTCGTGACCTGCTGAAATGGGATGTCGCACTGCGTTCAGGACAATTGTTCAAACCAGCTACCTTAGACAGCGCCTATATGCCTTACAGTTTCGAGAAGCCTGGGAAAAGAAATTATGGCCTTGGATGGAGAATGTTGTTGATACCTAATGGCAAAAAATTAGTTTATCACAATGGTTGGTGGCATGGCAACCGGACTGCCTTTGTTCGCATGATCGATGAAGGGGCTACGATTATTGCACTCAGCAATAACGATTGTACAAGGGTATATGCTTCGAAAAAACTTTCCAATCTTTTTGGCGATTACAGGCAGGGTAATGAAACCTTTGAAGAGTTCGATAATGAACATGCCGGTATGCGCGGTGAACCAACCCCTCAAAAATAATTTTTTACATTACAGATGGACAGTTTCCGGTTTATTTTCCGGATTGTGCTTTAGTTCATTTTCCTATTTTTTTCTCGCATGAATAATGAGTAAATTTCGGCATGGAAATCCTTTCAGCCGGGCAAATTCATGGATGGGACCAATATACCATGCTCAACGAGCCCATTCTTTCAATTGACTTGATGGAGCGTGCTGCATCGAAATGTGTTGACTGGCTACAGTCTAACGGATATGCCTATTCATCGTTTACCATCTTTTGCGGTAAAGGAAACAATGGTGGTGACGGCCTGGCCATAGCCAGAATGTTGCTTGAAAAAGAATGTTTTGTTTCAGTATTTATTCTTGAATTCGGGCATAAAGGAACCGATGATTTTCAGACTAACCTGGGAAGGCTGCATCAAACAACTGCTCAAATTAAATTTATACAGACGCAAGAGAACTTCCACCCCATAGCTGCCAATAACATTGTGATTGATGCGTTGTTTGGTTCAGGCCTGAACCGGCCATTAACCGGGGTAACTGAAAAACTGGTGGAACATATCAATAATTCAGGGAATACAGTTATCGCGGTTGATATTCCCAGCGGCTTATTTGCAGACAGGAGTTCAAAAGAGAATACCGTTATCCACGCCCGCCATACGTTGAGTTTTCAATGCTACAAGCCTGCATTTCTGGTAGCAGAAAATGAAAGCTTTACAGGCAATGTGCACGTGCTCGATATTGGCCTGCATCCCGGTTATCTGCGGGATGTAAGAATGGATTCCATACTCGTAGATAATAAATACATCTGCCGGTTTTTAAAACCAAGGAAAAAATTTGCCCATAAAGGAGACTTCGGGCACACATTACTGTTGGCCGGTAGTTATGGGAAAATGGGGGCAGCCATATTAGCGGCCAAAGCCTGTTTGCGTAGTGGAACCGGCCTCCTCACCTGCCATATTCCTGCATGTGGGTATGATATCATACAATCTTCGGTGCCTGAAGCGATGGTGACCATTGATGATGATGAAAAAATTTTAACAGGCATAAAAGAATATCTTACCAGGTATGACGTGATTGGTATCGGGCCAGGCATAGGCACTGATGCAAAAACAAAATTCCTGATTGAAAATATTCTTCAGTCTTTCAGAAAGCCGGTTGTAATTGATGCCGACGCATTGAATATTATCTCTTCGGACAAAAAAATGATGGCTTCCCTGCCATCAAATTCGGTTATTACGCCACATCCAAAAGAATTTGAAAGATTGTTTGGCCAATATGAAAATGATTTCGAAAGAATAGCAGCTGCAAGGGAAAATGCCCAAAAATACCGGATCATTATTGTGTTAAAAGGCCATCACACTTTTATTGCCACACCTGACGGGCAGGGATTTTTTAATAATTCAGGGAATGCTGGTATGGCCAAAGGAGGTAGCGGAGACGTGCTGACCGGAATGATCAGTGCTTTTCTTGCACAGGATTATTCTTCACAGGAAGCAGCCGTTTTGGGGGTATACTTGCATGGCCTTGCTGGTGATTTTGCAGCGGCCCGTTATTCACAACAAAGCATGCTGGCATCGGATATTATTGAGCATATTGGGCAATCTGTGCGCTATCTTACAAATAATGATAGTATTCCTGATTGAAAAAAGAGTGTCTATCTCTGTTAATTTTTTTCAAAAAGTATCTCATCTATTTGTTATTGAATAGTTATACATTTTTTGTACTGACAACTTTTGCGTGAATTTTGCGTCTATAAAGTTGTAATTCACAAATAAAAAAGGAGGTGTTATGAAAAAGTTGTTAATCGTAATGATTTCACTCGCATTGGCAGGAACAGTATCAGCACAACGCTTCTCTCATCGCGTAGGCGGTGGCATTGCTTTTTATTCAACACCAAGGGTAATAGTCGGCGGTGGCTTCTACCCCTATTACGGTTTTGGTTTTAATCCATTCTTTCCTTATTATTATCCTTACGGATATTATCACAGGCCATCCAAACTTGATTTACAAATCCAGGATATAAAAAATGATTATAAGGATAAGATATGGTCGGTAAAACACGACAGTAGTTTGTCCCGCCGTGAAAGAAGAGAAAAAGTGCATGAATTGAAAGTTCAGCGGGATAATGAAATCAACGACCTTAAAATGAATTATTATAAAAGACACTAAAGGCAATTACTGATTCTGCAAAAAGATTGCCCCTCTGCACAAATCTCCCGTTTTAGCGGGAGATTTGTTATTTGACATATAAAAGGCTTCTTTATTGGTTACTGATCTTAATTACATAAACGTATTTACTTTTCATTATTGATGGATCGAACTCCGGGAAATTTACTGATACGTTGTTTCCAACCTGTTCCCATATTAACGATTGATGGGTATCGAGTAATTCGATTCTTGTTTCTTGTTTTAGGCTGATATTTTTAAGTAAGAATTTTTTGCCTGGCCAATGAGGCAGCAATCCGTATAAATTTTTTGATGATGGGTTATACGTAAAGAAACATTCCTTAACTGCGTAACCGGGATCTGGATTAACAGTAAGCTTAAGCATAATATCACCTCCACCGTCTTTGAGTTTATAGTCTTTGCGCCCTTCGCTCCACTGGCAAGATGTTTTCCATTTCACCGTATTATAAATTGCTTCACTGTTTATTTTCATCCACTCGCCTATTTGCAATAATCTTTCCTGCATTATCGGGGGTATTTTTCCATCTGCATCGGGCCCGATGTCCAGTAAAAAATTTCCCCCCCTGCTTACTTTATCAATAAGGCTAAGTATAAGTATCTGAGCAGAATTATAATCCCAGGAATCTTCTTCACGGTTATATCCATACGAAAACCCCATTCCCCTGCTTTCTTCCCAGTAGTGATCCTTAAAATCGAGATCAGGCTGATACTCGGGGGTATAAATTCCTCCATGATGAAACCTGATGCCCCTGCCCCACCGGTCGTTCGTAACCACCCTGTCTTTTACCGGGCTTTCATTATATAACCATGCCAGGAACTCGCGGCTTTTCCATAATGTATCCGATTCATCCCAGTCGCCATCGGTCCAGAAAACATCAGGCTGATAATTATTAATAAGATATTTCATTTGCGGCCACATGTGTTCGGTTACATATCGCGGTTTATCATGCAGCCATAGCGGATTGTACCATTCATATAACGAATAATACATACCAGCATGTACGGAGGTTTTTCTGATGGCATTGAATAACTCTCCCAGCAAATCCCTGTGTGGGCCAGCATCAACAGCATTCCACGAAAAGCCCCAGTCTTTGTTTGCTTCTTTACTGGGCCAGTTTGCAAAACCGTCATGATGTTTCGAAGTCAATACAACATATTTTGCGCCCGAAGCTTCAATCAGTTTTGCCCACTCGCCGGGATTATACAATTCAGCTTTGAACTGATCTGCAAATTTGTAATAGCTGATATTATCATATTTTTTTTTGTGATAGGCAACAGTGCTGCTATCGCCACTGTTCAACGCATGTTGATACCATTCAGCATAGTTTCCTTTGCTGCAATATGCAGGCACGGAATAAACACCCCAGTGTATAAAGATGCCGAACTTGGCGTCTTTATACCATTGCGGCAACGGCCGTAAATCGAGTGATTGCCAATCAGCTTTATAATTCTGGGCAAGTGCCACTGAGGATATACAAAATAATGAGAGAAATATTCTTTTCATATTGACATTTTAAGAATAAACATTATTTTATGTTAGTGATAATATCAGTTTCATTTTCAAATATACTTGATAGCTAAAAATATTAAAGTTGTTTTTATAAAATGGAATCAGCTGCCAGCTGATATTGACTATGCCTAAAATTACCTCAGTTTGAACATTAACATTTCTTCAACCTTAGATTGGGCAATTAGGGATAATTTGCGTCGTTATCAGCAACAATAATTAACTTCGTATGGCATATATGGCTTACACAGTTGATCATTTTGAATCGCAAAAGAATACGAAGGCATCTGCATACACCCTGGTCATTTGCATTGTACTCGTGCTGATGTTTATTTTTATTACTTGGACACTTCCATCCCCTCCTGCATTGCCTGAAGATGAAGGTATTGAAGTGAACCTTGGCAACAGTGATGAAGGGCTTGGAACCAACCAGCCTTATTTACCAGGCAAACCCTCTGCGGAAGACAAACAAAAATACACTCCACCGAAAGTAGCACCTGTAGAAAAACAAGCTATAAAAGAGGTGGAGACAAATGATAACGATAAAGAAGAAGCGCCTGTGGTAAAAAAGCCTCCGGTAACCAAACCGCAAGCAACAAAAATTATTCAAAAAGATATTTCGCCCAAAACAGTGAAAACAGTTTCGAAACCTGCAGAAAATCCAGAGCCGGTTAAGCCAAAACCTAAAGCTGTTTTCAACGGGGTAAATGGCAATGGAACCGGTGGAAATGATGCAGATACTTATAAAGCTGGCGGCAACCAGGGTGTAGCTGGCGGACGTGGTGACCAGGGAAGGCCCGGAGGAAATCCTAATTCAGACAATTATACTGGTAACGGGGGAACAGGCCATTCAGGGGTTAGTATTTCAAGGGGTTTACAGGGAAGAAGAATTGTGGGTACGCCTTCATTTACGGATGATTTTAATGAAAATGCAAAAGTTGCAGTGGATGTTCATGTGGACGCAGGCGGAACCGTAACCAGCGCCGATTATCAATTAAGAGGTTCTACTACCTCGGAAAGCAATATGGTAACTATAGCACTTCGCAAAGCCAGGCAGGTTAAGTTTAATACAGGCGGAAATGAATCAGTAGGTACAATTATTTTCAATTTCAAAGTGCATAATTAATTCCGACTTTTTTGATTATAGCGTACTGTACTCAAAAGATTCTAGAGTTTTCATCCGCGTCCAGTAATTGTATGGTTGCAGAATAATCAAAAACATCTTCCCGGTTAAAAATTACCTGCCGCAGCAGGTCATGAATAGTAACTACTCCGACAAATGCTCCTTTGTCAAAAGCCAGCAGGTAGCGGGTTTTCCTGGTGTTCATCAGGTTCATGCAATACTCAACAGTATCATTTAATTCAACAAAAGGGAAATCTGTCGACATTACTTCTTTCACCGGTGTGTTGGTACTGGAACGTCCCTTCAATATCAGGTTTCGAGCATAGTCTCTTTCCGAAAAAATTCCTTTGAATTCATGACCATCCATTACTATCAGGTAGCTGAGATTTACAGAATTGAGCATGCTTAGTGCATCAATAACCAATGTGTTTGACTCAACCACATTAAAAGTCTTTGTCTTGCTTTCGATAAGGTCCTTTACTGTCTTCATATGCTCAGTTTATTTTAAAGATAATTTTATATTATTTATGCCCGATGAATTTTATGATGACTCCAGATGCAAAATAATAATCTTTATTTTTTCTGCCAACCCTGTAAATTCTAAAAATTTCCTTATTAAAAGCCCCTTGTCCATGCCATCATAATCCCTGCGGCAACAGCTGCATTTAACGATTCAGCATATCCTTTTTTTGGGATGGTAATTTTTTGATGAGCCAATAAAAACAGATCGGTTTGTATGCCTTTCGATTCATTGCCGATCAGGACAAACCCTTCTTTAATTTTTTTCATTTCAAACAAACTATTCCCTTCAGGAGCTGTGGCATACACAGGAATAGCCTGGTTTTTTTGAATAAATTTTTTTAAATCTTCATAGATCACCTGAACCCTGGAAATGCTTCCCATAGTGGCCTGTACCACTTTTGGGTTAAATACATCAGCGCTGTCAGTGCTGCAAATAATATTTTCAATGCCAAACCAATCAGCTGTACGAACAATGGTTCCCAAATTCCCCGGGTCCTGTATGCAATCAAGCAGTAATGATATTTTCCCCACGCAATCATTTTTTTCAAAAAGCGGCTTTTTAAAAACGCCTAAAACCTGATTAGGGGACTGCAAAAATGAAATCCTTTCCAGATCCTTTTCTGTAATTTCAATGAACTTATCCGAAATAGAATTCAAAAAAGGTTTATTTTCATCAGCCCATGATTGCAGCGCATATAACTGTTTTAATCCGGTATTTTTTGATTGCAATAATTCGTTAATTATTTTCGGGCCTTCAGCAATAAAAGCATCTTCTTCATCACGAAATTTTTTCTGGCTTAAACTTTGAATATATTTGGCATGTGATTTTGTTAGCATCGCCTTTGTATACAATTAATTAAAACTCTTTTTATTGGAAAACCTCATCTGATAAAAAACCCGCAATCCTGATTATGTTATCTGGCCGGCAAGTTACTGTATCTTTTTTCAAACCAGCAATTGTGCTGATAATGGCGATGACAGCATTTGTTTTTTCATGCACATTTCCCAGGCGATATGAAATAGGAAAGCCTTATGTATATAAAGTAAAAATTGAAGTGGATGGAAAACTGCCCAATGATGAAAAACAGGATTTGGCAAACAGACTTGCCAACCAGTTAGATGACAGCATGCGGGTGGGAAAAATATTGGTATTTAAGCGCATGTTCAGGCCTGGAAAAAAATCAAAGAAAGCAGCGTTGCCATTTATTTACCGGGAATTACAGCCACCTCCTGTTTTCGATACGGCCAATGTTACCCGGTCGAATAATTTCATGATAGCATTATTAAACGCTATAGGATATTATAACCCTTTGATAAAAGACACTTTTAAAATTGATACTATAAAAGACAGGTATCAGGCAATTGTGACTTTCAAAGTAAATCCCGGAAAAAATCTAAAGATTGATTCAATCGGGTACGACCTTCAAACAACCGAGTTGCAAAAGCTGGCCCTTGAAAATCAAAAAAATTCTTTTCTGAAAAGAGGAAATCCATTTTCCAAACAAATTGTTTCTGCAGAGCTGGAAAGATTGATTACACTATTCCGTAATAACGGATATTATAAGTTTTCAATTAAGGATATTTATGCCGAAAGAGATACCGTACTTTCAGCACTGATAGACCCGACACTTGACCCATTCCAGCAGGCGCAACTGTTGGAAGAATTGAGAAGAAAAAGAGAGAACCCTACCATTAACGTGGTGATCAAGCAACGGCCGCCGCAAGACTCCAGCGAGCTAAAGAAATATCATATTGACAGTGTTACCGTATTTCCTGATCTCCCGTTAATAGAAGACACAGCTGAGGTGGTTAGAAATGACAGCTCAACAAAAGATGAAACATCTGTGATTTCAAGAACAAAAAAATTCAGGAATCAGGTCATTTACCATAATCTTGCCATTCATCCCGGCGATCTGTACAAATTAGACAGCTATTATAAGACACTCAATATTTTTGGAAACCAGATGGGTGCTTGGCAACGAGCTACACTCGATTTCGGGGAATCACAAAAAGCAGATTCTTTATTAAATGCTACCATTCGATTATACCCTGCAAAAAAGCAAACGCTTAGCGCAGAACTTGAAGCAAGCTACAACACCAACGATATTTTAACGGCAACCAATTTATTCGGACTTGGAGGAAATATTTCTTTGCGTAACAGGAATGCTTTCAGGAGCTCGATACAAACAAACACAAGCATACATGCCGGCGTTGAATTTGGCGCTGACTTTATTCAAACCACCCAGGCATCATTTTCACATACTGTTTCATTGCCACAATCACCATCATTTTGGTGGTTTAAAAATGTAGATAACAGGCACACTGCTTTAAACCTGAACGCTTCGTTTACTGACAGAAGAGATTTCTTTACTCTTCGGTCAATCGAAACTTATTATGGATGGGAATGGACAACAGGCAACAGGTCGTTTATATTAAGGCCGATTAATCTTGAATATAATGACTTAACACCAACAGATAGCCTGAATCATCTTTTGGATACGGTGCCCTCACTAAAACTTGCTTTTAAAACAGGCCTTGTTATAAGCACACAATTTATTTACAGTTCAACGAGGCAATATGGAAAACATACTGATTTTCTCAGGATGCAGGTTGAACCCAGCGGTGGGCTGATTGGCCTGTTTGATTACGTCAATAATGGAGCACTTCTGCGTTTTGTTAAAGGGGATATTGAATATCGTCATCATATTGATTATAAAAAAACAGAGCTGGCGTTTCGTTTTTTTGGGGGGGCAGGTTTAAAATATGGCGCAGGCAAAGGAACAAATCAAACACTGCCATTATATAAAGCATTCTTTGCAGGCGGTCCCAACAGTATGCGTGGGTGGCAGGTAAGGCAATTAGGGTTGGGCTCCACTCAATTTTATGATACAGGGGTTTACAGCAGGTTCGATAGGTTTGGTGATATTAAACTTGAAGGAAATATTGAGTACAGGTTTCCAATAGGTTCTGTTTATGGAATTAAAGTAAAAAGTGCTGTTTACACTGATTTTGGCAATATCTGGAACTGGAAAATAACTGATACCGATCCCCAGTTAAGGGAACTTTTGAAAGGTAGTGATTTTGCAATCGACAGGTTTTATAACGAAATTGCAGTAGATATCGGAACAGGTTTACGCCTCGATTTTGATTATTTCATTATCCGGTTCGACTGGGCTTATAAAATAAGGGATCCGCAAAGACTTGATTATCCCAACAGATGGTTTTATGACATGCATCTGAAAGACGGACAATTTCAATTGGGTATCGGTTACCCTTTCTAGTGAATAAATTGCTCGCGATAACCTTTAACTCGCGTCTTTTTCCAGTTTTTGTTTTATCATTTTTTCCGTTTCATCCATTGTCATTGATTGCTCAACTGAAAATTCACCGATTCGTGTACGGCATAATTTGCTCAGGTAAGCGCCGCATCCAAGGGCAACGCCGAAATCATTTGCCAAACTTCGTATATATGTGCCCGTTGAACAGGTTACACGAAAGGAAATTTCAGGTAATATCGTACTTGTGATTTCGAATTCTCTGATTATGATTTTTCTTGGCTCCAGTTCGATTTCCTTTCCTTGCCTGGCCAGTTCATAAGCCCTTTTCCCGTCTTTTTTTATGGCTGAATGGATAGGTGGCGTTTGAAAAATTTCCCCTGTAAACCGAATGGTATTAAGATGTATCTGTTCTGTGGTAATGTTTGAATAATCCTTAAAATTTTCAGGCAAGCTTTCCAGGTCATAGGTGGGCGTTGTTGCGCCAATAGTAATGGTACCGGTATATTCTTTTTCGGCTGACATAAACTCATTAATTCTTTTAGTGAATTTACCTGTGCAAACAATCAATAAACCTGTGGCCAACGGGTCAAGTGTACCGGCATGGCCTACTTTTTTTATTTTAACCAGGTTACGGATTTTTCTTACCACATCGAATGATGTCCAGTTAAGCGGCTTGTTAATCAGTAAAACTTCTCCTTGCCCGAAAGGGTTCATGAATTGCAGTTTGAATTTTTTGGCGCAAGTTACATGATGAAAATTAAACGGTTAATGTCAAAAAAAAGTAACTTTCTTGGCATTGAATACATTATAGCCATTTCAAGCCCTAAACTGGTAACTAAATAGCTTGTCGTGCTTTAATTTCAAGATATTTATTTACTACGTTAACCGTAAGGTTTTGAGGAGCGGTGAGAATGGCACTGATGCCATGTTTCTGGAGTTCTTTTACAATCAGTCTCTTTTCATGCTGAAATTTTTCAGCAATTGTTTTCATATATATGGCTTCTATATCTTCAGCCGCGGCACTGGTCAATTGCTTCAGACCGGTATTTTCAAAAAATATAACCAGTAATAAATGGTTTTTTGCTATTGCTTTGATATACGGTAACTGCCTTTGCAAAGCACTCATGGATTCAAAATTGGTAAACAAAATAATCAGGCTGCGCTGTGTAATACGCGTCCGCAGCAATGCAAATAGCCGTTCATAATCAGCTTCAGGAAATTTTGTTTGCTCATGATACAGCATTTCAAGGATACCTGTCATTTGTTTGGCCTTTCTGTCGGCAGGTAAAAAACCTCCGATCTGATCTGAAAAAGTAATCAGCCCGGCCTTATCTTGCTTAATGAGCGCTACACTCGACAAAATCAATGATGCATTAATTGAGTAATCCAGCAGGGTCATATCATCGAAGGGCATTTTCATCACCCTGCTCTTGTCAATAATGCAATATACCTGCTGACTTCTTTCGTCTGTGTAATTATTTACCATCAGTTGCGCTTTTCTCGCAGTCGCTTTCCAGTTAATACTTCTTATATCATCCCCCAGCACATATTCTTTGATTTGCTCAAATTCAAGACTATGGCCGATTTTGCGCATTTTTTTGCTGCCAGCTTCAGCAAGGTTGCTGGAATGGGCCTGTAATTCGTATTTTCTTAATAACGCATAGGAAGGTAAAACTTTTACTGTAGTATTTGCTTCAAATATCTTCCTTCGTATAACCAGGTTAACAGGGCTTTTGATGAGGACATTAATATTATAAAAAAAATATTCGCCTCGTTCGGTGGGCCTTAACTGGTAATTGATTATTTGCTGTTCGTCTGCTTTTAATTTAACACGGAAAAAAAAATTACGCAACTGGAACTGTTGCGGCAATTCATCAATAATGATAGCGCTGACCGCAAAAGAGTAATTATTCCTGACTGTAATGCTTACCGTGTTTTGATCGCCGTTACTGAACCTTTCAGGTGATATACGTTCCACTGATACAGGTTGCTTCCTGAAGAAAAGGATAAGATAATCCAGCAATATGAAAATGAAAAAAGCAAATAATGTGATGACTGCAAGATTAAATAAAAAAGTCAACCCGTAGGATAATACGAACAAAGCAATTACCATCACGAACAGCAAATAAAACCTGCGGCTGAAAAAAAGTGAACTGTAGAAACGCTTTAACATATTTTATGTTCTGAGTGTTATGCTGATTATCGTTGCCCAACTTAATGTGTTTGCCGGAAAAAGCCGATTTTGAATTTCAGGTTGGGGTTATCGGGCTATCTTGGCACTTCAATGGATTGAATAATTTCATTAATGACCTGGTCTGCGGTTATGCCTTCCATTTCTTTTTCGGGCGTTAGCTCAATCCGGTGCCGCAGTACGGCCGGTACTACATATACAATGTCATCAGGCACTACAAATTCACGGCCATGTATAGCCGCGATTGCTTTTGATGCATTTAACACACCAATTGATGCCCGCGGCGATGCTCCCAGATAAATGGATTTGTGATTACGCGTTGTAGTTACAATTAAAGTAATAAAATGGATCAGTTTCTCTTCCACATGGAGGCTGCGAACCTGCGACCTCAACAAACTGACCAGGTGTGAAGAAAGCACCGGCTGCACTTGCTCAATCATGTTCTGCAGGCTCATAGTATGATGATGATTGACAATCCTGAATTCTTCTTCAAGCGTAGGATAGCTGACATTTATTTTGAAAAGAAAACGGTCAAGCTGTGCTTCGGGTAAGTGATAGGTACCTTCCTGTTCAATGGGGTTTTGCGTAGCCACTACCATAAAAGGTGACTGCAACTGAAAGCTCTGTCCATCTACCGTTATCTGCCTTTCCTCCATTACTTCAAATAGTGCGGCCTGTGTTTTAGCAGGAGCGCGGTTAATTTCATCAATCAAAACGATATTACTGAATACGGGCCCGGGCTTGAATTGAAAACTACTTTGCCCCGGATTGAATACAGATGTTCCGATTACATCACTGGGCATAAGGTCGGGAGTAAATTGTATACGCGAAAAACCTACTGAAATGGTTTTGCTCAGCAACTTCGCAGTAAGTGTTTTCGCTACACCCGGCACACCTTCAATGAGAATATGGCCATCAGCCAGTACCCCTGCTAAAAGCAATTCTATCATCTGCTCCTGCCCTATTATTACTTTGCCTATTTCACTTTTCAGCTGTTCAACACTTTGCTGCAATTGGGTCAAATCAATTCTTTTTCCGAATAAATTTTCTTCCATATTATGTTTGTTTATAAAATTCCTCTATTTTTTTATTGAATTCAAGCAGTCCTTCATCTGAAAGTGATTGCTGCTGTTGAATTACTTTGATATAATCTACAAGTTCTTTTGTCGCGATTTTGCCATACCCGCTTTTATAGGAAAGTCTTTCTGCAAAATCTTTATCCAGGTTTGATGTAGGTAAATTGTATTTTGTACGTACATGACTGAGGAAATGGACAGACATTTTATAAGCAAGATTCAGGTTATCTTTCTGTTGATAATAAAGCCTGCCAACGGTTTTTACAAAATCAAGCGAGGTGTTGCGCAATGGAATACTATCCGGAATTGCCCGTTGTTTACGTTTCGATTCAAACAAATACAGTAACAGGAAAAGTATCAGTAGCAGCCAGAAAGCCCATTTGAAAGCCGGAATGCCAAGCAGGAATTTTAAAGCTGAAAAGTTGCCATTATTCCCGTCACGAAAATTTTCTCCCCATGTTATAAGCTTAATATGCCGGGGAAGATAGGATAATGCGTAATCATAGTACGTTTTATTATTGTTATGAAGAAGAAAAAAATTCGTGAACGCAAATGGCTCAAGATGCAGGTACAGGCTGCCGCCGCTTTTGTAATTTATTTTAATGAAATTGGGTTTGCCATCTTCGTTCCTGCCTAAGATTTTTACGTAGTTTGTATCAATAAAAGAAAAATAATTGTCGTAAGCATAACCCGGATATTCAAATGAATCGTCTTCATAAGTAACGGGATGAAGAATTGATGTTATCAGTGTGTCATTAAAATTGAAAAGGGTAAGCTGCCGGTCTTTTACACTGAATGAATCCAAAAACTTTTTACTGAACGTGAATGCCGAAAGAAAAACATGATCGCCCTGGTTAATGAGATTGAAAATGGCATTGAGTTCTTCATCTGTAGGGTCTATACGCGGCGTAATAGCTATGAGTGCAACATTACCTTTATTATTATTTATCTTCCACCAATAGTCATTCTGAAATTTAACAGCGCCTCCATTGTCTATTAAAATTTCAGCATCAGGGAAAAGGTAATGCAGGTTTTTATAAGCATAATAAGTGCCATAAGGAATTTTATCGTTATGCCACAATGTTACCCGCCGGTTCAATTTCTTTTGTTGATTCAACCTGCAGCCTGCTGCGAAAGTTAATGCCAGTAAAATCCAGATCAGGTTATATGGTACTTTCTTTTTCAAACTTTGACCGAAGTATAAAATTGTTCGAAATTTTCCTTTACAACTAAAGCCTGCTGTTCGGTAAGATTAAAACCTCCGTACCACGTATACTCATAAACGTTAGTAAGCCTAAGAAAATCTTTTCCGAATTTGGTTTTACTTAACTGGTAGGCATATTCATGGTTTGTTGCCTGTACATGAAAGCTGATCAGTTTGTTTTCATCAAGCAAACGCAATGCTTTCAGGTGCATATATCTTATAGCAAATCTGTAATTATTTGCCAACCATGATTCCTCTATTTTCTGATCAATATCTTCCGTGTCTAATTCTGTTTCACCTGTTTCTGCAACACTGAGCTTTTTAGGTTTCGAATAAAAAAGATACAGTTTATTAGCTATGACAATTTTATAAAATGCAAATATCAAAACGGCAGCTATCAGTATATATGCAAATATCCGGAACCCCTTACCGGTAATGAATTCAAAAAAATAATCGCCAACCCCCTTTTCATTGTTGACAGGTTCTTTTTTCAGGTATGCAGGATCGTTGGCATATTCAAAATCCTTGTTTTTCTTGAATATATTTACTACTGTATCAGGAACGATACGAAGCGTTGCGGTATCCTCAGTATTAACAGTATTAGTATTTGACGAATCTGTTATTGTACTGTCTGCTGGAATGGATGTTGCAGTTTCCGCATCTGCTGCTGTTACTGAATCTGGTAAAGGGTCTGTTTGTGCATTAACTGTAAAAAAATTACCTGTCAACAATATTAAAACCAATAGCGATGATTTGTATATAAAACTTTTTGTGTTACAAAGTAACAGGTTCATGAAACTGTTCAGTTCAATGGTTTTGATTTCAGGAAGAAGCATTTATTTTCTTTTGCAAACGAATGGGGTAAATTACGAAATACCAGATAATAAAAGCAAGTGATGCAGTCAATATAAAAATGCCCAGTGCTATGGGCATACTTGAATACCTGGTTATAAACCCTTCCAAGAAGGCTGCACAAACAAATACAGGCACGAGGCCGATCATCATTTTAACCCCGTCTTTTGCTCCGCTTTTTAATGACGAAAGCCTGCTATACGTGCCTGGAAAAAGAATGCTGTTGCCCAACACGAAACCTGCTGCACCGGCAATGATAAGCGATGATATTTCAAGTGTGCCATGAATCCAGATTACCAGTACCGATTTCCATCCAAGCCCTTTTGAAAAAAAATAATACTGAAATGAACCAAGCATAACACCATTGGTGAAGAGAAGCCAAACAGTTCCCATCGACACTACAAACCCTGCTACAAACATTAAAAAAGAAACCCTGATATTGTTTAAAGCAATAGCCAGAAACATGGCTATCTGGTTATCGTTTTTATATACGCCAAACGGGTCGCCCTTTGCGATGTTCTCTTCTGTCATTTCCACATACCTGTCACCAAGCACTCCACGAACAAAGCTTTCGTCATGCGCAGCCGAAAATGCGGCAATAATGGCAAAACCGGCAAAAATAATGAATGAGTATAAAATTTCCCGGTGATATTTCCGAACAACAAGAGGTAATTCCGTTTTCCAGAACCGGATTATCCTGGATGACTCTTCTTTTTTGTTTTTGTAAATACCGAGATAAAATCTTGAAGCAAGGCCATTGAGGTATTGGGTAACTTTACTATGCGGATAGAATGTTTTTGCATAGCCAAGATCATCCACAAGTTCAGTAAATTCACCTGCAATTTCATCAGGATCATTAGACCCTTCGTATTGATACTTTTTCCACTTTTCCAGGTTTTTTCTTATGAATAATCCTTCACGCATGAATGCTTAATTTCAGGTTTAATATCCGGCTAAAACAGCTTGTAACTTTTACTTTCAAGGGCTGATCCGGATCTGGTACAATTGCCGGTATAGGGCAGAGTTACAAAAGAAAATTATATTTACTGATAAATATAATGAATTAAGGTTTAGAATTTTAATAGTTGATTTTCTTTTTTACTTTTAACAAGAGCCAGATGAGTTTTGCACGGTTTCCGAAATGACAATTCGCAATTAAAATGTATTTGAAAGATGTCGTTGGTAAAATTAGATACCGGCTTTAATATCGAAGTTGATTTTGCAATTACCCCATTTCACAAGCGTTTATTTGCCTGGGTTATTGACTTGGTAGTCATGTTTGCCTATGTGTGGCTTGTGCAAAAATTACTTGGCTTGCTGTATGAAGATTCATACCTTGTACCTAACGTTATTTCCATTCTTGCACAGATACCAATCCTGTTTTATCATCTCATTTTTGAGGTGGCCATGAATGGACAAAGTATTGGTAAGAAGGCTATGAATATACAGGTAATTGCAGAAGATGGAGGGCAACCTACCATCAGCCAGTACCTGATACGGTGGATGTTCCGATCCATTGATTTTCCTGTTATTGTTTTCAGTGCAGTATTGACAGCCCAGCTTCCCTGGTGGTGTATGATATTCCTGTTCACAGGTATTGGTTGCGTCATCATTACCCAACATTCACAACGTGTTGGCGACCTGGTTGCAGGTACTATTATTATTGATAAAAAGAACAGAACTTCATGGCAGGATACTGTTTTTACGGAGCTGGAAACAGGATACCAGCCAAAATTCCCACAGGTAATGCATTTGAGCGATAAAGATGTGAATACATTGAAAAGTATTATTGAATCTGTAAAGAAGAACAGTAATTATGATCTTTCTATGCGCATTGCCGAACGTATTAAGTCCAAGCTTAACATACAAAGCGACCAGGATTCCCTGGATTTTTTAGAAACCCTTTTAAAGGATTATAATTTTTATACTATTGGGTAATCCTCCTGCAACATCAATGATTAAAAAATAGTACTACTGGTTTGAAACAGAATTCAAACAAATAAAATTGACAGAAAATTGCAGTCACTGCAATAGAATTATCTTTAAAGTAAATAACTATCCTAATATTAATGCGGACTTACCAATTGAGCTAACAGGGCAAAAAGAATCACCAACGCTACTAGGATAAGGCAAATGACGAGGATAATGCCTAATATTTTAAAATATGTCTTCAGGCTTGCTAACCCTAAATTCAATTTTACCGGGTCTACCATTGACAGACCTCGCTTTGTCTCCACTGCAAACCGGTATAAAAAATAATTGATTGCAGTGCCAATGATTGCACTGATCAGCGCCCCGGCAATCATACCGCCTCTTGCAAATGAATTAACCATTGCTCCTTCATTATTAAGGCTAAAAGAAGTAGAAGTGGTTTTGTCAAGAAAAGCAACAATAATAGCAATTCCGTATCCGACAAAAGCACATATAGCAGATATTTTGGCCCAGAGGGTAATTGTTTGTAGTTGGTTGCGGGTGTCCTCATCAAAGCTTAATGAGAAAATATTATCAAGCTGATTTTCCATGGTTAAGCAAATTAAAGTTTGAATAAACTGGAAAAATTAATCAGTAAAGAGCAGATAGCGAAAACCCTACTGATGATGAAATAGATTTTTAATACATTAAATCCGCTGTTGAATATTCCCTGGTCCTGAGTCTCTATGCCTTTTCTGACTAGTGTGGAAAAACGGTAAAGCAGGTACACCATGAAACCTACAATTGCCAGAATGACTACAATGAAAAACATTAAAACACCTGCTAAAGCTTCGAAGCCGGACATGATGCGTGATGATAAAGCTGTTATTACGCTACCGGCAAATATCAGGGATACAAGCAGCAAAGCAACCCCTATTATACCAACAATCGAAATGAATTTTGTCCAGCGCGTAGTTTCTTTTAAAATATTGCCGGCATTATCATCAACATTGAGGTTAATTAATGGATCGTTAGTGTTTTGTTCCATAATGATTAGTTTAGGTTAACACAACCTAACGATAAAAAATGAAAAATGAAAGAAAATCAGGGCAAGGTCGAAGCTGCAGGTTAACTACTCTTCAAAAAATGATATTAATTGTGTGCTAAAAGCTGTTTGTGATGGACAGCATCCTCAATACGCCCTCGCAAACAAAACTCTTTGTGAACTTGGATTTCCTGTTAAAATACATTTGCCGTCTTCTCTTTTATTATTTAGAGGAATACAACGAATGGTGGCTTTAGTCTTTTCTTTGATTTTTTCTTCAGTTGCTGCGGTGCCATCCCAATGTGCAGATATGAATCCGCCTTTATCATCAAGTAATTTTTCAAACTCATCCCATGTATCAGCTTTGGTAATATGTGCATCACGATAAATCAGCGCCCTGTTATAAATATTTTTCTGGATATCTCCGAGCAGATAGGAAATTTTTTCCGCAAGCCCTTCCATGCCTATAGTCATTTTTTCTTTAGTATCCCTTCTTGCTACTTCAACACTGTTATTTTCCAGGTCGCGCAATCCAAGTGCAATACGGACCGGCACACCTTTCATTTCATATTCGGCAAACTTCCATCCCGGCCGTGCATTACGGTCAAATTTAACGCTAATGCCTACCTGTTTTAACTGGCTCGCCAATTCATTCCCTTTTACATCTAAAAGTTCTTTTTTATCATTTCCTTTATAAATAGGAATAATAACCACTTGTAAAGGCGCTATTTTGGGAGGTAAAATCAGCCCATCATCATCACTGTGTGCCATTACCAGTGCGCCAACAAGCCTTGTGCTTACGCCCCAGCTTGTAGCCCAAACATAATCGAGCTGATTATCCTTGTCAGAAAATTTCACCTCGAATGCTTTTGCAAAATTTTGCCCGAGAAAATGAGAAGTCCCGGCCTGCAGCGCTTTGCCATCCTGCATCAAAGCTTCTATGCAATAGGTATCTTCTGCACCGGCAAATCTTTCGCTCTCTGTTTTTACGCCTTTAATAACCGGTAATGCCATATAATTTTCCGCAAAATCAGCATATACCTCCAGCATTTGTTCTGCTTCAGCAACTGCTTCTTCTTTTGTGGCATGTGCAGTATGCCCTTCCTGCCATAAAAATTCAGCTGTTCGTAGGAATAGCCTGGTTCTCATTTCCCAACGCACTACATTCGCCCATTGATTGATGAGCAGTGGCAAATCTCTGTATGACTGTATCCAATTTTTATAAGTGTTCCATATTATGGCTTCACTGGTAGGACGAACGACTAATTCTTCTTCAAGTTTTGCTTCCGGGTCAACCATCAGTTTTCCTTTTACTGACGGATCTGTTTTTAACCGGTAATGGGTAACTACAGCACATTCTTTTGCAAACCCTTCTGCATTTTTTTCTTCAGCTTCAAATAAGCTTTTAGGAACAAATAAAGGAAAATATGCATTTTCATGGCCGGTGTCTTTGAACATGGTATCTAACCGGGCCTGCATCTTTTCCCACAGCGAAAAGCCATAAGGCTTGATGACCATACAACCACGGACAGCCGAATAATCAGCAAGTCCGCCTTTTATGACGAGATCATTATACCATTGCGAATAATCCTGTTGCCTGCTTGTAATTTCTTTGCTCATATTATTTTTGTTTTTCCCGGCAGTATGGCTAAATTCCAATAAAAAAATATGGTATTTGTCATTTCTTCGGCTATATTCTGCCTTTCGTAATTTTTTTGTAAATTACAATGGACATTTAGTGTAACTTTACAAAAGAAGCGCAAAATTAGCAACTTCGCTTTGAAAAATTTTAAAAGTCTTTGCCATGAAACTTATACCTATTTTCCTATTAGTAGCTTTAGTTGGCTTGGGCGGCTGCTCATCGTCATATAAAACTGCTCAAACTCCTGACGATGTATATTATTCCCCCGGGAAACAATATGTAGCGCACAATACTTACCGGAATAGCAACGATGACGATTATTATTATGGGAGTAATAATAATAACGGCGAATATTATAATGCTAATCCCAACGATCAGTACCTGATGATGAAAGTACAGGACCCATCGAGATGGTCAACCTTCGATGATTATGGGTACGATGCATTTTATTATCCATATTCCAGTGTAGGTTTGGGTTTTGGGTATATGAATTATTACAGCGGAATGTATTCGCCATGGGGCAGCTTAGGGTTCTGGAACCCCTATTATGGATGGAATAGCTACTATGCATGGAATGCTTTTTACAATCCTTATTACTATTATGGCAATGTAGCTTATGTAGGCGGAAAATCTTCAGCTTATAATACTTATTCAGGTTTGCACCCATTCAATTCAGCAGCTTACCGGAATAATGTGTATAGCAATGCCAACGCTGTCTACAATTCTAACAATAACAGCTACAACCGCAATAACAACAGTTTTAATAATAATAATTTGAGGCGTAGCTATTATAACAATCAAAACAGTAATAACTATAACAATAACTTCAATAATAACCGTAGCTTCTCACAGCCCAGCAGGTCTTACACGCCATCATCATCAGGTGGCGGAGGCGGTGGTTCAAGAAGCAGCGGAGGTGGCGGTGGAGGTTTCAGCAGGCCCGGCCGACCTTAATACGAAATATCTGATAACTTTTTAAAGATTAAAAGGGAGGAAAGGATTTGATGTATTAAAATCTTTCCTCCTTTTTTTTACCATTAATCAAAAGATAGTTCAGATGAAAAAAATATTTTTGCCAGTTTTCATTTTTGTATCCCTAAAGCTTTCCGCACAATTGCCGGAAGATGCATTACGTGCCTCATGGACAACTCCAAGTGGCACTGCAAGGCAGCAGGCTATTGGAGGGGCAATGGGTTCATTGGGTGGGGAAATTTCAGCAACTTTTGTAAATCCTGCGGGCCTGGGGTTTTATAAAACAAATGAAATTGTATTATCGCCAGGGTTTCGGTTTTTGAGTGATAAAAGCCATTACAGGGGAACAGATGCTTCTGGCAATGCTAT
>Ga0335069_10002852_pt1 | contig 26405 bp, 22 predicted proteins | sample Lox_Sample_11_FD_206714 | JGI IMG/M metagenome (GOLD analysis project Ga0335069, IMG submission 206714) | Soil microbial communities from Loxahatchee National Wildlife Refuge, Florida, United States - Lox_Sample_1.1 | ecosystem: Environmental > Terrestrial > Soil > Wetlands | place: USA...
GGCGAGGTGGCAGCCGGCGCACGCCGGAGCGTTTTGTTCTGAAGGATATGGAGCGGGCTCACGCCCGCTGCTACGCATTACTTCCGGCGGCTGAGCAGCAGGAGCGCCAGGCTGCCGAGCCCGGCCAGGGCGAAGGACGTAGGTTCCGGAATACCATTGACCCCGACCCCGAACTGCTGGACGGCCATGAAATTAGGCGTGGCCGTAACAACAAACGAGGGATACTTAAATGGCGAACTCCAACCAACCACCGAATTGACTGCGGCGGCGAGCGCCGGAGTGGCGTAACGAGCGTCCCAGCCCACCATGAACAAGGTGTAAGTGACGCCGGCGCTGGTCCCGGTTACCGGGAAAGCGGCGCCGCCGTTGTAATTGAGCGCGCCAAGCGAGGTTGAACGGGCCACAGCCACCTGGCCGTTCCCTCCATCCACCGCCAGGACAAAGTTGGGATCCGTCAGGATGGCCGTCCACGCCGTGCCAGGTGTGAAAAACCCGGTCAGTTCATTTGCGTTGGTTGGAGTTGAACTCAGAATCGTCGCTACTTGGGGTGTCCAGCCGTTGGCCGCCCAGAGGAACGCCACATTCACATTGGTGGTGTTTTGTGGAATCGAGGGGTTGGTAAAGCCGTCCCAAACCGTGTGCTTGGGAGCCGTGAACTGGAAGTATCCCTGCCCGAAGGCCGATAAACCAGCGAGCGACGTAGTCACCAAAACACTGGCGACAAGTCTTTTCATAATCGGATGAACAGGAGTTTTGAACGTTTGGGCCGATTAATCTGGCTGAAGTGTTCCGATTCAACGTTAAGCGTAACGTCTAAGCGACTTGAAGTCAATGGAAAAGGGGCGGGACAAGGTTGCGTTTCGGTGGCGACGAACCTTCGCTCTCTCCCTGGTAGGGACGGCGCGCTGCGCTGTCCGATTTCCAACCCTTGTTTCCCCGGACGCCGCGGCGCGGCGTCCCTACCTTTGGGACAGCACGGCGCCGGACCGGACGGCCCGGGCCGTCCCTACCACCTGCATTCCCCGCCTCGTCACCTCGGCGACTACCACCCTGCCGGTAGCGTCTTAAGTTGGTGTAGCGTTGAGCCTGCGGCTCAACTCTCGAGCCATAGGCTCGACCCTACAGCAGCTAAATTAAAGCACTACCACCCTGCCGGGGGCATTGACCGGGGCGGGCAGATTTGCTAATTTTAACCCCAGCGCCATGAACACCGCGCTGAATCAACATGTGCTCGTGTTGAACCGGCTGTGGCAGGCGGTCAACGTCTGCACCGCCCGCCGGGCGCTCACCCTGTTGTTCCAGGGCCACGCCCAAGTGGTTCTGAACGACGACGACGGCTCCTTCCGCACGTTCAGCTTCGAGCAATGGCGCGATCTCTCGGCCGCCGCCCCGCCGGAGGAATCCGTCCGCGCCGTCTCCTTCCGCATCCGCGTCCCGCGCATCATCCTGCTCTTCGTCTATGACCGGCTGCCGAAGAAGGAAGTGAAGTTCACGCGGCACAACATTTTCGAACGGGACAAGAACACCTGCCAGTATTGCGGGCGGGTGTTTGACCGGAAGGACCTGAACCTGGACCACGTGATTCCGCGCGACCGGGGCGGCCCGACGTCGTGGGAGAACATCGTATGCTCGTGCGTGGAATGCAACACGCAGAAGGCCAACCGCACGCCGCAGGAGGCCGGCATACACCTGGTCCGGAAGCCCAAGCGGCCGAAGTGGCGTCCGTTCGTGCAGATCAACTTCAGCCTGCACCGCCACGACAGTTGGAAGCACTTCATTGACCTCGCCTACTGGAACGTCGAGCTGGGCGAGGACGTCGAATGAACGGATGACAGAGGACGGAGGGCGGAAGGCATAGGCTGGATGACGGAGATCAGATGACGGAAGCCGGAAGCCGGAGGGCGGAACGATGGCGGAACAAATTCTGTCTTTTCGCGAATTGCGCGTCCACAAGGCGGCGGTGGAACTTCAACAATCTGTTTTTCAAGTGTCCAAGGCTTGGCCTCGTGAAGAAAAATTTTCCCTTACGGATCAAGTCCGCCGGTCCTCACGGTCAGTCGGAGCGAACATTGCAGAATCGTGGGCCAAGCGGAATTACCCGTCTCATTTTATCAGCAAGTTGACCGATGCCGACGGAGAATTACAGGAGACTTCGCATTGGCTCTCCACCGCGCTATCGTGTCAATACATCAACGAAAGCGAACATACAAAGTTGCAGGCTCAAATTGCGGCAATTGGAAAGATGCTTGGCAGAATGATGTCCATGCCTGAAAAATTCACCAGGGAGGCTTGATTCATCAGTCCTCCGCCCACCGCCTTCCGCCTTCCGAATTAAGCGCAACTTCCGGTTGCCGGCGGTGTTTCAAAAGGTATATTGGAACCATGAGACACTTGGGAACCTTGGCAGTGTGCCTGGCAGGCGGGCTGGTGTTGGCCACCGGCGCGCGGGCCCAGAATGTTGCCCTGGCGGCTAATCCGTACCAGCCGATCGTGGTGCGCAACGTCTTCGGCCTGAACCCGATTCCCGTCAATACCAATCCCCCGGTGGATACGACGCTGCCCAAAATCACGCCCAATGGGATCATGTCCATTCTCGGGCAGTTGCAGGTGTTGTTCAAGGTGGCGCCCAAGCCCGGGGAAAAAGATGCCAAGGAACAGTCGTATGTGCTCAGCGAAGGGCAGCAGCAGGACGACATTGAAGTGGTGCACATCGACGAAAAAGAGAGCCTGGTGACCTTCAACAATCATGGCACGGTGCAGGAGCTGCCGCTCGCCAACGCGCCGGCGCTCACGACGCCGGCCCCGGGGGGCGGGGGCGGCGGAGGCGCGCCGGTTGTCTCGCCGCGATTTGGCGGCAACCGACCCGGCGCACCGATGGGAGGCGGCGCGATGTCGCATCCTGGGCCACCAGGAAACCGCGCCGGCGGAGCGCCCGGCGGCAACCCGATGAACCCCGGCATGGGCAACCCTTACGGCAATGCCGGCATGGGCGGCAGCTCCCAACTGGGCTCGGCCATCGCTCCCTCGCGGTTCAGCCGTTCCACCAGCAGCACCTCTCAGCAGGCGCCATTGGCGCTTTCACCGGAAGATCAAATGGCGCTGATGGCCGCCCGACACGCTGCAGCGGTGCAGAACAACGATTCCACGGCACCCATCTTTCCGCCAACGCCGTTTGATTCCGAGGCCGGAATTCCCCCGCCGGCCGTGCCGGGGATGAAGTAATCGCAAGCAACCAAGTCACGAACCCTTGGAAATGCCCGAATCCCCCGGCGCCAGGGGCTGCCGGAAAACGGGTTTCAGCGGCAAGCTAACGCGTCTGGCTCTTGGCCGATTCGATCAGCTCCCAGAATTTGGGATTCTCCTGCAGGGCGGCGTCCTCGCCGGTTTTCAGGCCGGACCGGAAGAGAAAATCTTTGAGCGTATGGCGGCTGAGAATCCGGTGGACGAGCACCCCCAACTCGTGCCGCTCAAAATAGACGCGGTAATCGCCCACCCGAAACCGGTGCAGGATCCGCCCATCCATCTCCAGCTTGCCGAAGGCGTCGAGCTCGGTGCCGACCGCCTGCTGGGGCAGGCCGCGGAACTCGCCAAGGATATGCAGCTGCAATTCCTTGGGCATCCGGGCCAGTTCGGCGGCGCTGGCCGGCGTGAAGATGATCTGGAACGTTTGCATCTCGGCCAAGGGTTGAGCGGGGAGGGATGACAGTCAATGGGAAAGTTGCCGGAAACTTCGGAAGCTCAAATTCCTGTTGCCACTTCGATCTTTTCTGCTATCCTCATCACCCCTTTGCCATTTTGGCAAATGGGACAAACGGCCTTGAGATTTCCGCCTTCGGATGAGGGTGGCCTGCCGCGCGGAAGCAAAGCGCAGGCGGGAAGGCCATAACAACATCAAACGCAATCCCGTGTTCCGCGGGATGCCCAGCCCTTTCTGATGTTTGAAAGGACCGCAGGTTGAACAAGAGTAAACGGCTGAATCCGCCGTCCGCTTTTTGAGACGTTAGAAAGGGCTGGGTCGCAACCAAAGGAAAACTGTGTTAAGCATTGGCATCAAAGAACTGTTGGAATCGGGCGTCCACTTCGGACACCAGACGAAGCGCTGGAACCCCAAGATGAAGCCGTTCATCTTCGACGCGCGCAACGGCATTCACATCATCGACCTCAGCAAGACGCTCGCGCAACTCGAAGCCGCGTGCAACTTTTTGTCCGGCACCGTCCGCAAGGGCGGCCGGATCATCTTCGTCGGCACCAAGAAGCAGGCGCAGCAGTGCGTCAAAGACACCGCCAAGGAGTGCGGCCAGTTCTTTGTCACTGAGCGCTGGCTCGGCGGCACCCTGACGAATTTCAACACCATCAAGTCGTCCATCAAACGGCTCAAGGACATCGAGAAGATGGACACGGACGGCACGCTGGCCAATTACGGCAAGCAGGAGCAGGCGGTCATCCGCCGCGAAGCCGGCCGGCTCCAGAAATATTTCGACGGCATCCGCGACATGGACCGCGTCCCCGCGGCGATGTTCGTGGTGGACATCAAGCGCGAGCACAACGCCGTGGCCGAGGCCCGCAAGCTCAAGGTGCCGCTCATCGCCATCGTGGACACCAACTGCGATCCCGACCTGGTGGATTTCCCGATCGCGGCCAACGACGACGCCATCCGGTCCATCCGCATGATCCTGGCCACCATCGGCCAGACCATCACGCTGGCCCAGGCTGAATTTGAATCCAAGCGCTCGCGCCGGGCCGCGGAGGAAGCCGCCGCCGCGCAAGCGACACCCGCGACCCCGGCCGCGCCCACCGAGGAGGCGCCCCAGGCGACGGCATAAATTCCTGGTAGGGACGCGCTGCTGCGCGTCCGGCGGCGCGGCAGCGCCGCCCTACCAACAAATCCAAAACTTTGAATTTTGAACATCGAACGCTGAATTTTTGAATTATGAGTCAAATTACTGCTGCTGACGTTGCCAAACTTCGTGAGATGACGAATGTGGGCATGATGGACTGCAAAAAGGCGCTGGCCGAAGCGAACGGTGACCTCACGGCCGCCGTGGACATCCTGCGCAAAAAAGGCCAGGCCACCGCCGCGGTGAAAGCCGCCCGCACCGCCAAGGACGGCGCCATCACCCAATATATCGCCCCCAGCGGCAAGCTCGGCGTGCTGGTGGAAGTGAACAGCGAAACGGATTTCGTGGCGCGCAACGAGTTGTTCCGCGCCTTCTGCGAGGAAGTGGCGAAACGCTACGCGACCGAGGCCAATCCCAGCCTGGATGCCGAACGCGAAGCGCTTGTCGCCAAGATCCGCGAAAACATTAAAATCGCCCGCCACGCGAAAATGGAAGTGAGCGGCAACGGCCTGGTGGCCGGGTACATCCACACCGGGGCCAAGGTCGGCGTGCTCGTCGAAATCGGCGCCGGCAAGGCTGAAACCGAGGGCAAGGAGGAGTTCAAACAGCTCGTCAAGGACATCACGCTGCAGATTGCGGCGGGCCATCCGCACGCGGTTTCGCGCGAGCAGGTGCCGGCCGAAGTCGTTGCCAAGGAACGCGAGATCGCCGCGCAATCCGACCGGCTGAAGGGCAAGCCGGCGCAGGCCTTGGAGAAAATCCTCCAGGGCATCCTGGAAAAGTTTTACCAGACCTACTGCCTGGTGGACCAGGGCTTCGTGAAGCGCAACTCCGAGATCAGCGTCAAGGAGCATGTGGCGCAGGTGGCCAAGCAGCTCGGCGACGAAATCACCATCCGCCGCTTCGTGCGGTTCCAAGTCGGCGAAGGCGCGTAGTCCGAACTTTCAAAATTATCAAGGCGTCCAGTGGGATTATGTCTTTGACAAATAATCCGACGCTGGCGGCAACTCCCTCTCCGCCGCGAAGCGGGAGACAATCCTTCGCCCGCGAGAGCGGGAGAAGGTGCCCGCAGGGCGGATGAGGGGCGTGGGGTTCAGAACAAATCCTGCGGCCGGGGTGAGGTGGCGCTGATACTAGGATTTTGTGTAACTTGCGTTAAAAATCCCCTCACCGTTCGCTGCGCGACATCCTCTCCCCGCCGGACGGGGAGAGGAAATGAGTGCGTTGTTTGTCAAAGACATAATCCCGGCGTCCAGCGATGGACGCCTTTCGGTAATACCCTAATCTGGTGTAGCGTTGAGCCTGCGGCTCAGGTGTCGAGCCATAGGCTCGACTCAACAACAGCTCAATCTGGACACTATGCTGAAATGCTTTGATTTGACGGGTGGTCTCCTGGCTGCTAAAAATCACCGCGATGCGGAGCGCGCCACCCATTCCAGCTCTATGACGACCACCAAGAAACCAAAATTTACCCGGATCCTTCTCAAGCTCAGCGGCGAAGCGTTGGGTGATGAAGGCGGGAAAGGCATCAATGCGGAAGCGTTGCGGCACATGGCCAGCCAAATCCGCGAAGTGCGCGAGCTGGGTGTACAGGTGGTGGTCGTCGTCGGCGGCGGGAACATTTTCCGCGGCCTGCCGGGCAGTGAACGCGGGATCGAGCGCGCCACCGGTGATTACATGGGCATGCTGGCCACGATCATCAACGCGCTGGCGTTGCAGGATGCGCTGGAAAAACTCGGCTGCCCCACGCGGGTGCAAAGCGCCATCGCCATGTCGCAGGTCGCCGAAGCGTTCATCCGCCGCCGCGCCGTCCGGCACCTGGAAAAGGGCCGGGTGGTCATCTTCGCCGGCGGGACGGGCAATCCGTATTTTTCCACGGACACGGCGGCGGCTTTGCGCGCCAATGAAATCGGCGCCGAGGTGATCCTGAAGGCGACCAAGGTGGATGGCGTCTATGATTCCGACCCCAAGCAGAACGCCAAGGCAAAACGGTTCGAGCAGATCAGCTACCTCGACGCGCTGCAACGGCAGCTCAAGGTGATGGATTCCACGGCGTTCTCGCTCTGCATGGACAACAAGATGCCCATTATCGTCTTCGATCTGTTCAAGCCCCACAACCTGCGGCGCGTCGCCCTGGGCGAAAAAGTGGGGACCCTGGTGACGGGATGAAGCGTTGCTTCAAAAATACCAAATTCCTGGCCCCAACCTCCAAAGTGCTCCTTCCCGGGGAATTCCCACGGCCCGGTTTCAAACCCATGACCCGCAAATGAGATATTGGGTGACTGGTGCTTGGTATTTGGAGATTTTTTGACCCATGCCTGAACTCCCGGAAGTCGAAGTGCTGGCGCGCCACCTGCGTCCGCTGGTCCGGGGCAAGCCGATTCGGGCCATCACCGTCCGGCGCGCCAAAGTGTTGCGGCCAACTTCGCTGCAAAAATTCCGTCAGACTTTGCTGGGCGCACAATTCACCGGGCTGTCGCGGCGCGGCAAATATCTCCTGTTCCGGCTGCGCACGCGGGCCGGGCAAGTGCCCGCCGTATTGCTCGGCCACCTCGGCATGACCGGCCGCATCTTCCTCACACAAAAAGACCAGCGCCTGCCCAAGCACGCCGCCGTGGTTCTCGACTTGGGCGCCGAAAATCTGGTTTACGAGGACACCCGCTATTTCGGCCGGCTGACCCTGGACCCAGCGGCTGTGGATCGGCTGGGACCTGAACCGCTCGGCGCCGGTTTCAAGCCGGCGGACTTCGCCCGGTCATTGAAGCAGTCGCGACAGGCCATCAAAATCAAGTTGCTGGATCAAACACTCGTCGCCGGCATCGGCAACATCTATGCCAGTGAAGCCCTGTTCCGGGCCCGGATTCCGCCGCGCCGGCCGGCGCACAAGCTGACCGCGCGGCAGGTGGACCGGCTGTGGCGGGCCATTCGCGCCGTGTTGCGCGAGGCGATCGCCGGCGGCAGCACCGTGCCGTTGAATTTTGGCGGAAACCGCACGGATGAATTGTTTTATTTTGGCCGGGCCCCGGGAACGCCGGATTACTACGAAGAGCGGTTGCGGGTTTACGACCGCGCGGGGCGGCCTTGCCCGGCTTGCGGCCGCTCCATCCGGCGCATCCGGCAGGGCGGGCGCAGCACCTTTTATTGCCCGAACTGCCAGCGGGCATGATGAATCGGTTTGACGGAAAGGAATCGGGCTGGTAGGCTTTGTACTCTTTTGGGTTCCAGAGTAGCTCAATGGTAGAGCAGCCGGCTGTTAACCGGCGGGTTGCAGGTTCGAGCCCTGCCTCTGGAGCCAGTTTTTCTCCCGCGCGGCTTTTTTTTCCAGTGGTCCGGCCGCGAATACAGGCCCAGGCCTGGGAGCCCGCCATCCCGCCGAAACCGCAGGATTTTGCAGGCCGGCATGGACTTTACAGCCCGGTTGCGCACGCAAACCAGAACCCTCCGGGGAGGGCCGTTCTACTGTAACCGGACTTGCCCATTTCCCGTCCAAGAATACAATCGTTTGTAACAATTTTCTGAGGAGATTTCACCGTTATGAGACTGGTTGTGAAAGTGGTGGCGGGGATGGTGTTGCTTTGCCTTCTTGACGCACATTTCGCAAAAGGCGGTGCCCAAGGCACCGCGTTTTTGTACCAGGGCCGGCTGAACGATGGGACCAGCCCCGCCAATGGCAGCTACGATCTCACGTTCACGCTGTACGAGACAAATACGGAGGTGCCGATGGTCATCGCCGGTCCGGTCACCAACGCCGCCACTGCCGTCGTCAACGGCTTGTTCACCGCAACGATTGATTTTGGCACCGGCATCTTCGACGGCAGCAGCTACTGGCTTGAGATCGGCGTGCGCACCAACGGCGGTACGGATTTCACCACGCTCGTTCCGCGCCAGCCAATCAGCCCGACGCCCTACGCGGTCTTCGCGGGCACGGCGGGTAATTTGCTCAGCACCGTTCAGGCCAGCCAGTTGACCGGCACAATCCCGCTCGAACTCCTGCCGGCGGCCGTGGTGACCAACAATGCCACCGGCGTGAGCCTGGATGGCGACTTCACCGGCAGCCTGGCGGCAAGTTCCGGGTTCGCCACCAACATCATCCTTTACGGGACGACCAATTCCCGGGCCGTGAAGATTCAAGGCGGCCATTATCCCTCGGAATACCAAATCGGCTCGACGAACAATGGCAACGGCGGAAACATCCAGGACATCTTTCTGCGATACAGCGATTGGCGGAACGTTGTCTGGTACCGGACCGGTGTCACCACGAATCGTTACCACCCGCAAAGCCCGTTCGTCGAAACCGAGATCGCGGTAACCAACGCCGCCAACGAGACGGGCAACGCCAAAGCCTACTGGCAGGTGTCGGTCTGGGACCGGCGCGCTTCCGGCGGCGGACACAATGCCGTCGCTCAGTGGTATGAGTACGATTGGAACGGCGGCAGTCCCAGCGGATACAACTTCGACGGCAAGCCCAATGTGGTTTCCATCAATCTGGATGATGGAGTGAACTGGGCGGGGAACATCGTCTATACGATGTACACTTACGATTATTTGATGCTCTACAAGGGCATCCAGGTGAGCAATCACCGTTGGGATGACGGGAACGGCAACATCCTCGCCACGAACTTGGTCGGGCCGGTGCAGGCGCCCTATCTGGTCAACACCGGCTTGTCCCCGGTCATCCGCAGCAATGCAACCTACATCGCCAGGGCCTCCATCATCGGGCGCGGCGATGTGATGTTGCTGTCCTGGTCCAACAACGCCACCCCTCCGGTTTCCGGTGCCACCGTAATTACGATTACCAACCTGTGGAATGGCAGCCTGCCGACGACGACGAATACCTTGTTCGTGAACGGTGTCACCAGCGCCAGCCTCAACTCCCCGTCCGGGGCCGCCGCCGCCCCGAATACCTATTGGTTCATCGCCGACCCGGCTTCACCGTCCAACAGCGTGACCGTCGTATCCGCGTCGCCATCCGCCAACACAGCTTACAGCGTCTGTTTCCGGGTCGATAAAATCCGCTGACCCCCTTAGGAGTTATGAAAAAATCGATTGTCACGCTCAGCCTGATCCTCGGCATCGCCTTGCTGGTGGATGCCTTTGAACTGAAATTCATCGACACAATCCATCAGCGCGGCGCGGCTATTGATGTGTACGTGGTGGTCAATTCGACGAATGACGCCGACCCGCCGCGGACCCGGGTCATCTGGTACGTGGATCAAAAATCAACGGCCGCCCAACCCGACGGCAAGTTCTGGCCAACTGCCTGGACCAACACGGTTCAGTTGACCAACGTGGCGGTCGGGGACATGGTTTTCAAAAAGAACTACCAATAGACCGCGCGTCGGTATTCAACGGCCCGGCAGCATTTCCCCCTGCTGTTGCGGGAGCCAGCCGATGCGGCCGGAACCATCGGTCACCTGCACCCAGTCATTGCGCCGGTCCAGCACCGCCAGTTCGGCGCCGCTGTGCGCCGTAAAGGCGCTCTGGGCATCGTCAAACGGCCCGCTGCGGGCCGTGGCCTCCGGGGTCACAATGACGATGGTGTGCCGCGAGAATTGCAGGACCGCCTGCGCACTCAGCCCGGCGCCCGACAGCAGGGTCACCAGCACCGCGAACCGGGTCAGGCCCCGCAATGCCGGCCGGAGCGCCGGGCGCAGCTGCCCGGCAATCAGCAAGGCGAACATCATCCAGGACACGACCAGGGTGAGGCCCGTCCACTCATTCAGAGTGAGGGTGCCCAGGCCGTTGGCCCAGCGGCTTTCGCGCCGCGTGGGGCCGCTCACCTGGCTGCGGGCGAATTCCAGGTTGGCCCGCACCTCCGCGTCGCGCGGCGCCAGCTGGGCCGCCCGGCGATACGCGGCGATGGCGCGGCCCAGGTTGCCGGACTTGAATTCGGCATTCGCGTAGTTGAAATACAACGCCGGGGAAACCTGGCCGGCCTGCAAGAGTTTTTCATAACCGGCGGCGGCCTCCGTAAACTTGCCCTCGGCGTACCATTTGTTCGCGTCGCTGAACCCCGCGGGCGCCTCGGCGGCCGGCAGCCGGCCGGGAAAGACGCCGACCACCAGGGCGGCGGACCAAACGCACAGAAGCTTTTTCATGCCCGCACCTCCTGCACTCCGCGCACGGCGTTTTCGAATTGGGGAATCACCGCCGCCAGTTCGCCGCTGGTGCGCAGCGGCGCATAGCGCGCCTGGTTGCACAGTTGAAACAATTCCCGCAAACCGGTCAACGTCGTTTCCGGCGCGCCCAGCCGGACAAGGCGCTCGTCAATCACGGCCTCGGTGATGGAGGACGCGGGACAATCCAGCCGCTCGCCCAATTGTTCCTGCAAGAGCCGGAACAGGGTCGCAAAAAAGTCGTCCGACTTGTTTTCCGCCGCGAACCGCCGCAACTCCGCCATGCCCTCGCGGAGGAGCTGGGCGACGTAACGTTGCCGGCGCAGCCGGGGATTGTTCGCCAGATGATCCGCGCGTTTGCGCCAGACCACGGCCGCCAGCCAGGCCAGCACCGGCAGACCCTGCGCGACCAGAAAACCCGGCCGCATCAGGAGAGGCGCTCCCGGTCGTACGAGGGTTCCGAGTTGTTCCTTGATGGGCAGGATGTCTCGCGGCGGCGGCGCCGGCGTGTTCGGCGTGTTCGGGGGGGCAATCACCGGATTGGGGGTTGCGCCCGCCGATTGAACAGCCAGTTGCACCGGCGGCTCCGCCAGCGTGCGGTAGGTCCCGGCCTCCGGGTCGAAATAGCTGAAGGAAAACGCCGGCAATTCGCGAATGTCCGTGTTCTGGGGGGCGACGATTTGCTCGAAGGTCTTGGTGCCCTGCAATCCGAGCGCATCGCTGGTCTTCAGGTTTTGCGTGGGTGGAAAAGTCTTGAAATCGCGCCAGGCCGGCTGGTCCGGCAGCAGGACCGAGTCGAGCGTCCCCCGCCCGGAAATCTGAATGCGGACGGTGATGGGATCGCCGACGGCGACATTGGTGGGACCGGCGCTGACGGCCATGGAAAACTGGCCCACCGCGCCGTTGAAGTTCGCGGGCCGGTCCTCGGCCGGCAGCGGCTGCGAAACCAGGTTCAGGGTTTCCGTGGCCAGCGTGATTTGTTTTTGTTCGCCGCCGAACATGCCGAACGCATCGGGAAACTGGCCGAAAAACGGGTCCCGCTGGCGATTGGCGGACGGAAGCACAATCAATGCGTCGGCCGTAAAGGGCCCGACGCTGACCGGGCCGGATTTGACGATGTTCAGGACCAGCGACAGGGGAATGTCGGTGTACAGCCGGCTGCCGATCTGCACCTGTTGCCGGCCGCCTTCAACCATCTTCCCGACCGCCACCCCCTCGGCGGGCGTGGCGGTGAAATGAAAATTGGCGAAGTTGCGAACATCATCCCGCAGATAAATATCCAGCCGTGCGGCCAGCACTTCGCCAGCATAGACCTTCTCCTTCGGCAGGGTGAGTTTCATGAAGGCGATCTCGGAGCCGGAATTGATGGCCTGGGCCGGTGGCGCATTCGGCTGAGTCACCGTCAGCTTGAGGGGCTGGCAGGTCAGGGGCTGTCCATCCACCATGGCAGTCATCCCCGGGATGGTGAAGATACCGACATGGGTGGGGGCAACCGAGAAATGGTAGGTAATGGTCGAACTGGTCTGGCCGTTGATGAAACTGAACTGGCTGGACGGCCCGACGTAGGCAATTTGCAGGCCGGGCACGGATGTGATCTGAGGCGTGCCTTTGGGTTGACTGCCTTCAAACGTCAGCGCCAATGTCGCCGATTCGCCCAAGGCAATCGTGTCGCGATCCAGCGAAGCCGTGAACGTGGTGGCGCCTGACCGGGCCACGCCGAGGCTCAATGCCGCCAGCACCATGAAGGCGCCGTGGACAAACTTGTTTTTTAACCAACCGTCCATCTTTCCAAAACCGCTCAGAAAATTCAGAAAATAGACACTTCCCGGAGCAAAATGTTCATGCTTCAAACCGTCTTTAACAACGCAGCAATCAGGCCATCGGTGGTGTGTTCCTGCGCTTCCAGCGCGGGTTCCAGCCCCACGGCGCGGATTGCCTGGCTGGTTTCCGGACCGATGGAAGCCAGCTTGAGCGCGGGGAATTGCTTCAACAATTTCTGCAGGTCAAACCGCGCATGAAAATGCTCCACGGTCGAGCCGCTGGTGAACGTGATCCAGTCCGCGCCGTCTTCGAGCAACCGCGCTCCCGCGCCGGCCGCGTCCTCGGTTTCAGCCACGGTCCGGTAAACGGCGATGTCATCCACAATGGCGCCGAGCTCCTCCAGCGCCTGGAGCAAATCCGGATTCGCCGCCTCGGCGCGCAGCAGACAGATTTTCAGGTTTTCGACGCTCTCAAATTTGGCGATGGCGGCGGCGACTTTTTTCCCGACCGCTTCGTCTGGTATCACGTCCACTTCGAGGTGCAGCTCGCGTAATTTGGCCGCCGTGGCCGGGCCAACCGCCGCGATCCGCACGCCGCCCAGGTCGCGCAAATCCTGGAACCGTTTGAAAAACAAATCGAAAAAGGCGGTCACGCCATTCGCGCTGGTGAAGACCAGCCAGTTGTAGGCGTGCAATCCAAGCAGGGCATCCACGATGTCCCCCCTGCCCTCGGGCGGGACGGTTTTGATGGCCGGAATTTCCAGCACGTCCGCGCCGAGCTCGGCGAGTTTCCGTGAAAATTCCCCGGCCTGGGCGCGCGCGCGGGTGACGACGATGCGCCGGCCAAACAGCGGCCGGTGCTCGAACCAATTCAGTTTTCCCCGCAACTTCACCACGTCGCCAATGACCGTCAGCACCGGCGGCGATAGTTTTGTTTCTTGGGCCAGCCCGGCGATGGTGGCCAGCGTGCCGGTGACGGATTGCTGGCGGCCGGTGGTGCCCCAGCGGACCATGGCCACGGGCGTCTCCGGCGGCAACCCGTGTTCCATGAGTGATTTTGTCCAGTCGCCGATCTTCTCGGTGCCCATCAGCACCACCTTGGTGCCGGGAATTTGGGCAATCTGATCGTACCGCAGGCTGGTTTTCTCGTTCGCCGGATCTTCGTGGCCCGTGAACACGGTGAAACTGGAGCAATGCTCGCGGTGAGTGAGCGGAATGCCGGCATAATTCGGGGCCGCGATCACGGAGGAAACGCCGGGCACGACCTCGAACGGAATCTTCGCCGCCGCCAGCGCCTCGGCTTCCTCGCCGCCGCGGCCGAAGATGTAGGGATCGCCGCCTTTGAGCCGCACGACGCATTTGCCGTCGCACGCCCGGGCAATGAGCAGCGCGGTGATTTCCTCCTGCGGCATGGACATGTTTTTGCCGCGAGCGATGAGCTCGGCCGCGGGCTGGGCCAGCCGGAGGAGGTCGGGATTCACCAGGGCGTCGTAGAGCACGACGTCGGCGCGGCCGAGCAACTCGGCGCCGCGCAACGTGAGCAAGCCGGCGTCGCCGGGGCCGGCGCCGACGAGATAGACTGTGCCTTTGGCCTTCACGCCTTCAGTTTATCCGTCTCGGCCCAAGGGGCAATGAAAGAGGCAGAACCAGGGGGCCATGTCAAATCAGGCCGCGGGTTTGTAGCACCCGGAAACCCGAAGCATCGGCACCGCAAGGCGGAATTCCTGACCGCCCCCCCGGCCCACGCTCCGCCGAACCTGTGTACACATAATGCCTTGTTGAATCAGGTGGACCCGGGTGATATTGGTTTAGGCATCAAATCATCAGCAATGAAGTTGTCAGCGGGGTATATCCATCCGACCGGTGAGTCAGTCCTGAGCTTTGTCGCAAAGGCGCCGACGCGCTCGTTCCTTTTTATCATCCTGGTTCTGGCCGGCATGCTGGTCGTTGGGCTCCTGAATTCCGAGGCGGCCACCGGCATCAGCACCTGGGCCAACGGCGACACCACGGGCGTCTGGAGCAGCACCAGCACCACGACCGACTGGCGCAGCACGGTCGTCCCCAACGCGCCGGGCTGGATCGCCCAAAGCGCCACCGCCAGCGGCAACAGCGGCACAGTGACGCTCGACCTGAATGCCACCGTCGGCCAGTTGAACAACGGCGGCAACAGCGGCGGCAACCATTTCACGGTCAATGGAACGGCGTACACGCTCGTCCTCGATGGCACCGGCCTCGGGGTCAACAAGTTTGGCGATACCGACGTGGCCGCACTGTACCACGGCTCCAGCATCAATGCCCTGATCGTTCAACCCAGCCTCGTGATGTCCAACACGGACCTGGACATCGGCACCACCTACGGCACCACCGGGGCCGGCGCTTCAAACGTTGTCGGAGTTTTGGGAGTCACGACGTTGAGCAACGCCGGCAACACCGGCAATCCGGGTGCCGCCCACAACCTGTTCATCAAGGGCGCGGGTGCCAAAGCCGGCATCAACACCGTGGTCATCAACAGCCGCATTGGCACCGCCGGCGCCGGGATCGTCATCTCGAACATCCTGGGCAGCGGCAACGTATTGCTGGCCGGCACACTGGGTCCAGCAGTGACCAATCTTTATCAAAATTCCACCGGCAGCGTGTTGTTCCTGTCGGGCACCAACAACACCTATTCGGGCAACACGGTCATCACGGCCGGCACGCTCAAACTCGGCGCGACCAATGCCATTCCGAGCGGCGCCGCCGCCGGCAACGTGACTGTCAACGGGATGCTCGACCTGAACGCGTTCAGCGCCAGCCTGAATGGCCTGTCCGGCGCCGGCATCGTGGACACGGTGGCCGGCGGGTCTCCCGTGCTGACGGTGGGCGGCAACAACACCAGCGGCACCTTCAACGGCGCCATCCAGGACAGCGCCGGCACGTTGTCCCTGGTCACGGCCGGCGGGGTCACCACGTTGAATGGCGCAAACACTTACAGCGGGACGACCCTGGTCAGCAACGGCTGGTTGCTGGTGAATGGGTTGCTGGGGACTAATGCGGTGATTGTCGGCACCAACGCGTACCTCGGCGGCGGCGGCACCATTGCCGGTTCCGTCGTGGTCCAGTCCGGCGGGCACCTGTATCCGGGAGCGGCCCTGACGGTGAACGGGGACCTGACGCTGGCGTCCGGCAGCTTCGCGCTGATGAAAGTGGCGACCGGCGGCACCGGCGACCGGGTGACCAGCGGCGGCACGGTCACCTATGGCGGCGCACTGACGGTCAACAACGTGGCCGGGTCGCTGGTCGCCGGGGATCACTTTGCCTTGTTCCCGGCCGCCAACCATGCCGGCAACCTTTTGAGCCTCGCCTTGCCCTCGCTGAACCCCGGGCTGATCTGGAGCAACAGCCTTTATCGGGACGGTTCACTGATGGTGGTGACTGGAACCGTCACGGCGGCGGCGGTGACCAACCTGCCGGCGACGGGCGTGCAGGCGACGGCGGCCACGCTGAACGGGCGGGTTGTTTCCACCGGCAACCAGGTCCCGACGGTCACGCTGTACTATGGCGCGGTCAACGGCGGGAGCAATCCGGCCGCCTGGAGCCGGAATGTGGTGGTGGGATTGGCCGACGGGAATTTCAGTTGCACGGTGACGGGGCTGACGGCCAGCGCGGTTTATTACTTCACGGCAACCGCCACCAACGATGCCGGCCTGGTCTGGGCGGCCCCGGCGCAATCGTTCACCACGTTGACGGTTTATCCCCCGACGGTGGCCAACCGGTCGGCGACCGGCGTGATCGATACTGCAGCGACCTTGAATGGCCAGGTGCTCTCGGCCGGCAACGAGGTCCCGATGGTCACCATGCATTACGGCCCGATTGACGGCGGCGTCAATGCCGCCGCCTGGAATCAAAATGTCGTTCTGGGATTGCAGGCCGGGAATTTCAGCTGCGCCGCCATCGGCCTGTCCACCAACACCCTTTATTACTTTGCCGCTTCCGCCTCGAACTCGGCCGGCACAACCTGGGCCACGCCTTCGCAATCGTTTACCACCCTGGCCACCTATACGCCAATCTCGGCCTTTCTGCCGCCGCGCTCGCAAATTCTGAGCGACATGGTGCTGGCCAACAACTATTTCACCAACGAATGGCCGGTCCCCGGCTGCAGCAGCTGCCTGCCCGGAGCGCATCCGAGCAGCATCTGGACCCGGGCGACGTATATCGAAGGCGCCCTGACCCTGTACCGGATCAATCTCGACCCGAACATCTACAATTATGCCGTGCAATGGGGCGCCTTTCCCGACTGGGGATTGCGCTCCGGGGACGCCAACACGCTGCCCGACGATCAGGGTGCCGGCATGGAATACATCGAGCTGTACCAGTTCGACACCACCCAGACCAACCGGCTGATCCACATCGTGAACAACGCGAATTACTGGGTGAGCAACAATGTGGGCCTCGCTTCCTGGACTTATGTGGATTCGCTCCACATGTCCATGCCGGTGTTCGCCAAGCTCAGCGTGCTGGATTCCAACATCATCAGCACGCTGAAATCCAACGCCCTGTACGCGCCTCAAATGTACGCCTGGTTTCATAACATCAAGAGCGTGTACGGCCGCTCCAACGGCCTCTATAACGCCACCGATCATCTCTGGTGGCGCGACACGAATTTCATGGCGAACTATCTGGCGTCGGACGGCACCATCCAGAAATGTTACTGGTCGCGGGGAAATGGCTGGGCCTTCGCCGCGCTGGCCCGGACCCTGGAGGTGCTGCCGGCCAGCGACCCGCATTTTGCGGAATATCTGCAGACGTTCCAGGAAATGGCGGCGGCCCTCAAGGCCGCGCAGCGGACGGACGGCTTCTGGAATGTGAATCTGGGCTACACCAACGATTTTCCCGGACCGGAATCCAGCGGCACGGCCGGCTTTACCTACGGCCTCGCCTGGGGCATCAATCACGCTTACCTCGACGCCAAAACCTATCTGCCCGCGGCCATCGCGGGCTGGAACGCCCTCGCCAACGGCGCGCTCCACCACACTTCAGGCCCCAACAACGGTTTCCTGGGTTACGTGCAAAGCACCGGCAGCCAGCCATCCGACGGTCAGCCGGTCACCTACGACGGCGTGCCGAACTTTGACGATTATGGGCTGGGTTTGTTCCTGTTGGCCGGCAGCCAGGTGTACGCCCTCAGCTCGTCGCCGGGCATCGTGCTGGCGCCGCCGGTCCTGACCAACAAGGAGGTGCGGCTCGACTTCACGGTTATCAGCAGTCTGACCAATGTCCCGCTCAACCTGCTCCAGGCCGGTCAGTTGGATTCCGGCTGGATCACCAACCGGACCGCCACCTTCACGACCAACATCGCCGGCCTGTCGTATCGGTTCACCGCCACCAACAACGCCACCGCCAGGTTTTATCGCATCCAGGCCGGCCTCTGACCTGAATTTCTCCGTCGGCCTGGCAGCATTCCACGTTCATTTCCCCGTCCGTCTGTGGTTGCAGCCCGCGGGCGGCTCGTCGAAGGCGGGAAGGCCGTCGAGCCCGGCAACGCCGTTTCAATGGATTTTGATGTAACCCGCCTGGCCGTGCTCGTCAGCGCACAGCCGCCTCGCGAGGTTGATTTGCCGGACGCTGTTGACGCAGGCCGCGCGGCGGGCGGCCGGTTTGGCCCGGCCCAGCACGGGCAGCCGCAGCGCCGCCAGCCGGGCGATGATCGCCATCACCCCCAGCAACTCGATGAGAGTAAACACTCGTTTCATGATGGGGCAGGCTGAATCCATGGGTAAGCGCCGCCGGGAACCGCACCGGACGCAAGCCGAAATTAATGCGCCGCGAAGGCGGGTTCGGGTTGCAAAACACTGGGCCGCGGTTATATTTAAAGCTATTCTGAAAAACTTATCATTGATATTAAGCCTGCTGGCGCTCACGCTCCGGCCGGCCGCCGCCCAGGTCGGCGTCTGGACCTATCACAACAACAACCATCGCGACGGCGCCAATCTGAACGAGCGGATTCTGAACCTCACAAACGTCAGCGCGACGACGTTCGGCCGGCTGTTCTCCTACCCGGTGGACGGCTACGTTTATGCGCAACCGCTTTATCTCCCGAACGCGGCGATTTCCGGCCAGGGCACGCACAACGTCCTCTTGATTGCCACCGAGCACAACACGGTGTACGCGCTGGATCCGGACAGCCCGGGCGGCTTGCTGCTCTGGAAAACCAACCTCGGCGTGGCGGCCCTGAGTGTGACGCCTACGTTTACGAACAAGGATTTTGGCACGCGCTACAACGGCGGCATGTATACGGACATCATGCCGGAAGTCGGCATCACCGGCACACCGGTGATTGACACCAACACTGGCACGCTCTACGTGAACGTCTTCACCGGCGAACGCTCCGGCAGCGTGACCAACTATTTCCACCGGCTGCACGCGCTGAACATCGCCGACGGCACGGAGCGGAGTTTCAGTCCGGTCGCCGTCACCGCCTCGGTCGCCGGCAACGGCCGCGACAGTGTCGGTGGCAAGGTGACGTTCACCGCGAAGCAGGAAAACCAGCGCCCGGCGCTGACGCTGGCCGGGGGCATCGTCTATGTCGCCTATGCCGGCTATGCGGACACCGACCCGTACCACGGCTGGGTCATCGGGTTCAATGCCACAAACCTGGAGCAACTGACCAATTACACCTTCAACACCACGCCCAACAGCACGACCGCAGCCTATGGCGCGAACGCGGCTGAGGGCGGCATCTGGATGGCCGGCGGCGGGCTGTCGGTGGATGACAACACCAACCTGTTCTTTGAAGTCGGCAACGGCACCTTCAACGTCACGAACAATTCCGGACGGACAGAGTACGGCGACAGTTTCATCAAGCTTTCCACCACGAACGGGCTGGCCGTGGCGGATTATTTCACGCCCACGAACCAGTTCGTCCTACAGCAGAACGACACCGATCTGGGCTCGGGCGGTCTTTTGATGCTGCCGGATCAATCGGGCCCGTTCCCCCATTTGTTGCTGGGGGCTGGCAAAGGAGGGAAAATTTATGTCATCAACCGCGACCAGTTCGTCACCGGCAACAATCATTTCGATCCGAACAACGGCGCCGAATCCATTGCGCAAAGCGTCAGCGGCCAGATCAACGGATCGTTCGACACCCCGGCCTGGTTCAACGGACGGGTTTATTATGCGGGCAACGGCGATAAGTTGAAGATTTTTACCGTGACGAGCGGGGTGCTGTCCGGCAGCCCGGTTTCCACCGGCTCGCGAACCTATGGCTTTCCCGGATCGACGCCGACCATCTCGGCCAACGGCACCAACAACGGCATCGTTTGGACCCTGCAAATGGGCACCCCAGCCGTGCTGGTGGCCGGCAATGCCACGAACCTGACCACCGAACTGTACAACACCACCCAAGCGACCGGGAATCGGGACCGGCTTGCCAACGGCACCAAGTTCGCCTTGCCGACGGTGGCCGACGGCAAGGTCTTTGTCGGCGGCTCCAACTCCGTCTCCGTGTTCGGGTTGCTGGCGGGAACCCTGTCGTTCAGCGCGCCGGCCTATAGCGCGCCCGCAGCCGGCACCAACCTCGTCATTACCGTCAACCGGGTCGGCGGCACCAACGGCGCGGTGCAAGTCTCCTATGCCACGGTGGCCGGCGGCACGGCCTCAGCCGGGGTGGATTACACCAGCGTCTCAGGCGTGCTGAACTGGACCAACGGCGAGGCCGGCGCGAAAACGTTTGCCGTGCCGATCCTGACCAACAGCGTCGTTCAATCCAACGTGACGGTGAATCTGGCCTTGAGCAATCCCACGAACGGCGCGTCGGCCCTGGGACTGCAACCCACGGCGGTGCTGACCATCACCCAGCCGCCGATCAGCGCCTGGAAACTCTACTATTTCGGCGCCAACGCCAACACCCCCGCCATCGCGGGAGACTCCGCCGACCCCATGCAGGATGGCGTTGTGAACCTGATGGCCTACGCGTACGCCTTCAATCCGCTGGCCGTCAACACCAACCCGTTCACGGGCGCACTCAGCGGGAACTGGTTCCAGCTTCACTTCCCCCGCAACACCGGCGCGAGCGATCTCACCTACCTGGTCCAGAGTTCGGCGACGCTGGCGACCTGGAGCAACCTGCTGACCTTCACCGCAGGGAGCGGCTGGGTGACCAATCAAGCCGGGGTAACGGTGGCCGAATCGGCCACCAACGGCGTCCCGCCCAATCAGTCGGTGAATGTCACCGTTACCGCCGCCACCAACGTGCCAGCCGCCCTGAGCCAGTTCCTGCGCCTGGAAGTGAATCGGTAAGCCTACACCCTTCATTTCCACGGCCGGGGCCCGCCAGCCGTTCGGGTGCGGCGCGGTCCGATCGGTTGAAATTTTGATTTCGCTTTCGCCCCTTTCAGTGGTACTCATCCGGCATGGTCGGGCCCGCTCAAAAATCCGATAATGGAGCAGCCAACGACCCGCCCAAATACGGCAAACATTGGTCGCAAGGGGCCGGCATGGCCTTGCTCCTCAGCCTTGGATTCTGGGCGCCGATTTATCTCGAAGTGGAGGATCAGTGGCCGAACGCCTGGTGGAGCGACTTTGCCCTGGCTTTCATCATCTCCGCCGCCTTCCTGAGTTTGTCCTGGCTTACCGGCACCCTGTCCGAGTATCTGGAGAAACGCGACCGGGAGGTTTCCCGGCCAAAGTGATGATCCGGCTCGCCACGCCGGCTGCCGCGGACGGGCGTTACTCCTCCTGCCCAAGTTGGACCTTGATTTCCCGGTGGCATCGGCTCAGGAGGTCAAGCAGGTTGTCACGCCAGGTAACCCAGACCAATGCCAAACAAAGGGCATAAATCGCCAGGGCATCAGCCGTTCCAATCCGGGGCGGCAGCAAGCCCGGCACATCTCCGGACACCTGGTAGGCAGCGATGACGGTATAGGCCACGGTGAAAAAATTGACAAACACCGACGTGAAGGCGGACGGTGTGGCGAGGTAATGATCGCTGGTCGCCGGAGCCGTCGCCACCAGGACGCACGTATAAAGGAGCAGGGATTCGAGCGCGGGCCTGCGCCGGTTGATGAAGGCAAAAACGCCCAGGGCGAAGAACCAGACGGTTTCGGCATTGAGAACGCTTTGAACGGCCGTCGGCATAAAAAAAGTGTAAAAATGCCCGATATTGAAGGATTTATACAGAAACACGTTATGAATGATTTCCGCCCGATCCGCAGCCCAGTAAGGCGCGAACCCCAACAGGAAAGTGACGACGGGAACGGCCAACACGAGGCATTTTTGCCAAAGTCCTTTTTGCTTTACCGCCAGCCAGAACGGAAAGGCGAACAGCAGATGCTTGGTCATCAGCGAAAGGCCAAGCACGGCCAGCCCGAGCAATTTCCGGCGGCCAACCGGACGGTCAAACTGGTCGCCCAATAGCAGCACGGCCCAAAGCCCCAGCAGAACGGCAATGTTGTCAAACTGATTGTGGTAGCCGTCCACCATGATCGAAACCGGGTTCAGGAAAAACAACGTCGCCGCCAGCCGCCCGAATTTCCGCCACAGCACGCAAAAAATGCCGACATCCACGGCGCTCAAGCAGCCGATCAGCAGCCAGCGAAAAACGGCCGGATCATGCCGCGCCAGCAAATCCAGGACATGCAGGATATTCCACCAGCCTGGCCCGAAATTATACCAGGTCGTGCTTGCATAGACGTCCTTTCCCTGTTCCACGATGCCCGCCACCAGGCACCAGGTCTCAAAGTCAAAGGTGTGGCCAAACGTCCCCAGCCAAAAGCGCGCCGCCAGGCCGGCCGCCAGGACCAGTCCCAGCCAGACACCAACCCGCCAATTGGACTTTTGCAGCGCGTTCATCGGTCTGATTTTCCAGGCCGGCCGCCCGGCGCCGGCTTTCATCCCCTCCAGCCGCCGGTGCGCAGATAGCGTTTGAGCTTTTCCTTGAGCGTTTCCCGGCCGCGGTGAATGAGTGATTTGGTGGCCGAAACCGAGCAGTCGAGGACCTCGGCGATTTCCTCGTAGCTCAACTCCTCCTGCCGGCAGAGCAGGATGGCGCTGCGCTGGTTTTCCGGCAATTCGGCCAGCGCCTCCTCGATTTTCTGGGCCAGCTCGCCCTGCAACAGCGCTTCCGGCGGCGCCAGTTGCGATTTATCTTCATACTGCCGTTGTGTCCCGGCCTCGCCCGACTCGTGGTCGGCTTGCGATTCCTCAATGGATTCGGCGGGATGCCGCGTCCGCCGGCGCAGTTCGTTCAGGCAAAGATTGCGCGCGATGGTGAACAGCCAGGTGGAAAACTTGGCCGTTTGCTTGTACCGGCTCCGGGATTTATAGACTTGCAGGAAAACATTCTGCGCCAGGTCCTCGGCCTCAATCTCGTCGCGCAGCGTGCGATAGACGAAATTCATCACCGGCTGCTTGTACTTTTCCACCAGTTCGGCGAACGCCGCCCGATCGCCGCGTTTGACGCGCAGCATCAGGACGGCATCGGGATCGGTTTGGGCCGGCATCGCCAGCCAGTTTCAAGTTTCAACTTGTAAGTTGCAAGTTTCAATCGGAACCAACTTGAAACTTGAAACTGAAATCTTGAAACTGAATCAGTGCAGGACCTGATCAAAAAAATCGAAGCCGATGCGGCCGCGCGGCTGCCGGCGCCGCCGGACAGCAGCACGGCGGACAAGCTCGCGCGCTACAAGGCCTTTCTCAAGGTCGAGACCCACCGGCTCAAATTGCAGCATCGCGCCGGCCTGGGCGGACGCGAAATCTGCGAAGCCCGCGCGGCCATCCTCGACGCCCTGCTGCGGCATCTCTGGACCGAGGCCAAACACAGTTTGTCGGCGCAGGCCCAGAAGGAATTTCCCCCGCTGGCGCTGGTGGCCATCGGCGGCTACGGCCGCGCCGAGCTGAATCCGCACAGCGACATTGACTTCATGTTTCTGCACGACGGCCAGATCGCCGCCAACCGGCCGCTGCCCTACCTGTCCAAGCTGATTGACGGCGTCCTGTATCCGCTGTGGGACATCGGCCTGAAGGTCGGGCACGCCGTGCGGAGCATCGAGGACTGCGTCAAGGTGGCCAACACGGACATGCAATCGAAGACGTCGCTCATCGAAGCGCGGCTGATCATCGGCAGCGAGGCGCTGTTCGGCAAGTTCCAAAAGTCGCTCGTCAACAAATGTGTCGTGGGCTTCGAGGAAAAATACATCGCGATGCGGCTGGAAGACCAGGCCATGCGCCGGGACAAGTTCGGCAACTCGGCCTGCATGCAGGAGCCCAACATCAAAAACGGCTGCGGCGGCCTGCGCGATTATCAAAATCTGCTCTGGATGACGTTTTTCAAATACGCCACGCGCTCGCTGAAGGAATTGCAGGAGCGCGAATTCGTGACCGGCGCCGAGCGCCGGCAGCTCGAGGCCGCCTACGATTTCCTGCTGCGGGTGCGGACGGAAATGCATTATCACGCGGGCCGTTCGCTGGACGCGCTGGGCAAAAACCTGCAGCCCGCCATCGCCCACGCCCTCGGCTACGGCGACCGTTCCCCCAGCAAGCGCATCGAGAAGTTCATGCGCGACCTCTACACGCACATGCGCAACATCCTGCTCATCACCCGCACGCTGGAACAACGCATGGCCCTGCTCTCGCCGCCGCAAAAGCGGCTGGCCGCCCTGCGCGCCTGGCTCCCCAAACGCGCCCGCCCGGTCGAGCCCGTGGACGGGTTCCTGTTCGTGGACGGCGAAATCCGCGCCGCGTCCAACCGCATTTTCCGGGATTCGCCGCGCCGGCTGATGCGGGTGTTCCTCCAGGCGCAGCAGCATCGGCTGCCCTTGAACCCCGACCTCGCCCAACTCATCCGCAACCAGCTCTCGCTGGTGGACCGCGACTTTCTCAACGACGAGCACGTGCGGGAGACGTTTCTGACCATCCTGGAGCGGCGCGGCAGCGTCGCCCCCATCTTGCGCGCCATGCACGAGGTGAACCTGCTCGGCAAATACCTTCCCGAATTCGGCCGCCTCACCTGCCTCGTGCAGCACGAGTTCTATCACCAGTACGCCGCCGACGAGCACACGCTGGTCTGCCTGGAACAACTGGACCGCATCTGGGAGGCGCAGCAGGAACCGTACAAGCACTACGCCCCGCTGTTTCAAAGCCTCGAACGCCCCGGCTTGCTTTACCTCGCCCTGCTCCTGCACGACGTCGGCAAGGCCGAGCACCACAAGAAGGGCGGCCACGCCGAGGTCAGCGCCACCATGGCCCTGCGCGCCGCCAAGCGGCTGCGCCTGGACGGCCCGGCCGCCGACACGCTCCGCGCGCTCATCGAAAATCATCTCCTCATGGCCAGCGTGTCCCAGCGGCGCGACTTGGACGATCCCGGCGTCATCCGCCACTTCGCCCGCCAGGTGAAAACGCCCGAGGTGCTGAACCTGCTGACGCTGCTGACGTTCGCGGATGCGCAGGGCACCAGCGACAAGCTCTGGAACAGCTTCAAGGATTTGCTGCTCTGGCAATTGTACGAACGCACGCTGGCTGTGCTCACCGGCGGCACGGAATTCGTCCGCGCCTCGCAAAAGCAGCGCGAGGCCCTGCTGGCCGAGGTACGCGGACTGGCGACCAAGGCCATTAGCGACGAGGAACTGAACGCGCATTTTGCCGCGTTGCCGCCGCGCTACTTCGAAATTCACACCGCGCCGGACATCGCCGACGACCTCGAGCTGGCGCACCGGTTCATGCACCGCCAGGTGCTGGCCGAGGAACGCGTCTTGTCGCCCGCCACCGCCTGGCAGGACGAACCCGACCGCGGCTACAACCTCGTCCGGGTCTGCACCTGGGACCGGGCCGGCTTGTTCAGCAAAATCGCCGGCACGTTCAGCGCCGTCGGGTTGAACATCCTCAGCGCCCAGATCTTCACGCGCAGTGACGGCGTGGTGCTCGACAAGTTTTTCGTCAACGACGCCCGCACCGGCCAGCTCGCCCCGGGCGGGGAACACGCCAAATTTGACGCCCTGCTTGAGCGGGTGCTGAACGGCGAACCGATCGACCTGGCCGCGCTCATCAGCCAGCAGGTTGTGGCGCGCCCGGTTTACCAGGCCTATGCCGGCGAGCGGCTGGCCACGGAGATCCACTTCGACAACGAGGCCTCCGACAACCGCACCCTCATCGAAATCGAGTCGGAAGACCGTCTGGGCCTGCTCTACGCCCTCTCGCAGACGTTCACCGAACTGCAGATCGACATCGCCGGCGCGCGCATCGTCACCGAGCGCGGTGCGGCGCTCGACAGCTTTTACGTGCGGGAGCTGGACGGCCGCAAGGTGGAGTCGCCGGAGCGGCAGGCGGTGATCGCCGACCGCCTGCGGGAGGCCATCCGGCAGCTGGAAGCGGCGGCTTGAGTGTCGGCGGTGGCGCCTTGGTCTGGCGGAGCTTTGAGCCGGTGGCTCGACAGTTGAGCCGGAGGCTCAACGCTACACCAAATTGGATGACATGGGTTGGCAAACCTGTTGCCAGGCGCCGGCGAATCTGGTAAAAGTCAGTCAGCTTCAACGCAGCGGGCCATGCCAGTGGGGTCTTGAAGAGCCGGAGGCGGGCTGGCCGCGCCGCAGTCCCGCAAAGCGGGACGGAGGCGGGTGTGGTTCAGTGGTAGAATGCGGGCTTCCCAAGCCTGAGATGAGGGTTCGATTCCCTTCACCCGCTCCAATCTCACATTTGAGTAATGAAATCAATTGTTTTGTGAG
>Ga0335069_10002853_pt1 | contig 26404 bp, 28 predicted proteins | sample Lox_Sample_11_FD_206714 | JGI IMG/M metagenome (GOLD analysis project Ga0335069, IMG submission 206714) | Soil microbial communities from Loxahatchee National Wildlife Refuge, Florida, United States - Lox_Sample_1.1 | ecosystem: Environmental > Terrestrial > Soil > Wetlands | place: USA...
CCGGCCCGACCACCAGCGACAGCGCCACCCTTCCAACACCGCCGGGCCGCCCCGGGAGCTGTGATCCAACTCGCAGGATGCGGAATGCCCCGATCGCGACTTCGTCAATCACGCTTTTCTTCGGCCGCGTCGGTTCGCTGGCTGGCGTCATAGGGGTTGCCACCCGAGCGGCGATCTTTCAGCGCGTTGTAAAGGACCACAGCGACGACGATGATCGCCGGCAAGAATGCCGGACCGGCCAGCAGGATCCAGTGGTGGGCCAGGTAGTCAACGTGCGGACGGGCCATTGTGCTGGCATACCCCGACGGACCCCATGTTGCGCGGCCGTTACCCTACTTTGAACACCGTTTTGTTCAGGCTGCCACGGCCATGTGGCAGGCGCGGCTGTGCGCGGTCGCGGAGCAAGAGGCAGGGGAGTACCTGGTGACTCAAGCGGCGACTCGACCGACAGCCGAAGCTGACAACGATGCGGACGTCCTGGTGGTGGCCCGCCAGCAGGTGTTGGAGGGCGGCCAGGGATTGAGCCGTGACCAGGTGCTTCAGGTGCTGCGCTTACCCGACGACCGGCTCGACGAGCTGCTGGCGCTGGCCCACCAGGTGCGGATGCGCTGGTGCGGGCCCGAGGTCGAGGTGGAGGGCATCATCAGCCTGAAAACCGGCGGCTGCCCGGAGGACTGCCATTTCTGCTCGCAGTCGGGACTGTTCGCGTCGCCGGTGCGCAGTGCCCGGTTGGACATCCCCAGCCTGGTGGAGGCGGCCAAACAAACCGCCAAGTCGGGTGCGACCGAGTTCTGCATCGTGGCCGCGGTGCGTGGACCCGACGATCGGCTGCTGGCCCAGGTCGCGGCGGGCATTGAGGCGATTCGCAACGAAGTCGAGATCAACGTCGCCTGCTCGTTGGGGATGCTGACGGCCGAGCAGGTACAGCAGCTCTCGGCGATGGGCGTGCACCGCTACAACCACAACCTCGAGACCGCCCGCTCGTTTTTCACCAATGTGGTGACCACCCACACCTGGGAAGAGCGCTGGCAGACCTTATCGATGGTGCGCGACGCCGGTATGGAGGTGTGCTGCGGCGGCATCCTGGGCATGGGTGAGACGCTCGAGCAGCGCGCGGAATTCGCCGCCGAACTGGCCGAGTTGGGGCCGGATGAGGTGCCGTTGAACTTCCTCAACCCGCGGCCCGGGACGCCGTTCGGCGACCTGGAGGTCCTGCCGGCCGGTGAGGCGCTGAAGTCCGTGGCCGCTTTCCGTCTGGCGTTGCCGCGCACGATATTGCGTTTTGCCGGCGGCCGCGAGATCACCCTGGGTGACCTGGGCGCCAAGAAAGGCATTCTCGGTGGCATCAACGCCGTGATCGTCGGCAACTACCTGACCACGCTGGGCCGTGCGGCCGAAGCCGATCTGGAACTGCTCGACGACTTGCAGATGCCGATCAAGGCGCTGAACGCCAGCTTGTAAGAGACTGAAACCGTGGATCGGGATCTGGGCGCTGCGGTGATCGCCGGCGTCTACAACGTCTACACCGGGGAATTGGGGGGCACCGCGGTGCCGACAGCGGCCCGGTTGGGTCTGGAGCCGCCCCGATTCTGTGCGGCCTGCGGACGCCGGATGGTGGTGCAGGTTCGTCCTGACGGCTGGCGGGCGCAGTGCTCGCGGCACGGCCAGGTTGATTCCGCCGACCTCGAGGCGAGGCGATGACCGCGCCCGCGCAGCCGGAGGCTTCCCCGGCAGTGGGCGCCTCGCGCGCGTCGCGGCGACGCGCCATCGCCCTTGCCGGGCTGGGGTCGGCGGCTACCGGTGCGTTGATCGGCGCCCTGTGGGCGTGGATCGCCCCTCCGATTCGCGCCGTGGTCGCGCTCACTCGTGCGGGTGAACGGGTTCATGACTATCTGGGCACCGAGTCCAACCACTTTTTCGACGTGCCCTGCCTGATGTTGGGGCTGTTGACCGTGCTGGGCGTGGTGGCCTCGGTATTGGCGTGGCAGTGGCGTGAGCACCGCGGGCCGGGAATGGTCGTCGCGCTCTCGGCCGGCATGGTGACTGCTGCCGCTGCTGCTGCAGCAGCCGGGGCCGCACTGGTCCGGCTGCGCTACGGCGCGGTGAACTTCGACGCCGTACCACTGTCGGGACATCCCTCGGTGGCCTACGTCAGCCAGGGGCCGCCGGTGTTCTTCGGGGATCAGCCTTTACAGGCGGCATTAACCCTGCTTTGGCCCGCCGCGATGGCCGCTCTGGTTTATGCGGTGCTCGCGGCAGCGGACGCCCGGGACGACCTGGGCGCGCTTTCGCTGGCGGACCGGCCTTCCGACGCGCTGCCGCTGACGCCCGGAGGCGCCGCCGAAGCAGCCGTGTCATAACGGGCGGCGGTGGATCTTCCTGCCGGTGATGACCTTGGCCGCGATCTTGGCCAGCCGCAACATGCCGATGTAGGTCATCGGGTGGAACATCGTGGGCCACGTGGTCCTGATGAGGTGCTCGGTCAGCGGAAGGCGGTCGAACCGGTCGGTGAGCCAGCGCAGCGTCATCGGGGCCGACAACGGGTGCAGCAGCATGTGCTCGTTGAATGCGTCGCGGTGATACGTGACCCGGGCGCCGCCCGCCGAATAGGCGTCGGCCAGCGCGTCGATGTCGTTGACGTCGATGAGGTAGTCGTGCACGGCCTGCACGATCAACACCGGCGGCGTCGGCACGGCGGCGCCCAGCCTGATGTTGTCGAAGACGTAGGTCACCTCGGGCGTCGACAAGATCTCCTCGAGCGGCGCGTCGAGGTAGTCGCCCATGTTCTTGCCGGCCATCCGGAGCACCGCTTCCACGGTCGTCATCTTCTCCAGCGCCTCGAGCAGGGCGCGGCCCTCCTCATTGGTGTGCTCTTTGATCAGTCGGTCGAGGTCGGGATAGATGTGGACGAGCGCCGCGACCACCAGTGCCGGTAGGCCCGCAAGGAAGCTGCCGTTGAGCCTGCGGAAGGTGTTGCCGAGGTCCCCGACGGGCGATCCGAGCACGGCGCCGACGATGTCCAGCTCAGGTGCGTAGGCGCCGCACAATTCGGCGGCCCAGGCGCTGGCCAGCCCCCCACCGCTGTACCCCCACAGCCCGATCGGGGCCTCCGGCGACAATCCGAGCCGTTCCGAACTCAGCGCGGCGCGGATGCCGTCCAACACCCGGTAGCCCGGTTCATACGGCGCTCCCCAGAAGCCCCGCACGCCTTCGTGGTCAGGCACCGACACCGCCCAGCCCTCGGCGACGGCCGCGGTGATCAGACAAAGCTCCAACTGGCCCATCGACCCGAGCGCCTTCGCCCGGCGGCGCAGCGCATAGGACGGGAAACAGCGCGATGACATGGCGTCGATGGCGCACTGGTAGGACAGCAGCGGACAGGGCCGCTCCGGCGCAAGTTCGGCCGCGACGATCACCGTGGTCGCGGCCGCCTCGGGCTCGCCGTTCATGTCCATCGTCCGGTAGAGCAGCTGGATGGCCTTGACCGGCTGCGGGATCAGACCCAGAAACGCCAGCTCCACGTCGCGAGAGCGCAGCACCGTGCCCGGCATCGCGTGCTGATAGCCCAACGGTGGCTGGTAGAACGGGTCGTCTGAGGGGAGCAGCGGACGCACTTTGCGCTGCAAGTCCTCGTGCGGCGGCCAGGCGATCCACTCCGCGCCACGTCTGCCTGCCAAATTGCCGAGCTCAGCCATTGACGCTCCCTTCTAGGCCATCTGGCATTCTCGCGCACAAACGGCGGGTAACCAAAACGTAATCGCCGCACCGTGAGCGACTTCTTTTCAGGGCAGGGAGGTCCCACACACCATTTGGTTACCCCGCGTCACCCGAAGACGCGTTGTGCCAGCTTAGCCGGGCTGCCCTGGCGGCCGCAGCGCCGCGAACTCGTCGGTCACCCGGAGCCGGGAGTCGGTGAAGTGGTAAAGGGCCGCCGGTCGCCCGCCACTGCGACCCGACTGCGCAATGCTGCCGGTCTGGCTGATCACGCCGCGGCGGACCAATACCCGTTGGAGGTTCGTCGCGTCGACCTGGTAGCCGAGCGCGGCGCCGTAAATGTCACGCAGCGTGGAAAGCGCGAATTCCCTAGGCGCCAAAGCGAATCCGAGGTTGGTGTAGGACAGCTTGGCGACCAGCCTGGCGTGGGCGTGGGTCACCATGGGGCCGTGATCAAACGCCATCGGCGGCAGCGAGCTCACCGGGTGCCAGCGGGTGTCGGACGGCAGTTCGGGGGTGGCGGGGGAGGGCACTAACCCCAGGAAGGTCGACGCGATCACCCGGGCGCCCGGCACCCGGTTAGGTTCGGAGAACACTGCCAGCTGCTCTAAGTGCGCCAGCTCTTTCAGGTCGACCTTCTCGGCCAGCTGGCGCCGAACCGAGGTGGTCATGTCCTCGTCGTTGCGCAGCCGTCCGCCCGGCAATGACCACGCGCCGCGCTGCGGATCCTTGGCACGTTGCCATAACAGCACGTTAAGCTGCGGTTTTTGTGTTCGCGGACCGGCCGTTACCTGCCGAACCTGAAACACCACCGCAAGCACCTCGTGTTCAGTGCTAGTATGGCCCATGTTTTCGATTATAAGTCGAAAACCTCCCGGGCTGAAAGGAGCCGCCGTGACGGTTATGAATCGCATGGACACGCTCGCCGAAGAGATGATAGCCGACGTCACCAACTCGCCCACCGGTTACGCCGGTGTCGACGGGGATGAGCAGTGGGCCGCCGAGATTCGTCGCCTGGCGAAGCTGCGTGGCGCCACCCTGCTCGCGCACAACTATCAGCTGCCCGCCATCCAGGACGTCGCCGACCACGTCGGGGATTCGCTGGCGCTGTCGCGAATCGCCACCGAGGCCCCCGAGGACACCATCGTTTTCTGCGGTGTGCACTTCATGGCCGAGACCGCAAAAATCCTCAGCCCGGACAAGACGGTGCTCATTCCGGATCAGCGGGCCGGCTGCTCGCTGGCCGACTCCATCACGCCCGACGACCTGCGTGACTGGAAGGCTGAGCACCCCGGCGCGGTCGTCGTCTCCTACGTGAACACCACTGCGGCGGTGAAGGCGCTCACCGACATCTGCTGCACGTCCTCCAACGCGGTGGAAGTGGTCAACTCCATCGACCCGGACCGTGATGTGCTGTTCTGCCCGGATCAATTCCTCGGGGCTCATGTGCGCCGGGTGACGGGCCGAAAGAACCTGCGCGTGTGGGCCGGCGAATGCCACGTGCACGCCGGGATCAACGGTGACGAGCTATCCGACCAGGCCCGGGCGAACCCCGACGCCGAACTCTTCGTGCATCCTGAATGTGGTTGTGCCACTTCGGCTTTGTACCTTGCTGGGGAAGGCGCCTTCCCTTCCGACCGGGTGAAGATCTTGTCCACGGGCGGCATGCTGGAGGCCGCCAACCGGACCCGGGCGCGCAAGGTGCTGGTCGCCACCGAGGTGGGCATGCTGTATCAGTTGCGCAGGGCCGCACCGCAAGTCGACTTCCGCGCGGTGAACGACCGCGCGTCGTGCAAATACATGAAGATAATCACGCCCGCGGCGCTGCTGCGCTGCCTGGTCGAGGGCGCCGACGAAGTCCACGTCGATCCGGACATCGCGGCAGCGGGCCGGCGCAGCGTGCAGCGCATGATTGAAATCGGGCAGCCGGGCGGTGGCGAATGATCACCCGTCCCACGTGGACCGACACCGCCGACGTCGTCGTCATCGGCACCGGCGCGGCGGGTTTGGCCGCCGCGCTGGCCGCTCATCGTGCCGGCCGCAGCGTGGTCGTGCTGAGCAAGGCAGACCAAGCGCGCGGGGTGACCGCAACCCACTACGCGCAAGGCGGCATCGCGGTGGTGCTTCCCGACAACGACGACTCGGTCGATGCCCACGTCGCCGACACGGTGGCTGCGGGCGCGGGCCTGTGTGATGCCGACGCCGTGTGCTCGATCGTTGCCGACGGCTACCGCGCGGTGTCCGAATTGGTCTGTGCCGGAGCGAGATTCGACGAAGTCGTGCCCGGACGCTGGGATCTGACACGCGAAGGCGGGCACTCGCGGCGTCGCATCGTGCACGCCGGCGGTGACGCGACCGGCGCCGAGGTGCAGCGCGCCCTCGACCACGCCGCTGTCATGCTGGACATTCGCACCAGTCACGTGGCACTGCGCGTCCTGCATGATGGCACCGCCGTGACGGGGGTGTCGGTGGGTAATCCGGACGGGTACGGAATCATCAGCGCGCCATCGGTGATCCTGGCCTCGGGCGGGCTCGGGCATCTCTACGGCGCGACCACCAACCCGGACGGCTCGACCGGCGACGGAATCGCGTTGGCGTTGTGGGCTGGTGTCGTGGTGAGCGATCTGGAGTTCATCCAGTTCCACCCGACCATGTTGTTCAGCGGCCACAGCGGCGGGCGGCGTCCACTGGTCACCGAGGCCATCCGCGGCGAGGGTGCGATACTGGTTGACCGGCAAGGTAATTCGGTGACCGCAGGTGTTCACCCGATGGGGGATCTGGCCCCGCGTGACGTCGTCGCCGCCGCCATCGACGCGCGGCTGAAGGCCACCGGTGATCCGTGTGTCTTCCTCGACGCGCGCGGCATCGACGGCTTTGCGGCCCGGTTCCCGACGGTGACCGCCGCGTGCCGGGCCGCCGGGATCGACCCAGTGCGCCAACCCATCCCGGTCATTCCGGGGGCCCACTACAGCTGCGGCGGCATCGTCACCGACGTGTACGGCCAAACCGAGCTGCCCGGGCTGTTCGCAGCGGGCGAGGTGGCGCGCACCGGAATGCACGGCGCAAACCGCTTGGCGTCCAACAGCTTGCTGGAAGGGTTGGTGGTTGGTGGCCGGGCCGGAAAGGCCGCGGCCGCCCACGCGGTGGTGGCTGGGCGCCCGTGCGGGACTGCACCGGAACCGATCGTGCACACCGCGCCGCAGCGCGGCGACCTGCAACGTGCGATGAGCCGTGATGCCTCGGTGGTGCGGAACGCCGCGGGGCTGAAGCGGTTGTCCGACACCCTGTCTCAGGGCCGTGTTCGCACCATTGCCGGCCGTCGTGACTTCGAAGACGTCGCATTGGCGGTGGCTGCGCGCGCGGTGACGGCCGCGGCGCTGGCGCGCGCGGAAAGCCGAGGCTGCCACCATCGAGCCGAGTACTCGGATCCCTCACCAGAGCACGCGCACAGCAACGTGCAGCGGCTGGCCGACGACCACAACTCGGTGCTGGTGGAGGCGCTGGCGGCGGTGGGTTGACGATGCTGTCCGACCCCGAGCGCAGCGCCGCACGCGACACCGTCCGGCGCGGTCTGGACGAGGATCTGTGCTACGGGCCCGATGTCACCACAGTGGCCACGGTGCCTGCCGGCGCGGTGGCCACGGCATCGATGGTGCCGCGCGAGCCCGGCGTCATCGCCGGCGTCGACATCGCGTTGCTCGTGCTCGACGAGGTTCTCGGTGCCGGCGGCTACGAGGTGGCCCACGGCGTCGAGGACGGCGCCTGGTTGCAGCCCGGGGAACCGCTGCTGACGGTGCGCGCAGAAACCCGCGGCCTGCTGACCGCGGAGCGGACCATGCTGAACCTGATCTGCCATCTGTCGGGAATCGCGACCACCACGGCGGCCTGGGTGGATGCCGTGCACGGCACCAAGGCCAAGGTCCGCGACACCCGCAAGACGCTGCCTGGTCTGCGCTTGCTGCAAAAGTACGCGGTACGCGTCGGTGGTGGCGTCAACCACCGGCTTGGGCTCGGCGACGCGGCGCTGATCAAGGATAACCATGTGGTGGCGGCGGGATCGGTGGTCGAGGCGCTGCGGGCGGTACGCGACGCCGCCCCCGATTTGCCGTGCGAGGTGGAGGTCGACTCACTTGAGCAGCTGGACGCGGTGCTGGCCGAAAAGCCCGAACTGATCCTGCTGGATAACTTCCCGGTATGGCAGACCCAGACCGCCGTGCAGCGCCGGGACGCCCGCGCGCCGGCCGTGCTGCTCGAGTCGTCCGGTGGGCTCAGCCTGGACAACGCGGCGACCTACGCCGCAACGGGCGTGGACTACCTGGCCGTCGGGGCGCTGACGCACTCGGTGCGCGCGCTCGATATCGGCCTGGATATGTAGCGCGCACTATCTCGCTCCCCGCACTATTTCGCTCCCCGTACTATCGGGTGTGATTCCTGGGCGGAACCCCTCGGTGTGTCGGCGCCGTCAGTTCACAATGAAAGCCGTCAGTTCACACTCGATGGCGCCCTCAGGTGCGATCAGGCGATGTCGCCGACGAACACGCCGATCCGGCGCAACTGCATGCGGGCCATCCGCGGCAGGCGCTCAGCCTCGGGGCCATCAGTGCCGGCGGGCAGGATCCGCGGATTGGTGATGTGCACCACGCGGTTGCCGCGGAACTGCACGTCCGCCTCACCCGCGGCCAATACATTCTTGACCCAGTTCGTCTTGCCGTGGCCGAGCGCGATCGCCAGCACGTTTCCCTTGCGATAGGGCATGATGATCGTTTCGTACTGCTTGCCCGACGTGCGGCCGCGATGCTTAATCGTTGCGGTGCCGGGCAGGTAGCGCGCGATCGGCTTGATCGCCGGGTTGAAATATTTGATTTGAAAGCGCTCGAACCAGGGCGGAAAAACCATCGGAACGCCCGGGGCGTTATTGGGGTGATCCTTCGCGGACATGGCGGCTCCCTCTCCTTACCGGGTGTGGGCCTGTTCACCGGCACTGTACCGGTCGGATATCCACTTGAGTTGCTCTGGGACAATGGAGAACGTGACCCCCAACCGACCGTCGCCGATCGCCCACATCGACCTGCGAGGTGAGCGGTTGACGGCGGCCCGGCTGCGGGCGGCGCTACCGCGCGGTGGAGCCGATGTGGAGGCGGTGCTGCCCCAGGTACGGCCGATCGTGCAGGCCGTCGCCGAACGTGGGGCCCAGGCGGCGCTGGAATACGGGGCGTCATTCGACGGCGTGCGGCCCCCGGCCGTGCGAGTGCCCGACGCGGCGCTCGTCAAGGCGCTAGCCGATCTCGACGCCGACGTGTCCGAGGCGCTGCAGGTGATGATCGAGCGCGCCCGCGCCGTGCACGCCGATCAACGGCGCACCGACGTCACCACCACGCTCGGGCCCGGCGCCACGGTCACCGAGCGGTGGGTCCCCGTCGAGCGGGTGGGTCTGTACGTGCCGGGTGGTCATGCGGTGTACCCGTCGAGCGTGGTGATGAACGTCGTACCGGCCCAGGCCGCGGGGGTGGGTTCGTTGGTGGTGGCCAGCCCGCCGCAGGCCCGCTATGACGGCTTGCCGCACCCGACGATCCTGGCCGCCGCGCGGCTGTTGGGTGTCGCGGAGGTGTGGGCCGTGGGCGGTGCGCAGGCCGTGGCGCTGCTGGCCTACGGCGGCACCGACACGGACCGCTCGGAGCTGGCGCCCGTCGACATGATCACCGGGCCCGGCAATATCTACGTCACGGCCGCCAAGCGGCTGTGCCGCTCCCGGGTGGGCATCGACGCCGAAGCCGGGCCCACCGAGATCGCCATCCTGGCCGACCATACCGCCGATCCCGCGCATGTGGCCGCCGACCTGATCAGCCAGGCCGAACACGACGAGATGGCCGCCAGCGTGCTGGTGACGGCCAGCGAGGACCTGGCCGCCGCCACCGAGGCCGAGTTGGCCGCCCAGCTGCAAGCAACGGTGCACCGCGAACGGATCACGTCCGCGCTGTCTGGACGCCAATCGGCGATCATCCTGGTCGACGACCTGGATGCCGGCATCAAAGTGGTCAATGCTTATGCCGCTGAACACCTCGAAGTTCAGACCGTCGACGCGCCGCGGGTCGCCAACCGAATACGTTCTGCCGGAGCAATTTTCGTCGGCCCGTACGCGCCGGTCAGCCTCGGCGACTACTGCGCCGGATCCAATCACGTACTGCCGACCGCGGGCTCCGCCCGGCATTCCAGCGGACTGTCGGTGCAGACCTTCCTGCGCGGCATCCACGTCGTCGACTACACCGAAGCGGCACTCAAGGATGTCTCCGGGCACGTCATCACGCTGGCCAAAGCCGAAGACCTGCCGGCGCACGGCGAGGCGATACGGCGGAGGTTCGAGCGATGACCGAACCCAACAAACCGACGCTGGACGACCTGCCGCTGCGCGACGACCTACGTGGTAAAACGCCCTACGGCGCACCACAATTGGCGGTTCCCGTGCGGTTGAACACCAACGAGAACCCGCACCCGCCCAGCAAGGCGCTGGTCGACGACGTCGTCCGCTCGGTGGGTGAGGTGGCCGCGGAATTGCACCGCTACCCCGACCGCGACGCGATCGCGCTGCGCCGTGATCTGGCGGGCTATCTCAGCACGCAGACCGACGTCCAGCTGGGGGTCGAAAACGTCTGGGCGGCAAACGGTTCCAACGAGATTCTGCAACAGCTGCTACAAGCATTCGGCGGGCCGGGGCGCACCGCGATCGGGTTTGTGCCGTCCTACTCGATGCACCCGATCATCTCCGATGCCACGCGCACCGAATGGCTGGAAACCGCCCGCGCCGACGACTTCAGCCTCGACCTTGATACGGCCGTGACCGCCGTCGCCGAACGCAAACCCGATGTGGTGTTCGTCGCCAGCCCCAACAACCCGTCCGGGCAAAGTGTTTCGCTGCCTGACTTGCGGCGGCTGCTCGACGTGGTGCCCGGGATCTTGATCGTGGACGAAGCCTACGGCGAGTTCTCCTCGCAACCGAGTGCGGTGGGGTTGGTGGCGGAGTATCCGACCAAGCTCATCGTCACCCGCACCATGAGCAAGGCCTTCGCTTTCGCCGGGGGCCGGCTCGGGTACTTGATTGCCACGTCGGCGGTGATCGACGCGATGCTGCTGGTACGGCTGCCATATCACCTGTCCTCGGTCACCCAAGCGGCGGCCCGGGCCGCGTTGCGGCACGCCGACGACACCCTGGCCAGTGTCGCCGCGCTGATCGCCGAACGCGAACGGGTCACCACGGCATTGACCCGCATGGGGTTTCGGGTTATCCCAAGCGACGCCAACTTCGTGCTGTTTGGAGAATTCGCCGACGCGCCGGCCACCTGGCAGCGCTATCTGGACGCCGGCATCCTGATCCGCGACGTCGGGATCCCCCGCTACCTGCGCGCCACGACGGGACTGAGCGAGGAGAACGACGCGTTCCTGCGCGCCAGCGGCCAAATCGCCGCCACCGAACTGGCGTCAGCCACCCCTGTAGGAGCTCCGTGACCACGATTGCAAGGCGCCGAGCGCGTATTGAGCGCCGCACCAAGGAGTCCGACATCGTCGTCGAGCTCGACCTCGACGGCACCGGGCAGGTACACGTCGACACCGGTGTGCCGTTCTACGACCACATGCTGACCGCACTGGGCACCCACGCCAGCTTCGACCTGAGTGTGCGCACCAAGGGTGACGTCGAGATCGAGGGGCACCACACCATCGAGGACACCGCCATCGCGCTGGGCCAGGCACTCGGCCAGGCGCTGGGCGACAAAAAGGGGATCCGCCGGTTCGGGGACGCGTTCATCCCGATGGACGAAACCCTGGCACACGCCGCCGTCGACGTGTCCGGCCGGCCCTATTGCGTGCACACCGGCGAACCGGATCACCTGCAGCACACTACGATTGCCGGCAGCTCGGTGCCGTATCACACCGTCATCAACCGGCACGTGTTCGAGTCGCTGGCCGCCAACGCCCGGATCGCGCTGCACGTCCGCGTCCTCTACGGGCGCGACCCGCACCACATCACCGAAGCGCAGTACAAGGCGGTGGCCCGGGCGCTGCGGCAGGCCGTCGAGCCCGACCCTCGGGTGTCGGACGTGCCGTCCACCAAAGGTGTTCTGTGACAAAAAGATCGGTTGTCGTTTTGGACTACGGCTCGGGCAACCTGCGGTCGGCGCAGCGTGCGCTGCAGCGGGTCGGCGCGTCGGTTGAGGTGACCGCCGACGCCGGTGCCGCCGCGGCCGCCGACGGATTGGTGGTGCCGGGGGTGGGTGCTTTCGAGGCCTGCATGGCGGGTCTGCGAAAAATCGACGGGGATCGCATCATCGCCGAACGAGTCGCGGCCGGTCGCCCGGTGCTGGGGGTATGTGTGGGGATGCAGATCCTGTTCGCTCGCGGCGTCGAATTCGGCGTCCAGACACCAGGCTGCGGCCAGTGGCCGGGCGCCGTCACCCGGCTGGAAGCGCCGGTGATCCCGCACATGGGCTGGAACGTCGTCAACGCCGGGCCGGGCAGCGCGCTGTTCAAGGGGCTGGACCCAGACACCCGGTTCTACTTCGTGCACTCCTATGCCGCGCAACGCTGGGAGGGTTCAGCCGAGGCGGTGCTGACGTGGGCTACCCATCAGGTGCCGTTCTTGGCCGCGGTCGAGGAGGGACCGTTGTCCGCCACGCAGTTTCATCCGGAAAAGAGCGGTGATGCCGGTGCGGCCGTGCTGAGCAATTGGGTTGAGGGACTGTAGCGATGCCGCTGATTCTGTTACCTGCGGTCGACGTGGTGGCGGGGCGTGCCGTGCGCCTGCTGCAAGGCAAGGCCGGCAGTGAAACCGAGTACGGCTCAGCGCTGGACGCTGCGCTGGGTTGGCAGCGCGACGGCGCCGAGTGGATCCATCTGGTGGACTTGGACGCCGCGTTCGGGCGTGGCTCCAACCGCGACCTGCTCGCCGAGGTGGTCGGCAGGCTCGACGTGCAAGTGGAGTTGTCCGGTGGGATCCGCGACGACGATTCCCTGGCCGCGGCGTTGGCGACGGCCTGCGCCCGGGTCAACCTCGGAACGGCGGCGTTGGAGAACCCGCAGTGGTGCCAGCGGGCGATCGCCGAGCACGGCGACAAAGTCGCCGTCGGGCTCGACGTGCAGATCATCGACGGTGAACACCGGTTACGCGGACGCGGCTGGGAAACCGACGGCGGCGATCTGTGGGAAGTGCTGGAACGTCTTGACAGCCAAGGATGTTCGCGGTTCGTGGTCACCGACGTCACCAAAGACGGCACCCTGGGCGGCCCCAACCTCGACTTGCTGGCCGCGGTGACCGATCGCACCGACGCTCCCGTGATCGCCTCCGGCGGAGTGTCCAGCCTGGAAGACCTGCGGGCGATCGCCACGCTCACCGGCCGCGGTGTCGAGGGCGCCATCGTGGGCAAAGCGCTCTACGCCGGGCGGTTCACCTTGCCGCAGGCACTAGCCGCGGTGCAGGGATAGGGTCGCAATGGGTCTGGATGCGTTGGTGGAGAAGGCGTCGGCGATCCTCGACGAGGCAACCGAGCCGTTTCTCGCCGGCCACCGCGCCGACTCGGCGGTCCAAAAGAAGGGCAACGACTTCGCCACCGATGTCGATCTGGCGATCGAGCGGCAAGTGGTCGCCGCGCTGGTCGAGGCTACCGGTATCGGCGTGCACGGCGAGGAGTTCGGCGGCCCGGACATCGACTCCGAGTGGGTGTGGGTACTGGATCCCGTTGACGGCACGTTCAACTACGCGGCCGGATCGCCGCTGGCGGGGATTCTGTTGGGCCTGCTGCGCTACGGCGACCCGGTGGCCGGACTGACCTGGTTGCCATTTCTCGATCAGCGCTACGCCGCAGTGGTGGGTGGTCCATTGCTGAAAAACGGTGTGCCGCAGCCGGCGCTGGCCCCCATCTCCCTGGCTGACGCTCTCATCGGTGCCGGCTCGTTCAGCGCGGACGCGCGCGGTCGCTTCCCGGGACGCTATCGAATCGCGGTACTGGAAAATCTGAGCCGGGTCTCGTCGCGGTTGCGCATGCACGGCTCGACCGGTCTCGACCTCGCCTACGTCGCCGACGGGATCCTCGGTGGCTCAATCAGTTTCGGTGGTCACGTGTGGGACCATGCCGCCGGTGTGGCGCTGGTGCGGGCCGCGGGCGGCGTCGTCACCGACATTCGTGGTGAGCCCTGGACTCCCGCGTCGGACTCTGCGTTGGCCGCGGGGCCGGACGCACACGCTGGAATACTCGAGATTTTGCGCAGCACGGGGCGGCCGGAGGACTACTGAAATGCATTCCGGCACTGGCGTTGCGGTGCGAGTGATTCCCTGTCTGGATGTCGACGCCGGGCGAGTGGTCAAGGGAGTCAACTTCGAAAACTTGCGGGATGCCGGCGATCCCGTGGAGCTCGCCGCTGCCTATGACGCCGAAGGCGCCGACGAGCTGACCTTTCTCGACGTGACCGCCTCGTCGTCGGGCAGGGCCACCATGCTGGATGTGGTGCGCCGCGCGGCCGAACAGGTGTTCATCCCGTTGACGGTCGGGGGCGGAGTCCGCACCGTGGCCGACGTCGACGTATTGTTGCGCGCCGGGGCGGACAAGGTCTCGGTGAACACCGCCGCGATCGCCCGGCCCGACCTGCTCGCCGAGATGGCAAGGCAATTCGGCTCGCAGTGCATTGTGCTGTCCGTCGACGCCCGCCGGGCGCCCGCCGGGTCGGGGCCGACACCGTCGGGTTGGGAGGTCACCACGCACGGGGGACGGCGCGGGACCGGAATCGATGCCGTGCAGTGGGCGGCCCGCGGCGCCGAGCTCGGAGTGGGGGAGATTCTGCTGAACTCGATGGACGCCGACGGCACTAAAGCCGGGTTCGACTTGCCGATGCTGCATGCGGTGCGTTCGGCGGTCACCGTGCCGGTAATCGCCAGCGGCGGCGCAGGGGCCGTCGAACATTTTGCCCCCGCCATTGCCGCCGGTGCCGATGCGGTTTTGGCGGCCAGCGTTTTTCACTTCCGGGAGCTCACCATCGCGCAGGTGAAGGCGGCTATGGCGGCAGAAGGGATCACCGTGCGATGACGCTCGACCCGCAGATCGCCGCGCGTCTCAAGCGCAACGCCGACGGCCTGTTCACCGCCGTCGTGCAGGAGCGCGGCAGCGGCGACGTGCTGATGGTCGCCTGGATGGACGACGCCGCACTGGCCCGCACACTGAAAACCCGTGAGGCGACCTACTATTCGCGATCCCGCGCCGAGCAGTGGGTGAAGGGCGCGACTTCCGGCCACACCCAGTACGTGCATTCGGTGCGACTGGATTGCGACGGGGACACCGTGCTGTTGACAGTCGACCAGGTCGGGGCCGCCTGTCACACCGGCAACCACAGCTGCTTTGACGCCGACGTGCTGCTCGAACCGGACGATTAGCTCGGCGTCAAATCCAGTCCATTGGCTGCGGCGATCGCCGCGCGTGCCCATTCCCGACGGCCGACGGCGGGCTCGATGCGGTCGCGGCGAATGGCTTCCACATCGATGGCCGTTCCATTGGTCAGCGCGCCCGGCACCCGGAAGGAAAAGGCCGGTGCGTCGGTGGCCACGGCGAGCATGGCGTCGCTGTCGGTGAAAGCGTTGGCGCGCATGGTTTCCTCGGCCCACCGGAATGGTTTGAGGCTGCCGAAGTTCTTGACGTACACCACCCATAACCGGGTACCGCGCTCGTTGTGAAGCCTGTTGAGCGCTCGGTTGACCGCGTCACGCTCGAGCGGGCCCAGCACCCCCGATTGGTCGGTGATTTGGTTGCGCAGCTTGACCGTCGGCGTTGACGGCGGCGCGGTTGTGTGGCCGGACGGTGGTGCCACTGACTGTGTAGGGGCGCCGCGGCCGTTGTGCTGGTTGGTGGAGCCACCGAACATCCGGACGCCGACGTAGGCGCCCACCGCGAGCAGTGCCACGGTGACGAATGCCGCGATCGTCAAGGCCGGACCGCGCCGGCTGCGGACCGCTTTCGGCGCGGCCGGCTGAGCCGACTGGGCCGGCTGGGACGACTGGGCCGGCGGCGCCGGCGATGGGCCGGGGGACTTCGCTATCACTTCGGTCGCCGACGGAATGCCTTGTGTCGGGCCCGCCGCCACCTCGGCCGCGGCGGTGACGAGCTGACTGCCAAGCGCCGCCGCGAAATCGGAACATGTGCGGTAACGATCGGCGGGTTTTTTGGCGAGAGCCTTCGCGATAGCGCCGTCGAGGCCGGCCAGTTCGGGTCGGCGCTCACTGATCTGGGGTGGCGACGCGGACAGATGCTGGGTGATCACCACCGCTGGGTTGGAGTGGCGATAGGGAGCGGAGCCGGTCAGCAGTTCGAATGCGGTGCAGGCGAGCGCATATTGGTCAGCCCGTCCGTCGAGATCCCAACCCTGCAGTTGCTCGGGTGAGCAGTAGGCGGTGGTGCCTACCAGCATGTTGGTCGCGGTCAGGCCGCTGATTTCACCCACTTCCCGGGCGATGCCGAAATCCGCCAACAGAATCCGCCGCCGCGGGCTGGCATCGCCGAGCAGGATGTTGGCGGGTTTGACGTCACGATGCAGCAGTCCGCGCGAGTGGGCGTAATCGAGCGCGTCGGCAACGGCCGCGATGATTTCGACGACGTCTGCTTTGGGCATGCCGGATGGATAGCGGCTGCGGAGCAGCTTTGCCGCGTCGGTGCCTTCCACGTAGTCCATCGAGATCCACAGTTGCCCTTGGTATTCCCCGCGGTCATGGATGCCGACGATGTGTTCGTTGTACAGGCTTGCAGCCAGATCGGCTTCTCTGTTGAAGCGTTGGCGAAATTCGTCATTGCCGGTCAGTTCACCGGGCAGGATTTTCAGGGCATCGCGGCGCGGCAACCGCGGGTGCTGCGCCAGATACACCTGTCCCATGCCCCCGGCCCCCAGCCGCCGAACGATGGTGTAACCAGCGAACACCTGTCCCGGTGCCAAGCCTTCGCTACGGCCTTCGGTCGTCGGCATGTGAGCATGCTACTGAGGCCGGCCCGATGCGAAGCGCATATCTGCGCCAAGAGCGCCGCTCGTCTCGGGGCGCGCCGGCCGGTCATTTCGATGAGAATGGCGGGCGATGTTGAAACGCGTGTCGTGGACCGTGGTGGTACCGGTGCTCGCCGTCATCGCGCTGGCGGCCACCTGGGGTCAGCATCTCAGCCCGGTGCTGACCGTCGTGGAAGCGGTACTTCTCATCGGTGCCGTGCTGGCCGCGGTACAGCACGCCGAGGTGGTCGCCCACCGGGTCGGCGAGCCGTTCGGCTCCCTGGTGCTCGCCGCCGCGGTGACGATCATCGAGGTGACGCTCATCCTCACGCTCATGGCATCCGGCGGGAACGAGGCGGCGACGCTGCCCAGGGACACCGTGTTCGCCGCGGTGATGATCACCATGAACGGGATCGCCGGCTTGTCGCTATTGCTCGGGTCGCGGCGCTACGGCGTGACGTTGTTCAACGCCGAGGGCAGCGGGGCCGCGCTGGCGATCCTCACCACGCTGGCGACGCTGAGCCTGGTGTTGCCCACCTTCACCACCAGCCACGGCGGCCAGGAGTTCTCACCCGGCCAGCTGGCGTTCGCCGCCGTCGCCTCGCTGGGGCTCTACCTGCTGTTCGTCTTCACCCAAACGGTGCGGCATCGCGACTTTTTTCTGCCGATCACGCAGAAGGGGCAAACGAGCTTCTTCGACGAAGAAACCCACGCGGAACCGCCGAGCACCGCGGCGGCGCTGCGAAGCGTAGGGCTGCTGCTGCTCGCGTTGGTGGCGGTGGTCGGTCTGGCCGAACAAGAGTCGCCGGCCATCGAGCACTTGGTGTCAACCGCGGGGTTCCCGCAGTCGTTTGTCGGCGTGATCATCGCCAGCCTGGTGCTGCTGCCGGAGACCCTCGCGGCGGGGCGCGCCGCGCGCCAAGGCCGCATTCAGACCAGCCTCAACCTGGCCTACGGCTCGTCGCTGGCCAGCATCGGGCTCACCATTCCGGCCATCGCGGTGGCCGAGATTTGGCTTAAGGGACCGTTGTTGCTCGGCCTGGCCGCCACCCAGATCGTGCTATTTGCATTGACCGTGGTGATCAGCGTGCTGACGGTGGTGCCGGGCCGGGCCACCCGCCTGCAGGGCGAGGTGCATCTGGTGCTGCTCGCGGCCTACGTGTTCCTGGCGATCATCCCGTGACGGCTGCGGTCACCGTGCTTTGGCGTGCCGGCACACTAACTCGTCCTCCCCGAAAGTGCCCGTGTGCTGCAGGCCCTTGTCGTCGCGGCCGAAAAATGTCCACCGCTTGGGACTGGTCTGCGGTCCGCTGATCAGCTTGACCGTGTAGTCCAAATGGGCGGGATCCGTCGTGCTGATCACGTCACCCACCCGGATCTGCGACGGATGAACCTGCGGTGCGCCGCACCCACTCTGTCTGCCCATGTCATCCGCCTTCACGTTGTGGCCGCCACGCTACACGCCAATCCTGTTCCCGGCTCACGACGGACACAACGGCGGTGGTGGCACCGCTGCCCGGCTGGTGGCGTAGGGTGGACTCGAGCCGTTTCGTTGTCAGCGGTGGTCCACCGCCACCCAGCGGGTAATCGCTACGGGCAATGTGATTCCTCCGTCGCCCCGCGACTGCGGGACGGTCGACGCCGACCGGGAAGGAACAGCCCGTGAAGCGTGCCGCCCGATGACCTATCCGCTGAGGGCTCGGCGCCGAACCGATCCCGTCAGGCTCTCGCTGGCCCGAGAGTTGGGCAACGCCATCGACGGGGCCTGGTGGCCCCGCGCCGACCGGATGACGAATGAACTGCCCAGCGTGGTCGCGGTCCTGACGCCGTTGCTGGGAGAGATCGGCTCGATCAACGTCAACTGGCCACCGTTACAACGGCCACCCGACTTCAACTGGCCGGGGTGGGAGCACAAACGCCAGCACGTGATGACGGTCAACGGCGGGCATGCTCGCGCCAACCTGCTGATCGTTCCGTACGCGACGTATACCGCGCTGGCCCTGATGGTGTTGCGCCGCGCCGCCGATCTGCCGATCGATCCCGCTGATCATGGCAAACCGGCATTCCTGGCCGCCGGCGCGATATTGCACGCCGCGCGGCAACAAAACAATGTGCCTCGGGCCTACTGTGAGCCGCCAGGTGCAAGCTAAGACCGAGCGCGCAGTGTTTCCAATGCCTTGTCGGCGTGGGTCTGCATGTTGAACTCGCTCGAGATGACATCGAGCACTTTGCGATCGGTGCCGATCACGAATGTGGTGCGTTTGACCGGCATCAGCTTGCCCAGCAGACCGCGCTTGACGCCGAACTGGGTAGCGACGGTGCCCTCGGTGTCGGACAGCAGCGGGTAGTCGAAGTTCTGGATGTCGGCGAACTTCGCCTGCTTTTGCACGGGGTCGGCGCTGATGCCGACCCGATTGGCCCCAACCGCGGCGAATTCCGCGGCCAGGTCGCGAAAGTGACAAGCTTCCCTGGTGCAGCCCGGCGTCATCGCAGCCGGATAGAAGAACAACACCACGGGTCCGCCGGAAAGCAGGTCGCTGAGTTTGCGCGGCGTGCCGGTCTGATCGGGAAGTTCGAAGTCCGCGACGGTGTCACCAGGTTTCATGCCGCGAGCGTAACGCCACTGCGAATATTGAGGCGCAAAAGTGCAGCCACATTACGCTCGGGAACTCCGCAAACCGATCTGGGAGGATGGTGCTGTGCACGCCCACCTCGCCGCGACAACCTCACGAGAGGATTTCCGCCGGCTGGCAGCAGAGCACCGCGTGGTCCCGGTGACCCGCAAGGTGTTGGCCGACAGTGAGACGCCGTTGTCGGCCTACCGCAAACTCGCCGCCAACCGCCCGGGCACCTTTCTGCTGGAATCCGCCGAGCACGGCCGATCCTGGTCGCGGTGGTCGTTCATCGGCGCCGGAGCGCCGTCGGCGCTGACCGTGCGCGACGGCGAAGCGGTCTGGCTGGGTGCCGTGCCCCAGGACGCGCCCACCGGAGGCGACCCGCTACAGGCATTGCACGCCACCTGCGAGCTGCTGGCCACCGCGGCGCTGCCGGGGCTCCCGCCACTGTCGGGTGGCATGGTCGGCTTCTTCGCCTACGACCTGGTGCGGCGCCTGGAGCGGCTGCCCGAACTGGCCGTCGACGACTTGGCGCTGCCGGACATGCTGCTGCTGCTGGCCACCGATGTGGCCGCGGTCGACCACCACGAGGGCACCATCACGCTGATCGCCAACGCCGTCAACTGGAACGGCACCGACGAACGCGTCGACGAGGCCTACGATGACGCCATCGCCCGGCTGGATGTGATGACCTCGGCCCTTTGTCAGCCGCTGCCGTCGACGGTCGCGACGTTCGAGCGGCCCGAGCCGCACTATCGCGCACAGCGCACCGTCGAGGAGTACGGCAAGATCGTCGACTACCTGGTCGACCAGATCGCGGCCGGCGAAGCGTTTCAGGTGGTGCCCTCGCAGCGCTTTGAAATGGACACCGACGTCGATCCTTTCGACGTGTACCGGATGCTGCGGGTGACCAATCCAAGCCCGTATATGTACCTGCTGCATATACCGAATACTGTTGGGGGAACTGACTTTTCGATCGTCGGGTCCAGTCCCGAAGCGCTGGTCAGCATCAACGAGGGCTGGGCGACGACGCATCCGATCGCCGGAACCCGCTGGCGCGGACAGACCGAAAATGAGGATCAGCTCCTGGAAAAGGAGCTGCTGGCCGACGAAAAAGAACGCGCCGAGCATCTGATGCTGGTCGACCTGGGCCGCAACGATCTTGGCCGGGTGTGCACGCCGGGCACTGTTCGGGTCGAGGATTACAGCCACATCGAACGCTATAGCCACGTCATGCACCTGGTGTCCACGGTGACCGGGATGCTCGCAGCGGGCCGTACCGCGCTGGATGCGGTGACGGCCTGCTTCCCGGCCGGAACGTTGTCGGGCGCACCGAAGGTGCGGGCCATGGAGCTGATTGAGGAGGTGGAGAAGACCCGCCGCGGCCTCTACGGCGGCGTCGTCGGCTACCTCGACTTCGCCGGCAACGCCGACTTCGCGATCGCCATCCGCACCGCGCTGATTCGCAACGGCACCGCCTATGTCCAGGCCGGGGGCGGGGTCGTGGCCGACTCCAACGGCCCTTACGAATACACCGAGGCGACCAACAAAGCCCGCGCGGTGCTCAATGCGATCGCCGCGGCCGAGACGCTGACCGCCCCGGAAGCAGCCAACCGGTGACCGATACCCGGCGGGCCCGGCTGACGCTGCGCACCGCCCAGTTGTTGCTGGTGGTCGCCGCCGGGTTGGTGTGGGCGGCGTCGCGGCTGCCCTGGGTCGTCCTCCGGTCCTTCGACGGGCTTGGCCCGCCCAGGGAGGTCAGCTTGTCCGGTGCATCGTGGTCGACGGCACTGTTGCCGCTGGCCTTGCTCATGCTGGCGGCGGCCGTCGCCACGATCGCCGTTCGCGGCTGGCCGCTGCGGGCGCTGGCGGCGCTGCTGGCCGCGGCGAGTCTGGCGGTCGGCTATCTGGGGATCAGTCTGTGGGTGATCCCCGACGTGGCGGTCCGCGGAGCCGATCTGGCGCACCTCTCGGTGGTGTCGCTGGTGGGCAGCGAGCGGCGATACGTCGGCGCGGGAATCGCGGTGGCCGCCGCGGCGTGCACGCTGATCGCGGCCGTGTTGTTGATGCGGTCGGCATCGGATTCGCGGTCGGCCCGGCTGACCGCGACGAAGTATGCGGCGCCCGCGGCGCGCCGGTCGAACGCGCTACGCAGCCACGCGAACGAGGCGATGCCGGAGGGGCCCCAGCCGCCGGACATGTCGGAGCGGATGATCTGGGACGCCCTTGACGAGGGCCGCGACCCGACCGATCGGCCCCGCGAGTCGGAGAGCGAGGGTCGGTGACGGGCCGCGAGCCGAGGGCCGCTACCCTTCAGTCACGTCGTCGCAATCGGCTGGGGACGACTGGGTGGCCGTGGGTGGCGGTGGAAGGGAAGCGACAGGCATGAGTCCGGCAACCGTGCTTGACTCCATCCTCGAGGGAGTCCGCGCCGACGTGGCCGCGCGCGAAGCCCTCATCAGCCTGTCCGAGATCAAAGCCGCCGCGGGGGCCGCACCACCGCCGCTTGACGTGATGGCCGCGCTGCGCGAGCCCGGTATCGGGGTCATCGCCGAAGTCAAGCGCGCCAGTCCGTCCGCGGGTTCCTTGGCGACCATTGCCGATCCGGCAAAACTGGCCCGGGCCTACGAAGATGGCGGTGCCCGGATCGTCAGCGTCTTGACCGAGGAGCGACGTTTTCACGGCTCGCTGGACGACCTCGACGCGGTGCGGGCCGCGGTCTCGGTACCGATACTGCGCAAAGACTTTGTGGTGCAGCCCTATCAGATCCATGAGGCTCGTGCGCACGGCGCCGACATGCTGTTGCTGATCGTTGCCGCGTTGGACCAGTCGGCATTGGTCTCGATGCTGGACCGCACCGAATCACTGGGCATGACAGCCCTTGTCGAGGTGCACACCGAACAAGAAGCCGACCGGGCACTCAAGGCGGGCGCCAGGGTGATCGGGGTCAATGCGCGTGATCTGACGACGCTGAAGGTGGATCGGGATTGCTTCGCGCGTATCGCTCCCGGGCTGCCCAGCAACGTGATCCGCATCGCCGAGTCCGGTGTGCGTGGCACCGCAGACCTGTTGGCGTATGCCGGTGCCGGTGCTGACGCCGTATTGGTCGGTGAAGGTCTGGTGAAAAGCGGCGACCCGCGCGCCGCGGTTGCCGATCTGGTTACCGCGGGCACCCACCCGTCCTGTCCGAAACCGGCTCGCTAATCATCGGTCACTGAAGAGCCCGCGCTGAAACGTTGAACCCGATGAGCCGTCCCCGCGTAGAGCCTTGGCGATGGTAGACGTGTCCCGGCCGGACCTTCCCCTTCCGAGTGCAGCCATCGCCGAACCGACCCGCCACGAACCGGATTCGGGCGGCCATTTCGGCGGCCCCGGTGGTTGGGGCGGTCGCTTCGTGGCGGAGGCGTTGATGGCGGTGATCGAGGAGGTCACCGCCGCCTACGAGAAGGAACGCGTCAACCAGGACTTCCTGGACACACTGGATCGCCTGCAGGCCAACTATGCGGGTCGACCGTCACCACTGTATGAGGCCACCCGACTGTCTGAGCATGCCGGTTCGGCGCGGATCTTCCTCAAGCGAGAAGACTTGAACCACACCGGTTCTCATAAGATCAACAATGTGCTCGGTCAGGCGTTGCTGGCCCAACGAATGGGTAAGCCGCGGGTGATCGCCGAGACGGGTGCCGGTCAGCACGGTGTGGCAACTGCCACTGCATGCGCCTTGCTGGGCCTGGATTGCGTGATCTACATGGGCGCCGTGGACACCGTGCGTCAGGCGCTCAATGTGGCGCGAATGCGGCTGCTGGGCGCCGAGGTGGTCTCGGTCGAAAGCGGCTCGAAAACCCTCAAAGATGCCATCAATGAGGCGTTTCGGGATTGGGTCAGCAACGCCGACAACACCTACTATTGCTTCGGCACCGCGGCAGGCCCGCATCCCTTTCCGGCCATGGTGCGCGATTTCCAGCGGATCATCGGCTTGGAGGCGCGGGTGCAGGTTCAGGCACAGGCGGGCCGATTGCCCGACGCGGTCATGGCCTGCGTCGGCGGCGGGTCCAACGCCATCGGGATCTTCCACCCGTTCATCGATGATCCCGGGGTCCGGTTGGTCGGATTGGAGGCCGCCGGCGATGGCGTCGAAACCGGAAGACATGCAGCAACTTTCACCGGCGGTTCGCCAGGTGCGTTCCAGGGGTCGTTCTCGTATTTGCTGCAGGACGAGGACGGTCAGACCATCGAATCCCATTCCATCTCAGCGGGTCTCGATTACCCCGGAGTAGGCCCAGAACACGCGTGGCTCAAGGAGACCGGACGTGCCGAATACTGGCCGATCACCGACTCGGAGGCGATGGACGCGTTCCGGCTGCTGTGCCGCACCGAAGGCATCATCCCGGCCATCGAATCCGCGCACGCGGTGGCCGGTGCCCTCAAGCTGGGCATCGAACTGGGGCCGGGCGCGGTCATCGTGGTGAACCTGTCCGGGCGTGGTGACAAGGACGTCCAGACGGCCGCGGAGTGGTTCGATCTTTTGGGGCCCAGCGCGCAATGACGGTGGATCACAGCCAAGCAAGCAGGCTCGGGCCGATCTTTGAATTCTGCCGCAAGGACAATCGCGCGGCGCTGATCGGTTACCTACCGACCGGTTACCCGGACGTCCCGACGTCGATGGACGCGATGATCGCGCTGATCGAATCCGGTTGCGACATCGTCGAAGTGGGTCTGCCGTATTCTGACCCCGGCATGGACGGCCCGACGATCGCCGGAGCCACCGAGGCCGCGCTGCGCCGAGGTGTGCGAGTCCGCGATACGCTGGCCGCGGTCGAGGCCATCAGTTCGGCCGGGGGGCGCGCGGTGGTGATGACGTACTGGAATCCGGTGCTGCATTACGGGGTTGACGCCTTCGCGCGGGATCTGGCGTCGGCGGGTGGACATGGCTTGATCACTCCCGACCTCATCCCCGACGAAGCTGGAAAATGGCTGGCGGCAGCTGAGGAGCATCGCTTGGATCGCATTTTTCTGGTGGCGCCGTCGTCGACGCCGCAACGGTTGGCGATGACGGTCGAGGCGTCGCGCGGATTCGTCTACGCTGCCTCCACGATGGGGGTGACGGGGGCGCGGGACGCGGTGTCGCAGGCCGCACCCGAATTGGTGCGCAGGGTGAAGGCGGTGTCTGACATACCGGTCGGCGTCGGCCTGGGGGTGCGGTCGCGGGAGCAGGCCGCCCAGATCGGCAGCTACGCCGACGGTGTCATCGTCGGTTCCGCGCTGGTATCGGCCCTGGGCGACGGCGGTTTGACGGCATTGCGGGCGCTCACCGAGGAGCTGGCTGCGGGAGTCCGTCAGAAGGCGTCCGCATGACCAGAACCGTGCCGACGTATTTTCCGAGCCCACCACAGGGTGTGTGGCATCTGGGGCCGGTGCCCATTCGGGCCTATGCGCTGTTCATCATCATCGGCATCGTCGTCGCACTGATGATCGGCGACCGGCGCTGGGAGGCCCGCGGTGGGCAGCGCGGCGTGATCTATGACATCGCGCTGTGGGCCGTGCCGTTCGGACTGGTTGGCGGCCGGCTTTATCATCTGGCCACCGACTGGCGGACCTATTGGGGCCCGGGCGGCGCCGGGTTCGGCGCGGCGGTGCGGATTTGGGACGGCGGGCTGGGCATCTGGGGCGCGGTAGCGCTCGGAGCCGTCGGAGCGTGGATCGGTTGTCGGCGTCACGGCATTCCGCTGCCGGCCTTTGCCGACGCGGTCGCCCCGGGAATCGTTCTGGCGCAGGCCATTGGTCGGCTCGGCAACTATTTCAACCAGGAGCTCTACGGCCGGGAAACCACGGTGCCCTGGGGCCTGGAGATCTTCTACCGTCGAGACCCCTCGGGATACATCGATCCGCATTCTCTCGACGGTGTCTCCACGGGGCAGGTGGCCTTCGTCGTCCACCCCACGTTTCTCTACGAATTGATCTGGAACGTCCTGGTTTTCATCGTATTGATCTGGGCCGACCGCCGGTTCACGTTGGGCCACGGCCGTCTGTTCGCGCTCTATGTGGCTGGGTACTGCGTCGGGCGCTTCTGCGTCGAGCTGATGCGCGACGACACCGCCACCCACATCGCCGGCATCCGGATCAATTTGTTCACAGCGACGTTCGTATTCATCGGCGCAGTGGTGTACATCATGGTGGCGCCCAAGGGCCGCGAGGCTCCCGAGACCCTGCGGGGCACCGATCACGCCGCCGAGGAACCCGCAGCACAGCCGGAACCCGAGCCGGCGGATGAGCTCGTGACCGTGGCGGCTGCAGCGCGCGCCGGGGAACACGACAAACCGGTTGGTTCGGCCGAAACGGCCGACGGCACCGAAGTCGCCGAAGCCGCCGAAGCCGATGACTCGAAGGCCGAGTCGGAGGCTGCGGAGGCCGAGTCGGAGGAGCCACAGACCGTCGAGCCGGAAGAGGCCGAAGTGGCGGCGTCGGAAACCGACGACGCTGAACCCGACGAAGAGACCGGCGACGCTGAAACCGGGGAGCCGCACACCACGGCTCCCGAGGCCGCCGATTCCGAAACCGGTGAGCAACAAGACACGGTCGTCGCCGAGGAAGGTGAGCCGGAGTCGGCCTCAGCCGCTGAGACGGACGCCGAAGAACCTGCCGCCCAACAGCCGGCCGAAGCAGGCTCGGATCAACCGGACACCCGGGGGCGCTGGCGGCTGCGGCTGAGAAACCGCCGCTAGGAGGGCGCTGAATAATCGGCGCGCCTCCCCGGAATATCGCTCTGAACTGGGAAAATAGGCCCATGCAGGGTGTGGAGCGGGCGGATCGGGAACTGCTGGACGCAGAGGCATTGGTCGGTCATCTGGTACCTGAGGGCAGCATGTTCGCGTTCCTTGCCGCACATCGCCGGGACGTGTTCGGCGATGAGGAGTTCGAGGACCTGTTCCCGTCGGGGCTGGGACGACCGTCGATCCCGGCGTCGGTGATGGCCTCGATCCTGGTGCTGCAGACCCTGCATGACCTGTCCGACCGGGAAACCGCAGACGCGGCCCGCTGTGACCTGCGCTGGAAGGTCGCTACCGGAATGGCGT
>Ga0335069_10002854_pt1 | contig 26395 bp, 21 predicted proteins | sample Lox_Sample_11_FD_206714 | JGI IMG/M metagenome (GOLD analysis project Ga0335069, IMG submission 206714) | Soil microbial communities from Loxahatchee National Wildlife Refuge, Florida, United States - Lox_Sample_1.1 | ecosystem: Environmental > Terrestrial > Soil > Wetlands | place: USA...
ATTTCATTTCCAGACTGAAAATCCGCGTGTCGGCAGTTCAATTCTGCCCCTGGCCACCATGTAAATCAGTAGCCGACGCACCAACGCAGATCCGTTGGCGACGCCCATACGGGGATTTTGCGGTGATTTCATGCCGCGCTCCGTCGTCTCAGCACGACGAGTTGCGGCCTCTCTCCCTTCCGTTCACACATTTCGTTCGTCGAGCTGAGCTAGCGAGACAACTCGGGGGCGGCGTAACGCGCGATACTCAGCCCGGCTTCCAACCAGCGCTTTTTGCGCCTTATCCTCGAAGCGTGCCTTATTCGTACCGCAGCGAGCGGATGGGGTTTACGCTCGCGACCCGGTACGCGTGGAGCACGACCACGAGCCAGGAGAATCCGAGGGCCGCAACTCCAGCCGTTAGCACGACCACCGCAGGCTGTCCGATGCGATCGGCAAAAAAGTTGAGGTAGGTTCCCGACGCAAGGTAAGACACCGGCACGGCCACCAGCAGTCCCCAGAATACCGGGGTCGAGAACTGCCACAGTAGCATCCGCACGATCTGCACTGAGTTGGCGCCCATCACTTTGCGGATCCCGATTTCCCGCGTGCGGTTCGCCGCCATGAACGCCGCGAGTCCGAACAGCCCGATGAATGACAGCCCGAGCGCGACCAGCGCAAATCCGACCAACACCTTGCTCATCGCAGCGAAAACCTTGAACACCTTCTGGAAGGTGTCATCGAGAAACTCGTGCTGGATCGGATAGTCAGGAACCAGGCGCGCCCATACCTCGTCGATCCCGGCGACAGTGCGGCGCATATCGACCGGCCGCATCCGGACCGACAGGTAGTCGCCGGACTTGGGATTCATGTAGAACATCGTGGGCTTGATCTGGTTGTGCAAACCCTGGAAATTCTGGTCCGGAATGATGCCGACGATAGTCAACGTGCGCGCTGGCTGGTCCTCGGGGAACGTGTAAAATGTATGACCGAGGCCATTCGCGCGCGAGAGACCCAGTTTCTTCAAGGCGAGTTCGTTGACGATGACATTGGTCGTCAACACGTCCTCCTTCCAGGTGTCGTCAGCCACCTCATCGCTCACGTTGCGGCCCTCCAGCAGCGGAATGTCGTAGGTCGCAAGGAAGCGGGCGTCGATGTTGACGTAGTTCATGAGAAGGGTCTGCGCCTCGTCGCCTGCGATCGCGCCCACCTTTTCGGTGCTGTTGCTTTGTTCGAACGGCACCATGCTCGAATAACTCGCGTTGACGACGCCAGGCAGCTTCAGCAGTTCGCTGCGCAGGGTTTCGTGGCGCGGTTTGATCGCGTCCACGTTCACGCGCCGGAGCACTTCGATCTCCTGTTTCGGATAGATCAGGCTGGTCTCTTCCAGCTTTCGGTTTTGCAGGAACATGACCATTGCCATCGAGAGCATGAAGATGGCGATGGTGAACTGGATGGCGAGCAGAATGCTGCGGAAAAGACTGCGGCCACGCGCTGCCTGACTTCGCAGTGCATTGGCGGGGCCGACCCGCGTGATGACGTAGGCCGGATACGCGCCCGAGATCATCCCCACCACCAGTGTGGTGACGACGAGCCAGGGCAGCGTCGTTGCGTAGTGGATCTCGAGTCCCTTGCCCAGCGCGCTGTTGAAGACTGGGACCGCCACCTCGATCGCGACAAAGGCGATCACCATCGCGAGGGCGGCGATGACGACGCTCTCCACCATGAACTGCACCAGCAGCTGCCGCCGCGATGCCCCCATCGTTTTCCGCAGTCCCACCTCCCGGGTGCGGCGAAGCGACTGCGCCGTCGCAATGTTGGTGTAATTGACGATGGCGACCACCAGCACGAGAAATCCCAGCAGTGCAATGGTCTCGACGACCGGTAATCCCACCGCCTCCCACAGAAACGTGTTGGCCCGATGCAGGCTGTAGACCTTGAAGCCGGAGACGATCTTCCGCAGCGTCTTCGGCGCGTGCCCTTCGAACACCGCGTCGGCGGCGCGCTGCAACCAGGCCGCATCCCGGTTCGGCGGCAGCTGCACGTACGTGAGATTGCCGAGCGACAGGTTGTTCCAGTCCCCCTCCATCTTGTAGCCCACGGCGTCACGCAGCACCGTGAAGGGAGCCATCATGGAAAACTTGTGTTCGACCACGAGCGACGAGTTGAGATGCGAGTCGAGGGGCAGGTCGTGGACCACTGCGGTGACGTGAACCGGTGTCTTGTGATCGAGCATGATCGTCTTGCCGAGCGCCGGCGTATTGCCGAATAGCTTGCGGCGCAGGCTTTCCGTGATCAGCACGCCCGCCGGGTCGGTGAGCGCAGAGGCGTCGCCTTCGATGTAACTCAGGTGGAAGATCTTGGTGAAGTCAGGGTCGGTGAATCCGATACTCTGGTAGTAGTTGCGGTCATCGATCGAGATCAGGAACTCCTGGTAATAGCTGCGCGCGATGGCCTCGATCTCGGGTGCTTCCGCGGCAAGCAACGGGCCGACGGCCGTCCAATTCCCATCGATGGCAGCGACACCGAAGTTGGCCGTCGGCGCGGCCACTGCACCAACGAAGTACACGCGATCAATGTTGGGCATGAACGCGTCGTGATTGTGCTCGTACGCGGCTAACAGCGAGCTGAAGGTGTACATCGCGAGCCCGACCGCGAGGCCGAGAATGCTGACGGCGGCATAGACCTTGTTTCTGACGATGTTCCGCCAGGCGATACGCAGGTAGTTCTCGAACATTTCCGTGTTCTCCTCAACCAGCCGCAATCCGCGGATTTTCCGCCGCTACGCGGCCGTCGAAGAGATTGACCACCCGGTCGGCGTACGCCGAGTGTTCCGCACTGTGCGTGACCATCACGATGGTGGTTCCCTCCGTGTTGAGCGCGCGCAGCATGTTCATGACCTCCTTGCCATGTGCACTGTCGAGATTGCCCGTGGGTTCGTCCGCGAGGATCAGTTTCTGCTCACCCACTACGGCTCGCGCGATCGCCACTCGCTGCTGCTGCCCGCCGGACAGCTGCACCGGCCTGTGTCGGGCCCGATGCGAGATTCCCATCTTCTCCATGACCTGTGCGACGCGCTCCCTGCGCGTGGCACGTGGCACGTCGTGGTAGAGCAGTGCCACCTCGATGTTCTCCTCCACCGTCAGCTCGTCAATCAGATTGAACGACTGGAAGATGAAGCCGATGTTGCGCTTGCGGATTTCACTGAGCTGACGTTCGGCGTAGCGCGTCACGTCCTCGCCCAGGAATTCGAAACGCCCCGAACTCGGCGAATCCAGCATTCCCACAATGTTCAGCAGCGTCGACTTGCCGCAGCCCGAGGGTCCCATGACGGCCACGAACTCGCCCGTTGCAATCTCCACATCCACGCTGTCGAGCGCGACGGTTTCCACCTCGTCCGCCTGATACACTTTGGTTAGTTGCTCTAGCTTCAGCATGTTGCCCACCTCCTTACACGCGGTCGGTCTCGTAAGACGTATCGTTCGGATCAGTCGGACTGCCGTATCTGCAGCCGTTCCATGTCGATGAAACTGGAATAGGGACTCGTGATGACGCGTTCGCCCGGTTTGAGGCCGTCCAGCACCTCGATATATCTCGAGTTGCGCCGACCGAGGGTGACGTTGCGTCGAATCGCCACGTTGTCGTCGTCGCCTACCACGAACACCCAGCGCCCGCCGGTATCCTGATAAAACGACCCGTTCGGAATGAGCGTTGCTCGAGCCTCGTCGCCGAGGGTGAGTTTCAGTTGGATCGTCTGCCCGCGCCGGATTCCCGCCGGTTGTGCGTCGACGAAGGTGAGATCGATATCGAACTGCCCGTTCTTCACCTGCGGATACGTCTTCGCTACCCGAAGGCTCGCTGTGCCGGCGCCCTGATCGAACTCCGCGTTCTGCTCGAGGGCCACGCGGCCGAGGTAGTACTCATCGACGCTGGCCGTGAGCTTGAAGTCTTCGGGGTCGTCGATCTGCCCCAGCCTGCCCCCCGGTGCGATGCTCTGGCCGATGTCGATGTCGAACCCCGACAGTTTGCCGTTGATGGGTGCACGCACCTTCAGCCCGTCGAGATTGCTTCGCGCGATCGCGACGTTTTCTTCCAGCTGGGATGTGGTGGTGTGCAGGAAGGTCAACTGGGTTTCCTGCATGCGCGCGTCCGCTGCCTGGCTCTCGAGCGTGAGCTCGCGACGATGCTGGTTGTATTCGAGCTGGTCCTCGACATCCTGCAGTTCGCTTTCGCGGGTCGCGCGTGTCGCTGCGAGATGCCGCTGCCGCGCCAGCTCCCGCGTCAGGTGCTTGATCTGGTAATCGATCTCAGCGAGGGCACTCTTGTGCTGCAGCCTGTTCTGCTCCAGCTGCAGTTCGAGCGTGCGCATGTTGTTGAGTTGTTCTGCTGCCAGCGCCTGGCTTTGAGTGACCTGGAGCTGCAACGACGTGTTGGACAACACGGCGATCAAGTCGCCCTTTCGCACGGTGGCGCCGTCCTCAACGAGGACCTGTTCGACCCGCCCCCCTTCCACGGCGTCCAGGAAGACCGTCTTGCGCGGGGTCACCCGTCCACGAAGTGGAATGAAGTCCTCGAAAACCCCGTCCGTCACCGTCGAGATCACCACGCGGTTGCCTTCGACGACGAGAGACCGCGTGGCTAGCTCGCGCAAGATCACGTACACCACGATGCCAACGACGACGGAGGCCGCGGCCATCGCGGTATAGCGCAACGCGCGGCGAGAGCGACGCGTGGAGGGGCGATCCATGCCGCTACCCGATATGCTGAGGGGCGGCCCGGACCACGTTTCGTCACCGGATTGCGGAGTTGTCGTGGTCGACCCTAACAGCATCAGACGCTCTTCTAAGCTTGCGTGGCGCGGATACAGCAATGGCCATGCCAGTTCGTAATACCTTGATATTTATGGATGAATATTGGCCAGCGGTCACCACGGGGAACAATCGATGGTCAGATTCACTAACCACTGTGGGGGATTTCGCCATCGCCAAGCGGTTGATTCGATCGTCATGACGTTGCGATCGCCGAGGAAAATCTGCGACGCGATGCGGTCGTTAGATTCGATGCCGTTTGTTCCTTGAACTGTTCGTCCAGCTCGTTTCTCAAATCGATGATCTGACGTCGTTCGAACTCATTGATGGCGATCCCTGCCCGGTCTGATTGGCTCGGATCAACGAGGCGTACATCAGTTCGAGCACAGCGCGCCGCGATCGACTTTCCCTACCACTCGATCACCGAAGTTCCGCGCGTTACGGGATCTGATATGCGCGTTCCTGCCCGACGAAGAGGCGAATCAGGAAGGCGCACGCAACAGTGAAGGGTTAACGCTGAATCCGCCGGCGACGAGGACGGCTTCGGAGGGCAAGGTGGTGTTCGCGCGCCTCACCCTCGTCGTCGGTGGTCTTGTTTCGTCATTTCGCCATCGCCGACCTGCAGCTGCTCGCGGCCCCGCATGGCGACCTGAAGCGGCTCACCGCGCCGACGGCGATACACCAACCGGCACAGCATGCGGGCAGTTTATTCGGCGATGGCGCCCACCCAGGTGCCCAATCCAACGTCACTCACCATCACTCAACGTGATCTAGAGTGTTAAGAATCCACTGCTAAATGTTTGTTTCGATCACGTTGAGTCACGCTGGATCACGAAATCAGTTCACTGAAAATCCGCGTTGAGCTGCGGACGGATTTTCCGCGTGTCACCTGTAGGCATGAGTCAAGGGAAGGAAAGCGCGGCCGACCGAATGTGTTCGCGTGTACGCACCCCTATAGCGCGCACGTTCGTACACTTTCGTCAACGAAAGCGCCAAGCAGCGTCATTGGGCTGGGCACCATAACGGCATCGTCGGCGAGTGGCGCTTACGAATCTGAGATTTGGATGATCCGCGTTTCTTGAGAATCGCGTGTCACCCAAAGTGGATCATCACGATCTAGGACTCGCCGTTGTCTCCTTCCGGACTCCCTTCGAGTACCGCGTTAAGCGTCGACGCTGGATCACCCTTAATTGAAACGCTTCCGACACGATTCCCATCAAGATAGGACTCTACCGTTCGGCATTCGAAGCAGATGACAAGGTCCGCTGTCTCTCCGGCGCGAACAGCTCGAATGGCGTGGCGAGGATTGAAGCAAAGAGCCCTCTCCATGATGTTGCTTCGTTCGACCGCCTCCTCGAATGCCTTGGTCAGCCGCGTTCGAGTGTCCTGATCGCTAACAACAACCTTTTTGAGAACTCTGTAGCCGTAAAACACACTTTCCGCTTGTACCGAGTTGGTCCCGTCAACCACCCAATGACCAAAGGCGTCGCGCGTGAGTCGCGGCGGTGTCGGGTCAATCGACATCAATTCGATCCGGTCACCGGTATCTAGGATCGACTTCACCGAGTCCGGAAGGTGGTTTCCTTGTGCGAGTGCGCGTCCCATCGGCGAGCCCTGGTCAGCCGCCTTCCGGAACCAATTCATTGCTTCTGACTCATCTCGAGGAACGCCATGACCTTCTAGGTACTCGAGGCCTAGCCCAACCTCCGCATCAGCGTCTCCCTTCTCAGCTTTCTTTCGTAGCTCTTGAGTTTGGATGTCCTCTTGTTTGGCACAAGCGACGCCGAAAAACAGCAAAGCAAATGCGAGTGATGAGATTCGCAGCCTTGCGACAACGTTAGTTAAGCGGTCAGACATTTCGTGACATGCCGATCGTTCGTTGCGTGTGGCGCTGCGCAGTTGCCTCGGTTGACATGACGGCGTTGTTGCCTCCGGACACACCGTTCATCGTTTCCTGGGGAAGCACGATTTCGTCTCGGCGGTGATCATCGTCATCAATCAAGTATCCATCGCACGCTTACACGCATCACGACTACGCAACCGCGCCAGATATGCCACGGCGTTCGGATATCGACCATCGAGACCGTTGTTGTGGGCGAGCAATGCGAGCGAGTACCCCATCATGATGTCCGACGCGTCGAACCGCGCACCGAGCAGGAACGCCCGATCGGCGACCGCCTTGTCGACCACCTCGAGGCACGTTCGCGTCTTTTGCTCAGCGTCTGCCGCGATTGCCTCGCCGCTCTCTGACCGACCTCGCAGCAACCGCACACCACCGAGCGGTCGTATCAGGGTCGCCTCGGCGAACCAGCACCACTGGCGGTGCATCGCGCTCTCGGCGGTGCCTTGCGGCGGGCGCAATCTCCCGTTGCCGTACCGCTCGAGGATGTAGTCCACCATCGCGCCCGACTCGAACATCGTGAGCTCGCCGTCCGTCATCACGGGCACCTTGCCCGCAGGACTGATCGCGCGCCATTGCGGCGAGTCACGATACGTCGTCGAGAAATCGATCGGCTCGATGTCGACCGACAGGCCGAGTTCGTAGCACAGCCAAATTGGTCGTACCGAGCGTGTGCCGCGAACGTGGTAGATCTTGATCATCGGCGCGATTCCTCTAGTTCAGCGCTGTCGAGACATCGCAATCCTGCGCGTGAGTATGAGCGCGACGACGGCCAACGCTGCCATCGCCCCGGCCCAGATGGAGTGTCCGCCTGAGGCCAACACGAAGACGACGATCGCCGCGTTGCCGATGATCAGCATGGCGAACACGATTGGAACGACGGTCAAGATCGCGGTGCGATGACGTTGTGCGAACGACATCGGATATTCCCTTCGCCCGGAGCCGTATCCAGCCTATCCCCGTCGGGACACTAAAACCACGATTCGTATCGACGTCTCAACGAGTTGCCCATGGGGCGCGAAGCCCGAACCGACACCGATCGTACTCTGCCGAAGTGGCGACTACGGCTTCACGGCAATCACGAAGTCCGCGGCCGGGCGGTCGAGCCACCGCGTGATGCGCATCGCGAGGCGCATCGAGGTTCCGTAACGAAGCCGCGACAGACCCGCAACTTGGCTCACCGAGCAATCGAGTTCGCGCGCCACGTCCGCCCACGTGAGCCCGCGGCGCTGTCGCTGCGCGGTCACGGCGTCGGCAAACGCCCGCATGTTCCAGCGCAGGAGTCGCTCCGGTGCGCCGAGCGGAAGCGGAACGCCACGCCCATTGAATTCCGGAACGAAGCTCTCAGGCGTGCGCCGAAGCCACCCGATCATGCCGAGCGCATGCTGGCACGTGACCGTGTCGAGTCTCCGCAAGTTCTGAATCGTGGATAGGCTCATCGGATGCTCGACACCGGGCACCGCCATTTCCTCCAGCACGCGGCGCCACCTGATGCCACGCGCGCGTCGTTCGGCGTCTATGGCGTCCCACAAACCGCGGACATCGAAGTCAGCGCCACCACGCCGAAAGGTCGCCACCGCTGTCATGATATGCGCTTCAGGTTCGAGTTCCTTCCCAACGACCTCGCACAGTTGCGGTAAATCGCTCGCATACAATGGAGTGTCACGGAATCCCTGTATCCAAACCGGCCAGACACTCGCGCAGTTCGTTGGGAAGATTGTCGAATTCATCCTCACCGAGGATCGATAGGTTCGCGAGGATCACGATCACCATCTGGTCCGTCGGGTAGATCCTTAACAAGCCTGACCCGCCAACGATTCCGCCGGAGTGTTGAACCCATTCCGGTCCGATGAACCAGCCAATCCCGTATCCGGTCGATTCGCCACCATTTGTTTGTTGACTCGTCCACAGCAGCTTTCTTGCGGAGGGACTCACAAGGTCGTCGTCGAAATGCGCTATCCCGAATCGAGCGAGATCCGCGGCGGTAGATAGAAAGCCAGCGCCTGCCCAACGATTACTACTGTTGACGGAAGGCCCATTGCGAAGTTCGTTTCCATCGAGATAGTAGAACTCCGTGCGCCCTGGAATGATCTGCTGCGGACGGTCCAGAACAGTCTCCAACAGACCCAACGGCTTCAGCACGGACTCGGACATATAGCGAAGGAAATCCGACCTGACCGCCGTCTCGATTGCAGCGCTGATCAGCGTGTATCCATAGGTCGAGTAGACAAACTTGTTTCCTGGCGGCGCCACTAGCGGATCGTTAGCGAATATTGCGAGTGACGCTTTGACCGTCGGGTAGTCAACGTTGCTGGCGAGTTCATCGATGCTTTTGTAGGCGCGTATCCCTGCAAGGTGTCCAGCCAACCGCCTAAGCGTCACGGCTGGATCCGGGTTCGGAAATTCCGGTACGTAGACTTGAATGGGAGTGTCGAGATCCAGCTGACCGCGCTCAACAAGCTCAACTAGCGCGAACGCGGTGAAGGTCTTCGAGATGCTCCCAATCCGAAATCGTGAGTGCTCGGCCGATACGGGAACGTCGTCTTCGAGATTCGCTCGTCCGTATGCGTACCGGTAGATTTCTTTGCCTTGTTTTGCAACGACGACCGCAATCCCAGGGATGCGCCTCTGGGTAGCAAGGTCTCGGATTTTTGCGTCTACCGAATCCGTGGGGCAGTCGTCAGCCTTCATGACGCCTTGACCCCACATACTTCCGCCGCAAAACAAGACCCATATCGACCACCTAAGAACGCGGATTGACACGGTCGTATGTCGCGAACTTCAAATTCGCCGCACGTATACCATGGCACGGAGCGGCCCAGTGAGTCGGGCGACATCTGTTTACGGGACGCTTAAGGCGCATCGGCGCTCGACCGTGACTCACCCGCGATTGGCATTCAGCAGACCCGCGGGTAGAGGTTCGCCGCGAATGGACGCAACATGTCCGCGTGTTTGGAGCTATGCAGCACTCAATCGAGTACCGAGGCAATGAGGCACAAATTGGTTCCGGCCTTACCCTCGGATTTAGATTGGCTCGATGCACTTCGGCGTGCTTTATATCAGGATCTCCTCGTCGCAACGTGGGGAGCGTGGGACGAGGCGAGGCAGCGCACGGTCGCTGCAAGCGAAGTCGGTAGCGTCGACGAATATCGTCGGATCCCAAGGTTGCGTCGACCTCGTCGTAGCCTCGTCAAAAGGGACTCGGGAATCGGTTCGCGTCCACACATCCGTGGCGGCCTGTCCTTCGCCGAAGCACTCAACCATCCATTCGGCGAGACGCTACCCGCGAAACGGTCATGAATCGCTATTGGTTCTGATCCTGCTGTGCGCTAACGGACCGGAGACGTACTTCGACCCCGAGATGCGGCTCGCTAACACGATCGCAGACTTAGCCCACCTGCAAAAGCAGAAGGTGCAACTCGAGAAGGAGTTAGCGATCCAACAAGATTCTCAGGCTGCGGCCGGCCTCCGCGAGACGCTGCAAGACCTCACCGAGCAGATCGATCAAAAGAAACGAGAGTTCAACGACCTTTCGTCGACAGTTCTACCCCCGATTCGCACAGTGCCTCTCGCACGCAAGTGCAGCACCATCGAGAACATTGTCTGCATCTGACGTTCGTCGGCTTCGATCGCACCGCCTAATGCACGATCCTTGGCGAGGGACCCTGTCGTATCGATAGTTGGCTCGCTTCGATTGCGCCTCGGGGACCGGTGAACTCGATTAGGAGCGGCATCCCCGCCGCATCAATGCGAGTCGACTCGCCTTTGGCGACTGCGATCTTCATCGCGCGCCATGACGCAGCCGTTAGGATGATAGCGAACCCATCTTCGGCCTGTCGAACGGTGTTCTCGTCCTGACCGGTCGTGATTAGCAGAAACGCACCGCAGATGCGCTGTCCAGTGCTTCCGGGTGGGCTAATTGCAACCGGTTGAGTCTGGCCCGAAAACCAAACGAAGCAGCCGTCGGCAAAGGGATCGATTGCCGTCTGCAAGGCAAAGGCAAACGCATCCGGCGTGCCATTGATCAGACCCTCCAGGTGTTTTCGCGATTCATCATCGACCGACAGAACGACACCCTCTTTCGTTTGGCAGACGCTGCATCCAGACCGCATACCCGGCAGCGGCCCCACGTTCATCAGAATGGAGGCTCGTCGTACATCGTCAAATGGAATACCCGGTCGGGAGCGATCCGACCAGGGTGGGCATGGGTAATAGCCCGCAGCGGCGCCTAGCCGCGCAATCACGCGAGTTGCCCCGAATAGCGTGGATGCCCGCGACTCATCGTCCGTGACGAGCACCGCGCATATCGCGGCGTTGGGTATCTCGACACCGGGCAGCGGTTGCGCCGCGATGTACACGATATGGCGACCGAAGAACTCGCCATTGGGGAATCGATGGACTGCCCCCGCGTGCAAGATGGTCCCGCCCTGCGCGCTCCTGTGGATCGTACGAATCAGCTTCAGGGGAAGTTCGGGCGCGACCGCTTCGCCGCGTGTCTTGACGAGAGAGAACACGACTTCGGGATGTCCGAATTTCTGCAGTCCGCTCGATACATACGACCAACATGCAAGCGGGCCAGTGCCCGCCTGGACGTCATGTGAGTAGATGTCGACCGAAAGGTCGCCGGGAATAAGGTCCACGCGCCTTTTGCTGGGATGGTGAGGTGCCTCAACAGGGCCGTCAGGCGCACCGGCCTGACGCACTACCCAATGCACTGCGCGTTTCAACCACGAGCGGAGCGGCACGTCGGACCTTAGGTCGATGCGTCGCTCGATTTTGAACGCATGCCCAACGATTTTGAAAGGTTGGCGAATGGCGTGCATGTATCGAAGGGAGGTGCGAATAGATTGGATCCGCCGCTTCGGCGATTGCGCGAAGTAGCACGCGCTTCCCAACCACCGCATTTTTTCGCCCTGTGTCTATGGCGTTTCACTCGCGATGCTTCGGCATGCTTGCATGTCGAGTTGCTAGACGCTCGGCATCAGCGACATCGCTGGGAACGAGTATCCAGCTCTGCACGTATGCGCGCGGTTGTGCACCAAATCCTTCCGGCGAGCGTTCCCATCCGGTCATGGTCCACCAGTCGGGCTTTGCCGCTACCAAGGTCGCGTCAAGCAAGGGTGGCAGTAGTTCGCGGTATGGATCGTTGGCCATGATCTTCGCGACGCGAACCGATCGATTCAGCTCAGCGTCACGAGTCTCCGCGACGAACAAATCGCCACGCACTCCGCCGGCCCACATGGCATGGCGACGGATCAGCCGGCCTTCGCGGAGAAAGCTCACTCTATGAACACATTCATGTTTTATGCATGAATTGCGATATGCTGCACATGGATGCACGCTTGTTTTGATCTTGGATCGACCAGGGCGTCTCGATGGTCCGATTTGCCCGCCTGCCGTTTGCAATACGTTTCACCGTCGTCGTGCTGGTGGTTTTCTTGGTCATCTTCGCCCAGCACGTGATTCACCCCGTGCCAAGTTGAGATTCACGTTGATCCGCCGGCGATGCCTACTGATGACGACACCACTGTGACCTGGCCGTTCGATTTCGAGGTCTTCTGCACGAAGTCGTACGCAGGCGCCGCGAAGCGCACGGTGATGCTATCTTGGGCACCCGGAAAGGTGTTGGGCGGTGAAGACTATTCGCTGCAAATCATCATTCCCAACGTGTACTTCCATCTAACGACGGCGTACTCGGTGTTACGTCACAACGGCATCGACATCGGGAAGATGGATTTCTTGGGACCCGTCAATTTCGTGGACGCCCAACTTCAAGAGCGCGCCCCGAATGACCTGAGTGACAAGCGTATCTACCCGCTCGCGACAGGCACTCGGACCGGCCTACGAACGTCCCGACGCGGTCAGCGACGCCACTATCGAAACCTACCTGCGTCCGTTTGTGAGCACGGAGAAGCGCAGCTCCGGCCTTGATCATCTGGGGCGATGACCACGTCTACTTCGACCTGAAGTGGTAGCAGTGGCTCGAGAAGACGCTGCCTAATGTGAAGCGCCGCGTCATCCTCAGGGGCGCGCGCGCCTCTTCTTCCCGGAAGAGCGCGCTGGCGAGTTCAACGACGAGCTGCGCGCAAGTTAAAGGTTCGTCCGAGGTGCCCACTCAGGTGCCCAATCCATCGCCACCCAGGATCACTCAACGTAATCTACGGTGGTAAGAAACCGCTTCTAAACGTCTGTTTCGATCGCGTTGGCTTACGCTGAATCTAAAAGCGTGTTCACTGAAAATCCGCGTGTCGGCAGTTCAATTCTGCCCCTGGCCACCATGCAATCACGCACGTGGCGCCCCTCCGTAAACTCGTTTGGACGAAGTCCACCCCACCGATCAATCCTCGAGCCACCTTTCACGAACCCGTGCGAGCGATATCGGCGTCATGCCAACGGCCGATAGTCCATGCGTCTCTCCTTCTCGTTTGCTCGATCCCCCGCACCCCGAGGGAACGGCCAGCTTAGCCGGATTGGCGCGACGTTTGACTGACGGGCCAACGTAGGCCCTACTCGAATCCGTTCCTTCTTGGTTCCAGAGCGTCAACCATGGTCGAGCGAGGCCGCAGAACCGCCACGATACGAGCGGCGCTGATCGTCGTCGTTGCCTTCGCCGCATTCGTGCCGCCCGATACCGGCGGCGCTCTGGCTGCGTCGCCGAGCGGCGACGGCGAAGGTGCGCCGAAAACGGCGCCGACAGCGCCCGACGGCTACGACCCACGCGCCGCTTTCGCGCCGCTCGATTTCACGGCCACGACCACCCCGTCTCGTTCGGCAGGAGGCGCACCGGGTTCGAGTTACTGGCAAAACCGTGCGGATTACGTGATCGCCGCGCAGTTGGATCCGTCGACCAAGACCCTCAGCGGCAACGTCGAGATCACCTACACGAACCGCAGTCCCGACACGCTCGACGTGCTGTGGCTGCAACTCGACCAGAACATCTATCGGCGTGATTCCCGCGCGGGCGCGGTCAGCGAACGAGTCCGCACCGGCTTCACCGACGGCTACCTGCTCGAGTCGATCGAGATTGGCACCGGCCACGGCTTCGTGCCTGCCAAATACCTCGTCAGCGACACCCGCTTGCAAGTACGACTGCCGGATCCGCTCAAACCAGGCGGCGGGCGCGTCAAGCTGCGCATCCGCTATCACTACACCGTGCCCGCCAAGTTCGGCGGCCGAACCGCCTGGGCGGACAGTCCCAACGGCGAGATCTACGACATCGCACAGTGGTATCCGCGCATGGCGGTCTATGACGACGTGCGCGGCTGGGACCCGCTGCCGTATCTCGGCAACGAGTTCTACCTCGAATTCGGGGCATTCGACTATTCGATCACCGTGCCCGCGGACATGATCGTCGCCGGTTCCGGCGAGTTGGTGAATCCGCGGGATGTTCTGACACCGGCGCAGTTGTCGAGCCTTGCGGCCGCACGAACCAGCGATCGCACCGTCATGATCCGCACGCCGGCCGACGTTGCGGCACAGCCGGCCGGCGCGCAAACCAAGACCTGGCGCTTCCACATGCAGGACACGCGGGACGTCGCCTTTGCAGCGTCGCGCGCGTTCGTCTGGGACGCCGCGCGCATCAACCTGCCGGACGGCAAAACCGCGCTCGCCCAATCCGTTTATCCGGTCGACGTCGCCGGTGACGCGGCCTGGGGTCGCTCGACCGAATATCTCAAATTCGCGGTCGAAGACTTCTCGCGACGATGGTTCCCGTATCCCTGGCCCAACGCCATCAATGTCGGCGGACCCGTGGGCGGCATGGAATATCCGGCGATCGTCTTCGACAGCCCCGACGCGACAGGCAAGAGCCTCTTCTGGATCACCGTGCACGAGATCGGCCACACCTATTTCCCGATGGTGGTCGGCTCCGACGAGCGGCGTCATCAATGGATGGACGAGGGCTTGAACACCTTCATCGACGTGTTCGAATCCGACGCCTTCGACGGCGGCGTGTACGGGCCCAAGCGCGACCAGGAATACGCGCCCGGCCCACAGACGCCGGCCGAACAAATCGCCGCACTGCTGGCCGACCCGAAGGCGCCGACGATCATGGCGCGCGCGGACGCGGTCCCGGCCGCGTACAGCCATCCGATCAGCTACTTCAAGTGCGCCTTCGGACTCGAACTGCTGCGCAACGACATTTTGGGGCCGGAGCGATTCGATCCGGCGTTTCGCAAATTCATCCGCGACTGGGCGTTCAAGCATCCGCAGCCCGCTGACTTCTTCCGGACGATGAACAGCGAGGGCGGCGAAGATTTGTCGTGGTTCTGGCGCGGCTGGTTCTTCAACAACTGGACCCACGACTTGGCCGTCACGTCCGTCACGTACGTCGACGACGATCCAAGCAAAGGCGCGCACATCGCGGTCGGCAATCTCGGCCGCCTGGTGTTGCCGGCCACGATGAGGATCACCTTCAAGGACGGGAGCCAGCGCGACGTGACCATTCCGGTGGAGACCTGGATTCAGTCGGCAACGCACACCTTCGCGCTGGACACCACCGCGGCGATCGTCAACGTGACCATCGACCCCGACGGTCGCCTGCCCGATCGCGACCGAGCGAACAACAGCTGGTCTGCACCGTAGCCCGCGTCGGCTTCTTCCGCTGCCACGCTCGCGCCTCGATTCTTTCGTTGGCGGATCGGGTCGAAGCGCCGACAAGCGATCCAGCTTATTGTGGCGGCCTCCTCGGTTCGGGAACGTTTTAGGACCGACGACGACCGATTTGGGGTCGCCGCTGAGGCTGAACAGCACATCTCTCCTCACCGCGTAGGTGTCAATGCACCGACTAAGTGTGCTCGTTAGTCTGTGGGGATTTTGCGGGGATCGGTTGTGCATTGTCCTGCATTGTGGCGCTTTGAAGTGCAACGGGCGCCCGGCAACTGATTGATTTAACTAACCTGCTTCGTTCTCGATGCGTACTGCAAATCCGCGTGTCGGCAGTTCAATTCTGCCCCTGGCCACCAAGCAAATCAGTCGGCTAGGATATTTCCCAACAACACTACTTAGGCGCAGGTGCACATTTGGTCCCCAAGCCAGGACAACGGATTCCTGTAATTCGCGCTATTCGGTTCCGACAGATCCAAAGCTGGATGCCGCCTCGCCATAAAGCGATTCTTTAGCGATGCAATTCGTTCGAAACGGACCGGACCCGCCCGAACGTTTGCTGCAGTTGCATGAAGAAGACGGCGACCATACCGAATGCTGTACAGCACGCCTATTCAAACCCCATATCGACATTGTGGCGCTGGATGCCGGCGAGCTAACAAGTGGATGTGCCGTGATGCGTCAGCGACGACTTGACCTAGATATTCCCAACGCACTTATCCACGATCACGTCGATGGGTGAGGGACCCATCGACGCTGCTAGGAGATCCAAGCCTCCAAGGGGTGCCGCGAGTACTACGCGGACTCGGCGACTCGGTCTTTTCCGGGTTCGAACTCGTGTTCCACGCAAGGAGTTGACCCTCGATGGGTTTTCTCCGATGTCTGCGCTCACGGAACTATCACACGATCGATCTCATTCGCTCCGTCGAGCAAGACGACGATTGCGCCCCTCGGCGCGACCGTCTGCCCGTTTGGTACGGTTGCGACGATCGTACCGTTCACGGTGACCATCGGATCAGTCAGGTCGTTGCTCGTCCATGAGACCGGTTGGCCGGGCAGCGCCCAGATTCCGCCGACCGGCACCATGGTGCATGTCGGGGTGTGGCAAGTGCCGGTCTCCGTCACGACGCCGGCGGGAAAGTTGCCGATGTCCACGCCGAGATAGTCGGGATCGGTGCCGTTGTTGTAGAGCTTGTCGTCGACCACAGACACGCGCGCAAAGTCGACAGGATCCGCGTCTGCGCCAATACCCCACGAACTCTCCGAATGGATGTCATCATTCGCGAAGACCACGTCATGAGTTCGAACAGCACCGAGTTCGACGCCATCGGCCGGCGTGCTCGTTGCGTCGCTCGAGCCAAGAACGATCGCTGAGTGGTCGACAGTCAAGAAGTCAACGTCACTGGGTACCAGTATCTGTCCGCCTGGGCACTGTTCGTTCGACTGCGGACCGCAGGTGTAATAGACGTCAGCCCGATGGTTGTGCTCAAAGAGCGTTGTTGCCACCAGCAGCGGTGCTTGCGCAATGCCGTGTGCATCCGAGATGACAAGCGCATTCGACGCGCTGTGCCAGAAGAGACAGTCCGCGACGAGGAAACTACCCCTTAGGGCTCCGACCTGGAGCCCGAACAGGTTCGGTGCGATGAAGCGCACATGCGAGACGCTCGTGTCGCCGCTGTTGCTGATGATGACCGCGGCACTCTTCGAATAGGCGATCGTGAGATCCTCTAGGTTCACCTCCGTTGCACCATACAAATCGATCGTGCGACCGCACGCTGGATTGTCAACCGGCGGGTTCGTGTTGCTGACCGGAAGGCAAGGGACATCCGCGTCCTCATCGATCGCAAGATCCTTGATCACAACGTCGGACGAGTTAACGACCTGGATCAATGCGACGTCGTGATGATCAAGCCGTCGGATCGAAGCGCCTTCTATGCCTTGGATGGTCACGGGCACATCGTGGAACGAGACGGCGCATGACTGGGCACCGCTACAGAGCAACGCGCCTTTCACCAGGATTGCTGAGTCGGTTTCTGCTTGCACATCGTGGGCGCAGCTTACGAACGTCGCAGGATCTGTCGCGAGGCAGGTGTCGGCCGGCAGCGGAACAGCGCTCACTTCGCTGGATGCGGCTGACTCACCCGCTTGGTTAATGCCTGTGACGACGAAGTAGTAGGTCGTCGTGTTAGTCAACCCGTTCGCCACATATGACGCCGAGTTCGCGCCGGCCTTAGATCCGCTGCCCAGCGCAGCGCCGCTCGTGGTGGACCAGTAGACCTTGTAGGACGTCGCGTTGGTCACGGCATTCCATGAAAGTGACACCTGTCCATCGGCAGAAACGGCCTTCACGCCGGTCGGCGCGGTTGGAATCGAAGGCGCCGCGTTACCCCCACCACCCCCGCCACACGCAATCACCAAGAAGGCGGCACCAGCCGCCCCCAGCAATCGAAATCTCGACAATTGAGAACTCCCCCGCTAAAAGAGGCTTTCGCGCCCCTTTAGCCATCTGTTAGCTCTCGAATTTGGCAAGTTAGGACAATCGGGTCAAGCATTATCGGACAGGTGAATTTATGAGCGCCTAGAGGCGCAGTTGCATTTTGCGACGAATAGACCGGATCGGCCGACGCGGGATCTTAGGAGATGACAAACCTTCCCATTCGCGCGCAAGAAAATTCACGCCCATGAGAAAGGCGGACGTGGAGTGATGCATGTAGGTACGAGAGATTGCACTCCTGATCGGGCATCGCATCGCCGAGACGGGCGCTACTCTCCCGCCAAATTCCATATATCGAGACCAGGAACGGAACAGCATGCAAGACGTCGCACCTGCATGATCACGAAGACGAGCGCCAATGCGCTCACTGCATGACCGATCGCTGCAATAACATCCCGATTCATCTCGTCCCCTCGGATTGATGGTTGGAGACAGGGTAGAACGCTTCAGCAACCCCGGGGAATCAACGCGGCTGCGCCAACAGCGCATCCACGTAACGGACGGCATTCGGATTGAGCCCCGCTCTGCTACGCGCGTACCAGAGACTCGTGAGCGCACTTGAGCCCCCATAATAGGATCGGAGGCTCAGATCAAATTCGCTTCGCTCGCCGCTCGTCAGGTCGTCCACATAAGGCACAAGTTGCGCCTGATGTGCCCAAAATGCGGCCTGGGTCAAGTGTACAGAGGCTGCTTGGGCGTTGGTCATTCCCGCACGATCCATGAGCTCTTGGATGAAGGGTAATGGTTCCCCACCTATCGCCAATTCGGCCTTGTTGAAGTTGGCAACGAGCCATTCGGTATTCGCTTGCATAAAGAGTTGGCGCGTCGCTTCGGCGCGATTCTGGCTCAATGCGCGTCCAGTCTCCCTGCGCGCGTCGCGAAGCTGAATCGACAAGAATCCTAGCGTTACTAGAACAGCGATTGATCCCAACATTTGTCCAATCGCACCAATAGCATCCCAGTTCATAGCGTCGCCTCCGTGAAAGATCGGACAGACTAGAACTGTTGGAAGCATCGGAAAACAAAACGCGCGGCAGATTCGCGCTGCGCACTACGAAGACCGCGTGAGTTGCTGCCATGGCTGGTGCCGTTCATCGTGATTCCGGACGAGCCGCCGCAGAACATGAAGGAATACGATCCCGAGCGGGCACAGGCGTCGTGTGCGGGGACGTTGACCGGCGGTTGCGACCAGGCGCGGATGCTGGCGCGTGAATGTGCACGTGCTGTTCACGCATCACTTCCATCAGACGGACGAAACGACCGGCCGCTTGATGGGCGTCATCTCCAATGCCCAAGCGGCACGCGCTCGCGACCTCGTGACGAGCACTGGCAACCGCTTCGACTATCAATCGCATCCGACCGTGGGTCATTCGATGCACGGTCAAGACCCCGCGCTATTCAGTCGCACTCTGATCGAGTGGAGCACAGCACTGCGGGCTCGCTAGTAAACCCGAAAGAGGTGCCCATTCAGGTGCCCAATCTGAGATCACCTCACGTCACCTCAACGGCATCGCAGTGGCGATCCGTTGGCTCGCATGCTTCACGATCCGCTTGTCGGGTGGGATCAACTCGGTTTCGCGAGCAATTCGTCGATGTAGCGGACCGCGCGGCGATTGAGCATGGGCCGGGCACTCTCGAAATAGGATCGGTAAAGTTGCGACGCGAACATGGCTCGCAGAATGCCATCGGTCTCCTCACGTTCTTCCGAAGACAACTCACTTATGTATTGAATGGTGTGGGCGTGCTCCTGCCATTGCGCATTCAACGCGAACAACAACGACGCAGCTTCTTGCATTGTCACACCGCTGACCGCGACGAGCTCTGTCATGAATGGCGGTATCGGTGTACCAAGCGCGATGTTTGCTTTCGCCCACAGAGCAGACTTTCATTTTGTGCGAAGGCCATTTGCTGCTGCGACGCCGAAGACACGCGGACGAGGCTTGCAGATCGTCGAGTCTCCCTTCGCGCATGTCCGACCTGGACAGACAGATACATCAGGGTGATCAACACGCCAACCGATCCGAGCACCTGACCGACTGCACCGATTGCATCCCAGTTCATCGCATCCCCTCCGCTTGATGGTTGGGGATAGCGTAGACCGTTTCGCGGAAACGCGATGGACGAGTTGGATCGACCGGCGGACTGACCGACCAAATATTGCCATTGCGCGCCATCGTGTGGTGGTCCCATGCTCATGGACGGAACCGTGACGGGCAGACGTGACCATGGATCGATACGAATCGGAAGACCGCGCAGATACCTTCATCCCTCATGCGTTTCAGGAGCGGACGATCGAGCTTGGTGAGGTACGGCTGAACTACGTGCGCGTCGGTAATCCCAACAAGCCAGCACTGTTGCTCATACCGGGTCAGACGGAATCGTGGTGGGGATATGAAGCCGCTCTGCCGATGCTTGCCGAGCACTTCGAGGTCTTCGCGGTAGACCTTCGCGGACAAGGTCGATCCAGTTGGACGCCGGGGCGATACACGATCGACAACATGGGTAGCGATCTGGTCCGGTTCATCGACCTCGTGATCCGTCGACCCACGATCGTGAGCGGGTTGTCATCCGGTGGCGTGATTTCCGCGTGGCTATCCGCGTATGCGAAACCTGGACAGATCATTGCGGCGCACTACGAAGACCCGCCGCTGTTCGGATCGGAGCGGAAGGACCCCGAGTTCATGGCGACTGATGGATCCCCTTTTGCGCTATGGAACAAATATCTCGGTGACCAATGGCAGATCGGCGACTGGTCCGGCATGAAGGCCGCCGCACCGCGCGAATTGTTCCCATGGCTAGCGCGCTTCATCCTGATTCCCGACGAGCCGTCGCAGAACATGAAGGAGTACGACCCTGAATGGGGACGCGCAACCTGTGAGGGAACGTTGATGGGTGGTTGCGACCACGCCCGGATGCTATCGAGAGTTAAAGTGCCTGTCCTCTTCACACATCATTTTAACGGTGTGGAGCCGGCGACCGGCCGAGAGATGGGCGCAATCTCAGCCGCAAATGCACAACGGGCACGCGAACTGCTGATTGGCACCGGGAATCGGTTCGACTACCAGTTGCATCCCTCGATGGGTCATTCGATGCACGCCCAGGATCCCGCACTATTCAGTCGCACACTGATCGAGTGGAGCGCAGCACTGCGGGCTCGTTAGTAATCCGGACAGAGGTGCCCATTCAGGTGCCCAATCTATCGTCACCCACCAGCACCCCGCGTGATCTACGGGGTAGGAAGCCGCGACTAAACGTTTGTTTTGATCACGTTGAGTCACTCTGGATCACGAAGTCAGTTAACTGAAAATCCGCGTGTCGGCAGTTCAATTCTGCCCCTGGCCACCACGCACATCATCGACTTACGATCGCATGCGACTCTGTAAAGTCGTTGGGATGCCAAGATAGTGCCAAACGCGGGCCGCATCCTACCGCATGACCGATGCCGAGCTAAGCAAAGCTCGCCGGCCGGTGGTGGTTCGATCCGCCCGCGCTAGGACGATTCGATATCCAACGGCCGGTAGAACGGCTTGCCCTGGCTGATGTACTCCCCCATCAAGTTCCTGAACGTCTCGCCGCCTGACCCTTCCTCGGTCAATGTCAGGTTCTGACGGAAGAAATTGATGCTGTCCGGATTCAGGGACCGAGCCATCGCCCAGTAGTGCTCCGCTTTCTCCTTCACGCCGTGGGCACGGAACAGATTGCCGAGTCGAAATGCGGCTTCGGCCTTCAATTGATCTGCCCCGTGTGAACGGACGTTGCCCGCGACAGTGTTCGCGGACTGCAGGTAGACACTGTCGGCGCCCTTTGCAACCCAGTCCTTGAGCGCCGGGGAATACACGTTGGTACCGAACTGGAACGCCTGCTCGCCGTCACCGAACTGGTGGACCTTGGCGTAGGTGCCTTCGTCGATTCGAACGATCCTGCCTTCCTCGTCGATCCAGGCCGCCGATGGGACGTTCACGAAATTGAACGCGCTGCTGACGATGCGGTCTTCATCCACGACCTGCACGTAAGTCGCCTTGGCCGCATCGAAGATCGGCCCCGCCACCGCTTCGCCGCCGGTGTCCTGGGCTGCGCTGATGATGACGAAATTCGGATCGTTGAGTTCTTCGTAGATTGCTTGCCACACGGGCAAGTCGAGCTGGCAGCCTCACCAGGATGACCAGGTGACGATCAACGCCTTCTTGCCCCTGAAATCCGCCAGGCGGATCACGTTGCCCTGTCTGTCTTTCACTTCGAATTCCGGTGCCATCGCATTCAGTAGCGTGCGCTCCCGCTTGGCCGGGATCTCCGCGAAACTCCAAACGCCGGATTCAGCATCCGCCACATACGGCTGTCCGAGCAGATCGGCGAATGCCGTGAGGTCGAACCACCGAATACCATTCTGCTCGACGAGCAACTTGTCGTTCATCGGAATGCACATGTCTTCGAAACACACGCCCTCAGGCTTCACTTCGAAGCCATTCACGCGACCGAGGTCCTCCGGCCGAATGAGCAGCCCGGGTCCACGGCCAGTTTCCGACAGCGTGACGGCCTTGCCTTGGTAAATGACCGTGACGCTGCCCTCAGGATGGATCGGCGTCGCTTCGAACGGATGTCGATACTCGGGAAATGCCCCAAACGCTCTGGCCATGATCACCTCTTCTCGCTGGCGGGCTACGTGCAACATCCTAGTGGGTCTGTCGACACCGGAAAACACCGACCGCACCGGTTCGCCCAGATTGCCTGATCGTACCCGAGGCACTCCACGCAACGACGGGAACTCGCCTGGCCGCCAAGTGAGTTTGCTCAATGAAACGCGCGCTTCCAGCGGGGCATCGCTGGCGAGTGCAGTGCTGGTGATATCGGGCGCCTGGGTGCCCAAGCTGACTCGGCGAAGTTCGTTCGGGAGTATCTTCTGCCGTGGCGAAACGTGCGTGTATTGCGCAAAGCTCTGCGCACCCCACCCGTGACGTTGGCTCTATGGCGTTGTGCGCATCATTGGGGTGGAGCGCTGCCAATTTCCTTCGAGGAGCAACGCATGAGACACCTTCTGCTCGCAAGCGTCCTGCCGTTGTCGTTGTTGTTCACCGACCCAGCCGCCGCCCAGAACGACGCGCAGTACCTCGTCTGCTCGGCGCGCAACAAAGAGAACACGGCGGCCTACGTATCCGGCGTCGTCACCATCAAACCAGCCGACTCCGCTGATGCCGAACACGCATGGAAGCAAATGGCGGTCTCCAAATATGCGGCGCTCGAGGCATCCGCCGGATGCACGGGCTTCCCGACGTCAGCGGCAGCCGAAACGAAGCGAACCGCGATGGTCGACAACATGAAGGACGACGGACTGAAGACCACCGACATCCCCTGGAACTATGTCGCAGAGGCAAAGCCTGCGGCCGCGCCCAGCGCCCATCCGACGCCCGAACAAGCTGCGCAAGCAGAAGTGCCGCTGGCGAAGGGCTACTGCGAACAGAACTTGCGCGGGCTGTTCGACTGCAATTGCTTCGCACAGGCGGTCCTGCACCACCGTCTCGCGCACCCGGAAGAGGTGATCAAAGAATCGGACGGCCCGCGCCCACCGCCGATACACGACCTCCATACCGGGATTCCCTATCGACTCGATTGCACCGAGTGTCTCGACGACAAGCTTCTGATGGAGTGGGCCAAAGACCAGATCGTCAGAGATTTCAGCGCCGCCGTGATCGGGAAGACCATCGATCAAGTCCACGTCGATAAATTCGCTGACTGCGTTGCCAAGGCGTTTCCTGCGCGCTATCGGACGAATCCGTACTTGGACAAATACCTCGAAGCGCTGAACCAAGCGCGAATTTCGTGTGGAAATCCGCGCGGATGATTCGAATCCGCGCGTGCGGCTGAGTGCCGTTCGAGACGCGCGCGGACGCACTCAAGTCGAGCGATCGCCCCTTAACGACTCCGTCTGTATGACACACGCCTACTTCGCTCAGGGCTTGGGATCAGCCGTCATGTCCTTCGGCGGCACGAACTGTTGCTTGTAGATCAGCGGCGGGTAACCCGGGTCGACCGGCACCCGCGGCGGCAGATCGTGTTCGAGCGTCTCGTACACGGATCGACTCGGTAGGACGACGTTGTTGGTCCGAACGTAGTCGTCCCACAGTGCGGTCAACGCCGCCACCTTGTCCGGACGCTCGACGGCGAGATCGTTGCGCTCGGCGGGATCGTTGGCGAGATCGAAGAGTTCCCAGGCGCCCTTGCCCAACGGCTTGTACTCCCAACGAAGCTTCCAGTCCCCTTGCCGCACCGCGCGGTTGCCGAAGAGTTCCCACGCGAGGTAGTCCTGGTCCGTGCGGGGCGACTCTGCTTTACCCGCCAGCACCGGTCCCCACGACTTCCCGATGAGCGCCGGCAGTTCGCGCCCTCCGTAGGTCTTGGGGTAGCTGGCACCGCCGATTTCGAGCAGCGTCGGCACGATGTCCGCCACGTGCATCAGGCCGTAGTTGATACTGCCCCGCGGACGCTTGACCGCCGGACCGCTGACGACGAGCCCGTTGCGAATGCCGCCTTCACCGAGCCAACCCTTGTATTGGCTGAACGGCGTCATCGACACCTGCGCCCACATCGGTCCATACGCGATGTACGAGCCCGGCTCGCCCCAGTCCTTCGGATCGGTCTTCGACCAGTGCGCCTTCGCGTACAACGCGTCGCGGGTGCCCGGCTTGCCGGTGATCATCTCGAAGAGGTCGGTCCCCTCGGCGCCGTTGTCACCGAACACGATGAACACCGTGTTCTCGTACTCGCCGATCTTCTTCAGGTATTGGATGAGCCGACCGACATGGAAGTCGAGGTTCTCCACCATCCCCGCGTAGAGCTCCATCTTCCGGCCGAACGTTGCCGCGCTCGCCGGCGCGAGCACCACCGGGTCGGGCACGAACCACATCCGCTCCGCGAGCTGCGTGCCCGGCGGCATGATGCCGAGTTCGATCTGACGTTTCAGCCGCGCCTGCCGCACCGCGTCCCAGCCTTGGTCGTACTCGCCGACGTGGCGATTGCGCCAGTCCGACGGCAGGTGATACGGGTCGTGAGGCGCCTGGTGGGAGACGTACGCGAAGAACGGTTTGCCGTCGCCGCGATGGGAGTCGATGAAGCCGATCAGTTTGTCGGTGTATGTCTTCGTCGCGTAGTAGTGCTCGGGGAGCCGCGTCAGATAGCGGCCGTCTTCGGTGAACACAGACCGCGGCGATGCGGCGGTGAAATTGGTCATGTCCCAGTAGCTGCCCGCGCCGTCGAGCAGCGAGAAGTCGCGCTCGAATCCGCGCGCGGCGGGAATCTGGTCCGGCGCTTTGCCGAGGTGCCACTTGCCGACCATGTAGGTGTGGTAGCCGGCATCTTTCAGCAATCGCGGTAGCGTGGTCACGCTGTCGTTGAGGTGGCCTTCGTAGCCCGGAACGCCGCGCTGGTTGGGCGCCGTCCATTCGTCCATGTTGCCGAGGCCATTGCGGTGCGTGTCGACGCCGCTCAGCAGCATCGATCGCGTGGGCGAGCAGCTCGCGTGCGTATAGAAGTTCGTGAAGCGCACGCCGTCGTTCGCAAGTGAGTCGAGGTTCGGCGTTTTGATCTCGCTACCGAACGAGCCCATGTCCGCGAAGCCCATGTCGTCCGCGAGGATGATCACGATGTTCGGTCGCCGGGGTGCGTCTGCAGCAGAACTCGTCGCGGGCACCGCGAGTGCGATGACCAACCCCAGCAAACCCAGCCTGCAACAACGCCGGCCCATCCTAGTCTCCCGCTCAACACGACGCGCGATGCGCCGCGAACGCCAACAGCCCGAGGGATACACTTCGGCCCATGCGAACTTCACGACAGCTCCGCGCGCGCGTCTATCGGAATTCCGCAAGCGCGATGCCCAAGCCGCGCAATGCGAAGACTGGGGCCGCTGTAGAGATCGTCGAGATCGGCGATCCCACGCTTGCCAACACCGCCGTCGAACTGATCGACCAGGACGTGGTCCAGCTCGACCACACACCGCTGCGCGCGCGCCAGATCATCGTGCGCCTCGAGGATGTCATCGTCGTCTACTACTCGACGAACCTGCGCCTGCGCTCGCGACCGTGTCTGCACGATGAACTGCTCGGCTATGTCACGTTCGGCCCGGGTGTTGCTGCAACGGTCGACGGGGTGTCCGTCGGCCCCGACTCGATGCTCGCCGTCGCCCCGGCCACCGAGATCGGCTTCGTGACCAACGCCGGCTACGAGAGCGTGACGTTTCTCGTGCCGCCGGCCGAGCTCGACGCGCACCTGCGCGCGCGAGGTCGCGCTGAGGACTTTCGGGTGCCTCACGCAATGGAACCGCTGCACGTCGGCGCGGGGCTCGCGGGCGGCCTGTTTCGTGGGGGAACGCGCCTGGTGGATATCGTCGAGCGGCACCCGACGCTGTTCGACGCGGGCAACGAACGGCGCCTCGCCGCGAAGGTCGACCTGATCGAAGCGCTGCTCGCGACGCTCGCCGCGAGCAGCCATCTCGAACCCGAGCGCCGCGACCGCTCACAGCGCGTGCAGAGCCGCATCGTGCGCGCGGCCGAGCGCTACGCTCTGGCGCACACGGCCGAGCGCCTCTACGTGACCGATCTGTGTCGCGCCGCCGGCGTCAGC
>Ga0335069_10002855_pt1 | contig 26391 bp, 27 predicted proteins | sample Lox_Sample_11_FD_206714 | JGI IMG/M metagenome (GOLD analysis project Ga0335069, IMG submission 206714) | Soil microbial communities from Loxahatchee National Wildlife Refuge, Florida, United States - Lox_Sample_1.1 | ecosystem: Environmental > Terrestrial > Soil > Wetlands | place: USA...
GACCGAATACATGTAGTCCAGATTGTCGACGCCATTGATCTGCTGCTCAATCGGGGTTGCGACCGCCTGTTCCAAGGCCTTCGCGTCCGCACCGACATAGGTGGCCTGCAGCCGGATCTCGGGTGGCGCGATATTGGGAAACTGCGCCACGGGCAAAGTCACGGTCATCAGAACGCCAACGATTACCGTGAGAATGGCGATGACCATCGCTACGATGGGCCGTCTGATGAAGAAGTTAGACATCGCTCTGGACTCCTTTCGTTAGCTGGCATTGTTAACTGGTGGGAACGGCTTCGGCTGCACCTGCATGCCAGACCGGAGCTTCTGCTGGCCCTCGACGACGACACGCTCGCCGGGCTTGAGGCCATTGCGGATGACCCACATCGTGCCAATACGGTCGCCGACCTGAACCGGCCGCGTCGCCACCCGATTCTCAGCGCTGACGACCATCACTTCGTAGCCGCCCTGAAGTTCATTTACCGCCGGCTGCGGCACGAGTAAAGCGCCTATGTCCTCGCCGGTCACGGCGCGCACCCTCGCGTATTGGCCGGGGCGCAGGATATTGCCGGGATTCGGAAACAGTGCGGTCATCTGGATGGCGCCTGTATTTTGGTCAACCTGACGGTCGGCAAAAGAGAACCGGCCGTCTTGCGGGTGCACAGTGTCGTCGGCCAGGATCAGCTTCAATTGCAGATGGTGCAGCGCGTCGGCCCGCGCGAGACTGAGATACTCCTGCTCGCTAACCGTAAACACCGCTTTGACGGGATCGAGCGTGGAAACTGTCGTCACCGCCTGGCTCGACGGGGTAACCAGATTCCCGACCTGAATGGTGGCGGCGCCGGCGATGCCGTCAATCAGAGACGTAAGTCTGGTGAACCCCAGGTTTACCTTTGCCGTTTCCAGCGCCGCCTCCGCTGCTTTTACGCCCGCGCGTGCAGCCTCGATCTGTGCCTTCGAAGTCTCCACCTGTGCCTGCGCCGCGGCCACCGATGCTTTATTAGCCTTATTGGTCTCGACCGCATTATCCAGGTCCTGTTGGGTCACGGCTTGATCCTTGGCGAGCGGAACGTACTTTTCTTCATCCAACTGCGACCTGCGCTGGTTCGCCTCGGCGGTCGCCAGTTGCGCCTGCGCCTGAGCGAGACCGGCCTGAGCCTGTGCCAACTGCGCCTTCGATTGAGCGAGTTGTCCCTCGGCTTGGTCGACTGCAGCCTGAAACGGCCGCGGATCGATCTCGAACAGCAATTGTCCTTTATGGACGAAGGAGCCTTCGGGATAGTCCTGCCGCAGAAGATATCCCGTTACCTCCGCGTTGATCGCAGCGTTAACGAGTCCGTTGAGCGTGCCCACCCACTCGCGCTGAACCGGCAGATCGCGTTGCTCGACAGCCGCAACAACCACCTGCGGCGGTTGCGGGACCGAGGCGGCCGCCGTACTGCTGGCGCGGCTTCTGAACGCCAGGACCGCTGCCATCAGCAGAGCCGCGGCGATCACGAAAATTCCGTGCTTGCGTGTGTTTTTCATTTCTCTCCTCCACTCAACGGTGATGCGGTTCATCACGTCCTTTGCTATCGAAAAGGCACGTCCCGCGCCAAGTGCTGGGCATTGAGAAACAGCCTATTTAGTTCGAAAACAGTGATGTGCCGGTGCCATTCGTTTGGCGGTTGCCCAAAATCGGGCAGGCCGCGCTACCTACCGAGGCACCCACGGGTGCGCTCGCTCCTATTAAGGTTTCCCTTTGAGTTGGCCGGCGGCAAGCGAGCCGAAGGCGAACACTGCTCGGAGAATGCGCGAAGCAATCGGACTCAAGAACGAACTCTCTCTCCAGTGGGGTTGAAATTGGAAACTGCCTTGCAGTGCGGATTGTCAGCACTCGCAAGTTACAGTTGAGTCCGCTCGGATAGATCCAGGAGATTTGCACGAAAGGGTCGCACTCCGAGCCAGGCCTGCGCCCTCCCGCGCGTGATCCGTGTCACGAGTGCCGAAAGGAGACCCGATGATCGAGACGCACTACGGCCCTGTACCATCAGAATGTCGGATCGGATCACACTTCCAAGCGCTATCAAACCGTCGGGTAAGCCGCGTCTCTTTCCAGGGTCGCGCCGCCGCCTGGCTCGGCCACTCTCGAGAACGTAGCGACCGCTCCGCGCCGGTATTCGCCAGGGGAAACGCCGACAACCCGTTTGAAGGCCTTGTGGAAAGCGGCGTCGGATTCGTAGCCAACGGCGCGGGCGATGTCCGAGAGTTTGCCATCGGTTTCGCGCAACAACGGAATCGCTTTCTGCATACGCCACTCGGTAACGTATTCGAGCGGAGTCTGCCCCAGCAGTTCCTTAAAACGCGCGGCGAATGCGGACCGCGACATGCGGGCGGCGCTCGCAAGCGATTCCACCGTCCACGGATGGTTAGCATTTTGGTGAATGGTCTTGAGCGCAGCGCCGATCTGAGGATCGAAAATTGCTTGCAGCCAACCGCGCTTGCAGCCTTCGGTTGGCGAGGCGATGTGAGCGCGCACGGTCTGGATGAAGAGCACTTCTGCCAGCCGGTTGGCCGCCACTTCGGCCCCTGGCGGGCTTTCGACCATCTCCGAGGCAAGCATCTGCAAGGTAGTATGCAGCGCGAACGTCTGCGCCTCGTCGGCGCGAATCAGGATAAGGCCGGGCAGAAACTCCGTCACTGGCCGGACGCTGGGGGTTTCGAAGCTGAACAGGCCCGATACAATCGTCGTGGGCGCGCCACCGCCGCCATAGGCGATGACGTTCTTTCCATCCGCTACGCTGCATATGCTCTTGGCCGGCGTCTGCGGCGAGTCACGCAAAGCATAGGAGCGCCCAGGACCAATAAGGAAACAATCGCCGCCGGTGAGAGGAATAGGTTCGGCATCATCCAGGCTCAGCCAGCAGTTGCCGCGCGAGATCATCGCGAAGCTCGCCAAGTGGCTGGGGGAGATCTCAAGCCGCAGACGCTGTGCCAACTCCACCGGCTCGACGTCACTGGGGTGATGCTCCAATCCCCAGGGTGCCGTGGCCTCGATTCGTGCGTGGACCACCGCGCCTACTCGCAGGGTTCGAAAAAGATCGGTTATTGCGTCCATTGGAATCCCACCTATTGGACGAATGGACAAGAAAATCAGACTTTCGAACAATTCCCGTCCACTGATCCGGACATCTACTCCATTGAATTCGATGATTCCACGGCGCCTGAAGGCGCAGTGAAAGGAGTTCTAAAATGGCAACCAATTCGATGGCGGTTTCACAGGGCGTAGAGGTGCGCAGCGTGCCGAAAGGGGCGGTTGTGCTCGCCGGAAGGTTTTTCTTCGCGCTGATCTTTCTCTTGTCCGCCGCGGGTCATTTTTCGCCGCAGGAAATCGGATATGTGGCTTCTCAGGGCGTGCCCATGGCATCGTTGCTGGTTCCTGCATCGGGCGTTTTGGCCCTAATCGGCGGTCTAAGCGTTGTGTTGGGATACCGCGTGAAAATCGGCGCGTGGCTGCTGATGCTTTTCCTGGTACCCGTGACATTCACGATGCACAAGTTCTGGGCAATCAGCGACCCCGTGGCCGCGCAGACGCAGATGGCCCAATTCATGAAGAACATTTCGATGATTGGAGGGGCGTTGCTGCTCACCCATTTCGGCGCCGGTCCGCTGAGTCTGGACAGCCGAAAGGGCCGCTGAAAGCCCGCTGCTGGCAACTGATCGTTTTCGATTTCTCCAAGCGAAAGAGGTAAACAAGTGCCTTACACAATTCTGAAGATAGATAGCAGCCCTACAGGCGAACGTTCCGTGTCGCGCAAGCTGACCGCCAGGGTGGTCGCGGAACTGAGGGCGCGGCATCCCGGCAGTAAGGTGATCGAGCGGGATCTGGCGGCGAATCCGCTTCCACACTTGAGCGGATTGACAGTCGGCGCGTTCTTTACACCGCCAGAGCAGCGGAATGCTGCATTGGCTACGGCCATTGAACTCTCGGACCAGGCGGTGGACGAGGTCCTGGCATCGGACGTCATCGTGATCGGCGCCCCAATGCACAACTTCGGCATTCCGTCTTCGCTCAAGGCGTGGATCGATCACATCGTCCGCACCGGGCGTACGGTTCGGTATGGACCGTCGGGGCCGGTCGGTCTGGTTCCGGCCGGCAAGAAGGTCATCGTCGTTTCCGCGCGCGGTGGCCGTTACACCGAAGGACCGATGCAGACGCTTGACCATCAGGAAAGCTACCTCAAATCTGTGCTCGAATTCATCGGCCTCAGGGACATTACGTTCGTGCGAGCCGAAGGCGTCGGCTCGGGCCCGGATGGGGCCAGCGCAGCGATTCAAGCCGCGGAGGCCCAGGTCGCCGCAGCCGTCCGCCAGGCAGCCTAAAAAGGAACGCAGCGCTATGGCAACCGAATTCTCACCGATCATCACCTCCCAGGGACGCGGGGGAGGAAGCTTCTCTCTGCAACAGTTGGACCTACACCAGTGGGGCGAGCGCGCTTCGCCCGTCGAAGTGCTGGACCATTTTCGCGTGAGCGGGCGTCCTTTCCCTCCCCATCCGCATGCCGGCTTTTCGGCGGTCGCGTACGTATTCGAAGATTCTCAGGCCAGCCTGCGCAGCCGCGATTCGCTCGGTAATGACGCGGTGGTTGGACCGGGCGGGCTCGTGTGGACGCAGGCTGGGAGCGGCCTCATGCACGAAGAAACGCCGGCGGAGAATGGCAGGGAACTGCACGGACTTCAGGTCTTTGTCAACCTCAGCTCGAAGAACAAGCTGGTCAAGCCGCAACAGTTCCGAATCGAGAATCAGGATGTGCCGGTTTGGCGCAGCAATGCCGCCGACCGCGTCCGCGTGGTCGTCGGTTCGTTCGCAGAGTTTTCATCGCCGCTGGTTCCAGCCGAAGCGTTCCGCTTCCTTGATGCCGAACTCGTGCACGAGATACCTTTCGAACTGGAAGACGGGCACAATGCGATCGTTTATGTGCTCAAGGGCAGGGCAACGGTTAGCGCTGACGGCCACGATGTCACTGTGGGGGCGGAACAGGCAGTAGCGCTAAACGGAAGCGGAACAGTGAACGTAGAGGCGCTCGACCGGGCGCAGATCCTCGTCCTGTCCGGCGCCGCGATCGGGGAACCAGTCATCAGCGCAGGACCGTTCATCATGAACGATGAATCGCAAGTCGAAGATGCATTCGTCCGCTACCGCGCTGGCGGGATGGGCCGTTTAGAGTTGGATCACGACATCTAGGTAAGCCGTATTAGCAGTTGGGAGTAAGGCACTCGTCGCGCGCGTGAATGCAAAGAGAGAAGGCTCGCCGCATACACCCGACAGTATAGGAAGCGTACTCATAAGTGACGACAGGATGTTAGATGCTTGTGCGATATCTTGCCGCCGGCGCCACGACGCGAAACGGGTTGCAGGCGCATCTGGAATCAACGCTGGACTCAAAGCTCTGCCGTTCAGCCGAGCTCGCTGGACGCGCAGCAACCACGCACTGGGCGTCTCGGTCCACACCTCGCGAGTATTACCTTCCAATCGTTCCGAGCCGCCGCAGCCTCCCGAACGATACTGGCGACTTCGGCGGCATCTGCGCGTTCCTCGGAGATCTGCGCAGTGCGGCCGTACTCCTCCGCAAGCGCTCGTCGTTCAGTAGGGCTCTTCCCCCGCTGCAGCAAACGCGCATAGGCTTCGCACGAGTACGCAAAGGTCTCCCGCTTCCGGTATGCGATGTCGAGCAGCCACTCCTTCGTTCGCGTCACACGGAGGCCGATGGTGGCGCGCTTGCAGTTGTGAAAAATGTGCGCAGCCTCGTGGACAATAAAGTCGGCGAAGGGATCGTCCTCGGCGAAGTACTCCGGCGAGACGTAGCAGGTGGTCTGTTCGCTCAGCCCGACCAGGTGGGGCGCGTCCTCACCAAGTAATTGGGCACCGACGCTTGCGAGGTACAGGTTCGCGAGCGTCCATGCAGAACTGTCGAAGTCGCGCTTAAACAGGAGCGTCTCAATGCTTGCGCTCGTGACGAAGACAACGGATTTCTCGATCGCCGCCAGCACCACGTCCTTCTCGGCGCGTGAGAACAGGCCGCGCACCATCGGCTCGACCTTTGCGCTTGTGAGTGAGACCGTGTCGGATTTGGGCAGAGGCGCGTGTGTCAGTCCCTCAGCCCGCAGCCTGACAGCAGCAACAAGAGCGCCGCGGAGGTCCTCATGGGCACGGTTGGCACGCTCCATGAATCCGCCGGACCAGACCGCGTAAATTGGATCGCTCTCGCCGGTCCCGAGGTATCGCTCGATTTCGTCGTTGATGTTGGGCACTTTGGTAGGGATCGCCACTCCGGGTAGACTGTCGCGGACAAGAAAAACAGTGCTATGCCCTGACTGACAGCTTTTGCTTCTCGCGGTCCCACACGACTCGCCTTCCACCTTGACGGTACGACGCATTAGCCATGTGACAGGCCACCGTCGTGCCGCAGCCGAATTCCACATTCTCGACTGGCTGCTTACGGCTGCGTACGCACTCAAACAGGTTCTTGAAGTGGTCTTCGGTGCCTTCTCTCTGCTGTGTAAATGACACCGGCTCGCGCTTGGGTTGCTGCCTCGCCGTGCCTATGTCCGCCAGCGGATCGTTCTTGTGCTCAGCGATGAAGCGGTCCTTGGTGTCTTTCGGCCAACTTTCCAGCGGATAATCGTAGTCCTCCACGGGGTTATAGGGTAACAGCCTGGCGCCTTCTTCTGTAAGTTCGATAGTGCCCTTGTCACCCATGAAACGCACGATCTCGCCGCCTTCCCAGTTCGAGACCAGGTTCGCGCTCACCTGCACTTGGAACTTTCCGTAGTCGTACAGGGTATTGTGAATGTCCGGCACGTCTCGATCGCCTTCCCATTTGTAAATACCGCCATTCGCCACTGCGCTTAACGGATATTGCACATCCATGACACAATGCACGCGAGAGAGGAGGTGCACGTACTCGTCACCCGCGATACCAGTGCCGTAGTCCCACCAGTTGCGGAATTGGAAGAAACGCCGCGCGTCAAATGGGCGTTTAGCGGCATTGCCCAGAAATCGCTCCCAATCCACGGTCTCGGGCGTTGCATCCGGCGGAACTGGATAGCGCCAAGCCCCGATGGCGTTCGGACGATAGATCGAGCACTGTACCATGAACACGCGTCCGATCTCGCCAGCATCGAACCACTGCTTGCCCTTCTGCGTGGATTCCATACTCAGGCTTTGGCTTCCAACCTGGACAAGGCGGCCCGTTTCTCGCGAGGTGTGCACCATTTCCAGCGCTTCCGGTATGGTGTGCGTCATGGGTTTCTCGCAGTACACGTCTTTTCCGGCCTTCATGGCGGCGATGGCTACGGGCGCGTGCCAGTGGTCGGAAGTAGCCACGATTACGGCGTCGATATCGTTTCGGCTGATTACCTCACGGTAGTCACGCGTAGTGGGGGTGTTCGGCTGAATTTCCTGAGCGCGGCGGAAGTGGCCGTCGTAGAGATCGCATACGGCCACAATCTTGCCTCCGGCGTTGAGGGCGGCCTGCATCAACTCGAGGCCGCGAATACCCGCGCCAACGATTCCGAGTCGCACGGCATCTCCCGCAGTCTGGGAAGTATTCTGTGCTCTCGCAGAAAGGGCAACACCGGTAGCGCCGACGATCGAGGTTGCGAGGAAAACACGACGAGTGCCTTTTTCGGATGACATAGTACTCCTTTCGAAGAGCCATAGTATCGGCTCTTGAGGGCGCGATCAAGGGCCTTCAGCGGCCCTCACCAGCTCTCAAATCCGCATGAGGGCCGGCACCCTGATGTCGCAACAGGTGGCCAGACTGTCCCGCCGAGCGACTCTTCAAAAAGTGTAACTGGAATCAAACTTCTGGATGGCCAAAGCTCACCGGCCGGAGTCGCGCCGACGTCAGCCTCTTCGAATGCTGAAGCAGCAGGACCGGGACCCCACGTGTAAACTAAGAGCGTATGCGTGGTTCTCTCATTGTTATCCCACTGCTCTCCGTCACTGCGCTCCCCTGCCGCGTCGTTGCGCAGAGTGTCACTGCCGCCCCGTCTCCCTACCCGAATATCACCGAGATCCAGCATGCGCTCGTCGGCTCGTGGGTCGGCATCTTGGAATACCGCGACTTCTCCGAGCCCGCTACCTCGACCAAGCGGGTGAAGCTGCCAACGTGGCTAAGCATTGAACCGGCCGGAGCGGATCTGCGATTCCGCTATATCTACGACGACGGTCCGGCGAAGACCGTCACGGAGAACTCGCTGATTCGGATCGATCTGGCCACCGCCCGCTACAATGTTCTGGATGTCACTGGCAAACTCGAAGACAGCTACGCCATTGACGGACTGGCTCAGCTTCGGCAAGGACGCGGCGACCTAACGCTCACCGGCCGCAGCACCGAGAATCACGTCCCGGTCGAGGTCCGAATGAGGCTTCGTATCGGCCGAAACATCCTCGAGATCACGCGCGAAACCGCTGCCTCAGGCGAGCCGTATACGTTCCGCCACGCCTACACTCTTGTCCGAGCAGCACCTCCAACAAGTACTCCCAGCAAGGTAGAACTCAAGAACGTGAAATAAGCGATGGGTGTGAACCGTCGGAGGGGCGGACAGCGCACCGTCTCGTTTTGAAACACAAAAGGACACACTTTTGGGGTTTTCGAGCAAAAAGTGTCGCCCCGCTAGTCCATACTTTTCTTGAAGCATGGTCGGCTACATCAAAATTGAATGGCCAACGACAGCGGTTACATCCCCCAAACGAGCCTCCAAGCTACTATCGCGATACAAATCAGGCCCTGGAATCTCCACCGCGGGAGTTTGGGCCGGGAAGGCAGGCAGCCGCAGCGATCCCCTGAAGCATCCCGTCGAACACAAGTTGGTGCAAGGGATAAACGGAATACCAGTAGGCTCTGCCCAGTAGACCCACTGGATCGAAAGTAGCGGTTTGACGGATCGTAGAGCCGCCAGAATCTCCCGTGACTTCGAATTCGAGCCAGGCACGTCCGGGCAGCCTCATTTCGGCTGCCAGGCGCAAACGGTGACCGGGTTCGAGGACATCGACACGCCAACAATCGACGGTGTCGCCAAACCGCAGTTCCTGCGGATCCCGGCGGCCGCGTCTCAGTCCCACTCCGCCCACCATCAGATCCATGACGCCCCGCAAATGCCACAGCCAATCGGCGTAGTACCATCCAGTCGCGCCTCCGATCCGGCCGATTGGCTCGAACGCTTTTTCCGGAGGCGCTGCCACTCGGATCGACCGGGAGTCGAGCAGTAACCCTTCGCCCTCCGTCCTCAGGGCGCGCGCGATTGCTTCGCGGAATCCAATCGGTCGAATGTCGAATTCGGTTAGCGCCGACGCGTCTTCGACCACGGTTGCGTGTCGAATGCTGTCGATCAGCTTCCGGCCCACCCGGACGTAGAGTGGTGTTATCAAACCCAACCAAAGGCTCGACAACCGCGGCGTGAGTACGGGCACGGAAATTACCAGCCGTTTGAGTCCCCGCTGGCGTGCGTACTCCGCCATCAGACCACCGTAGGACACCTGATCCGGACCGCCGATTTCAAACACCCTGCTGCCAGCGGGCGGTAGGTCCAAAGCAGTGAGAAGATAGCTGATCATGTCCGCGATGGCAATGGGCTGAGCGGGCACCGAGACCCAGCGCGGCGCGATCATCACGGGCAGCCGCTCCACCAGAGCGCGAATCATCTCGAAGGACAGACTCCCAGCTCCGATTACAATCGACGCCCGGAACTCAATGACCGGAACACCAGACGATCGCAGGATCTCACCCACCTCCTGGCGGCTTCGCAGGTGCGCGGAAAGCCTTTGGTTGGTGCTGCCAAGTCCGCCCAGGTAGATGATTCGGCGCACTCCCGCCTCCCGCGCGGCGTTGCCGAAATCCTGCGCTGCTGCGCGGTCCTCTTCCTCAAAGGAACCCGATGAGCCCATCGAGTGAACCAGATAGTAGGCCGTCTGCACGCCTTCCATCGCCGCACGGACGGAAGCGGCGTTTAGGACATCCCCGGCCACAACTTCCGCCCCGGCCGGACCCTGGGCCCGCAGGACTTCCGGCCGTCTCGCCAGGCAGCGAACCCGATGGCCCGCGGCTAACAGGGCTTTCAGCAGCTGGCCTCCCACGTAACCAGTGGCGCCAGCGATTAGAATTTGAGGTTTCATTTCTTTCTGATACTCTCCTGGGCCGCCAGCGCCCGATGGCGGGCCTCGCTATGATCGACCATCGGAAGCGGATATGCTTCGCCAGGCTCTCCGCCGGACCGACGTTCCAGCTCCGGCACCCAGCGACGGACGTAGTCGCCGTCAGGGTCGAACTTCCCGGCCTGAATTGAAGGATTGAAGACTCGGAAGTAGGGGGCCGCATCAGCGCCGCAGCCCGCGACCCACTGCCAGCCAAGCGTGTTGTTCGCTAAATCGGCATCCACCAAGGTGTCCCAGAACCAGGCTGCGCCTGCTTGCCAGCCGATCAATAGGTGTTTGACCAGGAACGAAGCAACGACCATTCTCACGCGGTTGTGCATCCACCCCGTGTGCCACAGTTCGCGCATGCCCGCGTCCACCAGCGGGTAGCCGGTCTGGCCTCGCTTCCATGCCCCGAAGTGCTCCGGATGCTTGCGCCACGGGAAGGTCGCAAATTCACGCCGCAAAGGCCGGCTCGGCGATTCCGGGTGGTGGTACAGCAAGTGGTGTGCGAATTCCCGCCAGCCGAGTTGCCTGAGGTATGCCTCGCAAGATCCGTGGTCTTCGTTCATCTTGCCCAGAATGGCGCGCCAGACCTCTCCTGGACTGATCTCGCCGAAGTGCAGATGTGGAGACAACCGCGACGTACCCCTTACGCCGGGCCTGTCCCGATTCACCGGATACTCCAGGAGGGCTTCTTTTTGGAAGCGTCTCAGTTGGTGCCTGGCCCCCGACTCACCTGGCTGCCAAGCGTCACGGAGTCCGCCTACCCAATCGACGGACGGTTCCAACCCGAGTTCGGAGGGGTCGAGAGATCCCGGCCAAGTCTCGGGTGAAGGCAGCCGCTTGGGCGCTTCTTTGCAGGCCGGCGCGACGGACATGTTCAGGCAGGCGCGCCAGAACGGCGTGAAGATCCGGAAAGGCTCGCCGCTGCTGTTGCGAATAGTCCACGGTTCGAAGAGCAAGTTGCCATTGAAGCTCCGGGCGTCCAACCCGCTTTCGCGCAGCTTCGCCTTCACTTCGCAGTCACGGACAACTGCCGCGGGCTCATAACGGCGGTTCCAATATACGGCTGAGGCGCCAGTTTCGGCCACGAGGCCGCTCAAGGCTACCGCGGTCGGCCCCAGGCGAATGATCAGCTGCGAACCGCGTTTCTCCAGGTCCGCATTGAGCATCGCCAGCGACCGGTCCAACCACCACCGCGAAGCTACTCCCGGCGCCCAGGCCCCTTCCTCCTCGGGTGCCCAGATGAAGACTGGAATCACCGAAGCGCGCCGGTCCAGGGCGGCGGTTAGCGCCGGGTTGTCGGACAGGCGCAGATCTTGGCGAAACCAGAGCAAAGCCGGGGCTCCGCTCATGACTGTCACTTTACCACCGCCAGCCCCGCGCCGGTAAACAGTTCGTTGATGCGCTCGAACCGGTAATCGAAGATCTGTTCTATGTCGCGCCGCACCAGAAGGGCATTAATGGCGCGGCCGATTGGACCCAATGGGAGGCGGTAGCGGACGATATCGGTCATGCGCGTGCCACCGTTGCAGACCTCGAACCGATGGGTGTGATGCCAGAGTTGATAGGGGCCGCTCAACTGCACATCGATAAAACGGAAAGGCGGGTCCCAGCGGCGGATCTCTGTCGTCCAGCGCATCGGAAGGCCGTGCACGGCGAGGCTATACTGGATACGGGCGCCGGCGCCGATCAGAATCGGTCCGGGCGTGAGGATGCGAAATCCAAGCCAGGGCGGCGTCAATTCTCCCAGGTTGGCGGCATCCGAGAAGAAGTCGAAGACCTCGTCGGGAGTCCGCGGTATCCGCTGCTCTCGCCTCAAGGTGTGAAATCGGCTCATATACTCGCCCTCTGCGGAACGGTCTCCACGATTGCGCCGGATTCCAGTTCGCCCCGCGCTTCTAGCCACGGCTCGTTGAACAGCGCTGCCGGACTATGGTTCTTGCTCAGCAGCAGTTGGAAATCGCCGATATGCCGCTCCCGGAACGCCCCCTCGCAGTACGCCAGATAGTAGTCCCACATGCGAATAAAGCGGTCGTCGAAGCCCAGCGCCCGGACTTCATCAACGGCGCTGTGAAATTGTTCCCGCCACGCCGCCAGGGTGCGGGCATAGTGTGTGCCGATATTCTCAGCGTGATACAGACCGAGCGAAGTCGCCCGCGCCAGCGAACGGAGGATCTCGCTTACCGAGGCTAGTTCCGATCCTGGAAAGATGCACTTCTGAATCCAGTCGCTGCGCCGGCGGTAGGCGGGGAAGGACTGCTCGTTAATCGTGATGGTTTGCATCAGCATACTGCCATTGGGGCGCAGCAAGCGGTCGCAAGCGCGGAAAAACTCGTCGTAGTAACGCAATCCCACGGCCTCGAACATTTCGATGCTGACAATCTTGTCGTAGCTTCCCCGGAGGTTGCGATAGTCCTCCTGGAGCAACTCGATGCGCTCTCCCTCGGGCATAGCGGCGAAGCGTTCCCGCGCATATTCGTACTGCCGTTGGCTGATCGTCGTGGTAGTCACCCGGCATCCGTGGTGTCGAACCGCGTGCTCGGCAAATCCGCCCCAGCCCGTGCCGATTTCGAGCACGTGGTCTTCAGGCCCTAGGCGCAGCTTTCGGCAGATGCGGTCGAGCTTCTGAAACTGGGCGGCTTCGAGCGAGTCGTCCGCGGCCTCAAAGTACGCGCAGGAGTACATCATGTTGCGGTCCAGGAAAAGACGGAAGAATTCGTTGCTTAGGTCGTAATGCGCGCGGATATTGCGCCGGCTGCCGGCGATCGAGTTCTCACGGAACCGATGGCGCAAGGCGTCAAACGCGCGGCTGAATGCGCTCAGCAACCGGTGGCTCTTTTCCAAACGAGCGAGATTCCGAACCGCCAGGCGGACCACAGCAACCAGGTCGGGCGACGACCAGTCGCCATCCATCCAGGATTCGCCGAGGGCCACGTCGCCTCCGAGTAATGCGCGACGGAAAAAGCGGTCACGGTGCACCAACACCGTGGCGCGTAGCAGGGCTCCTAGTTCGCCAAACTGCCAGAAGCGGCCGTTCGAGATCAACTGGAGCGAGCCGCCTCGTAGCGACACAAGGCTGCGCAGGAATACTCTCTTACACAGCGATGTCAGAAGTGCGCTCATGTTTATTCTCCAGGCGTCGGGCCGGGTGCGTGAACACCGGAACCTTTTTGCAGTACAGTTTCAGAGCCTCCCAGTGAATGGCGGCGATGACTTTGGCCGTCACCCAGGGGAAGCGTAGCAGGGCCCGGCGGATCGACGCAGCGTTCCACACCTCGCGCCGCAGGATGAGCGTGGCGTCGAACGAACTGTGCTCGCCATCCAACGTATTCATGTGGGCAATGAGCCGTTCACCCGGCGCCGGCAAGACAAACCGGTAGTCGAGTTCCATCGGCATGAAAGGCGAGACATGCATCGCCTTTGGGCAGCGGTAAGTGGGTGTGTTCGCCGAAGAAACCTGATTGGCCGCGGAAAGCCAGTAGTTGTGGCTCTCTCCGAACGTGTTGTTGACTTCCGCCAGCACCGTGTCGAGCCGTCCCTCGCGGCTGTAACAGTAATAAAGCGAGATTGGGTTGAAATTGTATCCGAGGTAACGCAGATGCGTCAGCATGAAGATGGGGCCCGCCGGGAGTCGGATGCCGTGTTCGCCGGCGTCTGCCTCCAGCCTCGCGCGCAGCGGCAACGTCGGATCTCCGAAATGATCCCGCTCGTGGAAGCTGGCCCAATTGAAGCGCCCGTAGCTGGTGAACGGGGAGACGCTCATCAGCTCGGGAATGCGGTCCACGTCCAGAAAGGTCATGAACAGCGGATAGGTGAACTCGTGCCGCGCTGGCTCGAACCTGCGGTGCCTTAGCGTGCCGAAGTAAATGGCCGGTTCCATGGCGTCAGCACTCCACTCCGAGTGCCCGTGCCACTCGCAACGCGGAATTGAGTCCGTCTTCGTGAAAACCGTAGTACCAGTATGCGCCACAAAAATGCGTCCGGTTCCGCCCGCTGATCTCGTTCCAGCGCGTTTGTGCCCGCACCACATCGCTCGTGTACAGCGGATGGTGGTACACCATGCGGCGCAGGACCTTGGCCGGATCGATGCTGCCGTTGGCGTTCAAGCTCACGCAGTAATCCTCTGGAACGTCGAGTGACTGCAGCCGGTTCATGTGATAAGTGACCGTCGCGCCGGCGCTGGAGTCCGGACTCAGGCGGTAATTCCAGGATGCCCGCGCCGGCCCCCGCCTCGGAAGCGATTGTGAATCCGTATGCAGGCAGACCTCATTCCGACTGGTAGTGAAGCGGCCCAGAATATCCCGCTCCGTGTCGCTCGGGGACTCCAGCAGTGGCAGGATCTGGTTGCCATGACAGCCGAAGACTACCTGGTCGAAGAACATTTCCGGGCGATCCCGCAAGCGCAGCGTGACGCCTGCCTCGCTGCGGGAAACGGACTGAATGTGAACGCCGGTGTAGACACGGTCCTTATACGGAGCCGTGATCGGCGGAATATAACTCTGGCTGCCGCCCCGGATCACTTTCCATTTAGGGTGACTGTTGATCCCCAGCATCCCGTGGTTATCAAAAAACCGGAGCAGTGTCAGCGCCGGGAACGTGCGGATCGCCTCGGTCGACATCGACCACACCGCCGACGCCATGGGGTACAAATAGCGCTCGGTGAACAAGGTGGAGTAGCGGCCTTGCTCAATCACATCTCCCAGCGTCATGGTGGCCGACGCCGGGTTGTCTAACAGCCTCGGGGCCTCCCGGTTGAAACGCAGGATCTCACCCAACAGGCGGTGCTGATCAACCCGCAACAGGTTCGCACGTTGCGCAAAGAATCCGTTCAGTCCCCGGCTGGAATACTCGAATCCACTTTTACGACAGGTCACCGCGAACGACATATCGCTGGGCTGCGTCTCGACGCCTAGTTCTGCCAACAGTCTGACTAAGTTCGGATATGTACGGTCATTGTGGACGATGAAGCCGGTGTCTACTGGCAGCCTGCCACGGTTGCTTGCGACCGTTACGGTATGCGTGTGACCGCCGAGACGCGGCTCCTTCTCGAACAGAGAGATCTCGTGCTTGCGGCTGAGATAATAGGCCGCGGCCATACCGGAGATGCCGCTGCCGATGACCGCGATGCGCATTACTCCGTCTCACTTGCTTGTGTCGCGGGAAGGCGGAACGGGCGCAGATCTCGGACGATGCCGAAAAAGGCCAGTGCCTTCAGGACGCCGTAGGTGACGTCGATCTCCCACCACCGGAAGCCTTGCCGGCAACTGCTCATGGAGAAGTGATGATTGTTGTGCCAGCCCTCGCCAAACGTGATCACGGCCAGCAGCCAGTTGTTGCGGCTGTGATCGGGCGTGTCGAAGCGCCGGCTGCCAAACAGGTGGGCCAGCGAGTTGATGGCGAAAGTGAAGTGGTAGAGCAGTACGGTAGAGACCAGGTATCCCCAGACGAATTCGCCCGCGCCGCTCCACCAAAGCACGCAGGCGGCGAAGACCACGGTCGGAAACCAATGGTACCGGTCGAGCCACCGCAACTCCGGGAAGCGCGCCATGTCGCCGACCTTTTCCGGCTCGTATGAATCGTGCTCGTTGGAAAGTACCCATCCCACGTGCGCCCACCAAAAGCCGCGCTGCCAAGGCGAGTGGATGTCCTGTTCGCGATCCGAATGACGATGGTGTTCGCGGTGCTGCGCCGCCCACCAGAGAACTCCTTTTTGCGCGGACGTTTGAGCGAGGAACGCCATCAGGAATTGGGCGACCCGTCCGAGGCGGTAACTCCGGTGGCTGAAATAGCGGTGATATCCGGCCGTGACGCCAAACATGCGCAATGCGTAGGTAGCCGCCAGCCAGGCCAGCGACCGCGGCGTGGGCGGATAGAAATACACCGCGGCCACACCCAGGTGCAACAGGATAAACAGCGAAACCGCACCAAAGTGATAGCCGTGCGATCGTTTATCGGTATTGCTCACACATTGAGTTTACAGCTTGTGTCTAGCAGTTGTCAAGTATTTGTCCATGACATATACTTGACAATTGATGCTCCTTCTGCGAATCTGGAGAAACGACTGGAACGATGAGTGTCCAATACCCAATCCGCGCAGTCTCGAAACTCACCGGCATCGCCATCGATACGCTGCGTGTCTGGGAGCGCCGCTACCATGCGGTGACACCGGATCGAAGTACCCGCGGACGGCTTTACAGCGACGCCGACGTGCAGCGTCTGCTGTTGCTGCAGGCGGCGCTGGAGGGCGGCTATGCCATCGGGCAAGTGGCGTCGCTCGGGGAGACCGAACTGAGGAACCTGGTGCGATCGACGCGTCATTTAAGCCGCAATCCGCCGCCGGAGCCAACCCCGAAGAGCGATTTCCCGGAATTAGAGCCGCTGCTCGACTCGATCGAAGCATTCGACTACGCCAAGACAAACGAGGAACTGGGCCGGTTGGCGCTTTTGCTTAGCCCCGCGGGCTTGGTGTACCAGGTAGTGCTTCCGATGATGAGGTTGGCCGGCGACAAGTGGGAGAACGGCACCTTCCAGATCGCGCAGGAACACATGTTCTCCGCCTGCGTGCGCAGTCTGCTGGGTGGATTGGTACGTTTGCACAAGCCGGCCAACGGGGCCTGCAGGCTGTTGCTGACGACGCCCGCCACGGAGTTGCATGAATTCGGGATCCTATCGGCGGCCATGCTGGCGGTCGCGCAGGAGATTCCGGTCGCCTATCTGGGACCGAACCTGCCGGCTGACGAGATCCTTTCCGCCGCAGAAAGATGTGCGCCGCGGGTGGTGGTGCTGGGGATCATGCAGACCAATGTGACGCCGGCAGTCCGGCAGGATGTACAGCGGCTGGCGGCGGAACTCCCGGCGCCGGTGGAACTGTGGCTGGGGGGAAGCGGCGCGGCGGAAGCGGCCGGAGCAATGGCGCGGAGCGGCGCTTACATACTAGAAGATCTCCCCGATTTCGAGCGGCATCTAACCAGATTGAAAGCCGGAAATCCAAGGCAATCTGCACCGTGAAACTGTTCCTCAAATTGCTGTTCGGCGGCATCTTCCTCTGGATGACTGTGATGACGATTCGGACCACCCTGGCCGTCAGCCTGTGGGAAGCCTGGCCGAGCTATGCAAGCAATCCCTGGGCAATCGCCACCTTATGGGACGCCTACTTCGGCTTTCTGACCTTCTATATATGGGTGGTCTATAAGGAAAGGCGGATCTGGGTGCGCGTCCTTTGGTTTTTGCTGATCATGTGTCTGGGCAACATCGCGATGTCCTTATATGTTTTCATCCAACTGATGCGTCTCCGCCGGAACGAGCCGGCCGAGACGATCCTGTGGAGCCGGTCGGCATGATGGGCCGTTTGGTGCGGCGCAAGATTCTGCTCCCGATTCTGGACTTGCTGCGGCAGGTAATCACTCCGGAGAAGATTGCACCGAGTATCGCGCTAGGGATCACCCTGGGCGTGACGCCGGTTCTGGGCTCGACCTCCCTGCTCTGTTTCCTGGCGGCCATTCTGCTGCGGCTGAACGCCCCGGCAATTCAACTGGTGAACTATCTGGTATACCCTTTGCAGTTTGCGCTGCTGATCCCGTTCATCAGGATTGGCGAGTGGATCTTCGCGGCGCGGCCGATACAGATCTCCGCTGCGCAGGTGGTGAACTTGATTCGGGCAAACGTGTGGGCCGCGATCGCTACACTGTGGACCGCCACCATGCACGCGCTCGTGGCTTGGCTGGCGGTCGGTTCGCTGGCATCGCTGATCTTGTACCTGCTGCTGGCTCCCGCGCTCCGAAAACTCGCTACATCGCTGCAGGCGGGCGCCCGATGACCGCGCAGGTCGCACACCTGCTGGCTATCGGAACGCTGTCAGTCTGCGCTCTGATGCTGGCGTTGTGGCTGATCCACCTGGCTTTGCGCAATGCCGCTATTGTGGACGCCGGATGGGCCGGCGGCGTGGCGCTGCTTGCGATGATCTATGCCGCAATCGGGGACGGCTATCCGGTGCGTGCGCGATGGATGGCGGCGATGGCGGCGCTGTGGGGCTTGCGCCTGGCGATCTATCTTCTCTTTACGCGCGTCATCGGCCACCCGGAAGAAGGGCGCTACGTGCAATTGCGCCGCGAGTGGGGCGGCCATCTGCCGCTGAAATTCCTGTTGTTCTTCCAATTCCAGGCGCTGCTGTCGGTGGCACTCTCAGCGCCGTTTCTGCTGGCGGCGCTCAATCCGCAGCCGAAATTGTCGGCCGTGGAGTATACCGGCGCGGCACTGTGGCTGGTGGCGTGGATCGGCGAGTCGGCCGCCGATTCTCAATTACAGCAGTTCAAATCCAACCCAGCGAATAGCGGCGGCATTTGCCGCGTGGGGCTTTGGCAGTACTCGCGGCACCCGAATTATTTCTTCGAGTGGCTGATCTGGGTCGCCTTCGCGCTGTTTACGCTGGGCTCTCCTTACGGCTATCTGGCCCTGGCCGCCCCGATGCTCATGCTGTTTTTTCTCTTCCGGGTCACCGGCATCCCCGCCACCGAAGCGCAGGCGCTGCGAAGCAGGGGCGAAAAGTACCGCGAATACCAACGAACCACCAGCGCTTTCGTGCCGTGGTTCCCGAGGAGTTAGGCAATGCAGGCAACTATTCTGACCGCCTCCCCCGTAGCGCACGCGGGTTATGGCAAATGGCTCGAACGGGACCTACTGCCGGACTGGCTGATCCGCCTGGGTATTCGGCGGCTCCTAACGGCGCGGCTGCGCGAGGAAAGCGAAGGCGGTCCCGAAGCGCAGGCGGCTCGGCTGGCGCGCTTCGTGGAGCAACTCCACCGGAGTCCTGTTGCGATCCACACGGACGCCGCCAACGCGCAACACTATGAAGTGCCGGCCGAGTTTTATCGCTGTGTGCTCGGTCCGCACATGAAGTACAGTTGCGCCTTATGGTCCGGCGCTGCCGCGGACCTGGCGCAGGCCGAGGCCGCCATGCTCGATCTGACTTGCCGGCGCGCTCGCCTGGAAGACGGGCAGGACGTGCTCGAATTGGGTTGCGGCTGGGGATCCCTCTCGCTTTATATGGCGGATCGCTACCCGAACAGCCGCATTCTCGCCGTTTCCAATTCCCGATCGCAGAAGCAGTTTATCGACGCGGAAGCCGCGCGCCATGGTTACGCCAACCTGGAAGTGGTCACCGCCGACATGAACGAGTTCGACACCGGGCGCAGGTTCGATTGCGTCGTTTCTGTGGAAATGTTCGAACACATGCGAAACTACGGCGAACTCCTGCGCCGGGTCGCCTCGTGGTCGCGGCCGGCGGCGCTGCTATTCGTGCACGTGTTCTCGCACACTCGCTTCGCATACCCCTTCGAAGTGCGCGACGCCTCGGATTGGATGGCGCATCACTTCTTCACCGGCGGACTGATGCCCAGCGACGACCTGCTGCTCCATTTTCACGACCAGTTCCGCATCCGCGAGCATTGGCGGCTCAGCGGCGTCCACTACCAGAAAACAGCAGAAGCGTGGTTGGCGAGACTCGACCAGCACCGGGCCGAAGTTCTTAGTCTTTTCGCTAAGGTGTATGGCAAAGACGAAGCTCTCCGCTGGCTGGTCCGGTGGCGAGTTTTCTTCATGGCTTGCGCCGAGTCGTTTGGGTACGCCGGCGGGCAGGAATGGATCGTGTCCCACTATCTGTTTGAGAACCGCTGAATATGCTTCCCCTGATCCTGATGGCTAGCGCCACGATGCCACTTCTTTCCACGGGCGAAACCATGCCGATTCTGAAGGGCGAGTTTCTCACGGGTCGGCCCGCCGCTCTGCCAGACGCCGCTTCTGGCCGCGTCGCCCTGATTGCGCTGGGCTTCACCTACGATTCGCGCTTCGCTGTGGAAGCGTGGATCGGCCGGTTTCGCAGAGACTTCGACGATAAACCGCAAGTCACTTTCTACGAAGTTCCTATGATCGGCGAAATGGCCCGCATCGGAAAGTGGTTCATCGACAGCGGGATGCGCAAGGGGACTCCGAAGAAGGATCACGCGAACGTCATCACGGTCTACGGTGGGACAGCCATCGGCCATGGACATTTCGTTCAGGTCCCGGAGCACCAGGATGCTGCGAAACAACGAAGGCAGCCTGTGAATTTCCCGATGCAGGAGAGCGGACAACTCTTTGTCGCCGAGTAACACCTCAGGCGTAGATCCGGAGTCGGAGAGTTCCAGATACGGCACTGCCCCATCGGGAGTTCCTTCGTCCAAATAGAGGAAACTGGCTTTGCGGTTTTTCCTCAACCGCATCAGACATTGGTTGATGACGATTCGAGACATCCAGGTGGAAAACTTCGAGCCGCGCTGAAACTGGCCGACGTACCGCCAGGCATTCCAGTAGGAGTTCTGCACCTCGTCCTCGGCATCCTGCCGGTCCTGAAGAATGGAGAGCGCCAGCTTGAATGAGGAGGAGGAGTTCCGGCTCATCAGCTCCCCGAAGGCAGCCTCATCCCTCTTTTGGGCCAATGTCAGGAGTTCGTCCTCCGAGAGGTCGCGTGTCTTGGTCAGATTCACCATGTTCCACCTAATGGGAAGATGACCGCCCGCCAGGCGCGGTTTCATTGTTGAAACACACATATTCAGTGTAGATGATGAATTGACACTGATATTTAGTTGTACGAAAATAGATTTCATATGGGATCAGAAAGCGGGCCCGAGACGATCCGGCGTGTTCTGTCGTCCTACGAACTGGGCCGGAAGCTCCACCAGCTCCGCATGCGCAAGAAGATTGCCTTGGTGGACCTCGGAAAGCATACGGGACTGTCTCCTTCTCTGCTCTCTCAACTTGAAAACGGCAAGATGATCCCGACGCTTCCCACGCTGGCGCGCATCGCCATGTTGTTCGACGTCGGCCTGGAGCACTTTTTCGGGGACAAGCGCGGGCGGAAGCTGTTCTCCGTTGTGCGGGCCCAGGAGCGAATGCGCTTTCCCGAGCGGCCTGACCTTCCGGCCCCTTCATACTTTTTTGAGTGCCTGACGTTTGCGACCCAGGGAAAGGGGCTCCAGGCTTACCTGGCGGAATTCTTGCCGCGCGTTCCGGTCGAAGGACGCGAGCACTTCCACGAGGGATCGGAGTTTGTATTTGTGCTGGACGGAACGCTGACGATCCGGTTTCAGGGCGAGGATCACGAACTACGCACCGGCGACAGTGTGCTGCTGGATTCTTCCGAGCCGCACACCTACCATGGTTCGGGGAAAAAAGGAGCACGCGCGGTAGTGGTCACTGTGCCGCCACGGATGTGACTGAAAGCCGCTTGGGTGGGGGACAGCAGTCCGGCCCGCAGGTGTCGCAGCCGGCGCGCAGCGTGCCCAGAAAGCGCGCCTTACAGCAGTCCGTCCGCTCCAGGATCAGTTCGCGGATCATGGACACAAAGGCCGGATGGAAGCCGATTGTAGCGGCGCCGAACAGGTTCACTCCCAGTTCCCGACACAACGCGGCGGCCTCGGTGTCCAAGTCGTAAAGGACCTCCATGTGATCCGACAGAAATCCGATCGGCGCAAGAATGAGGTCCGTGAGGTCTCCGCCTGCCTTCAATTGGCGAATGTAATCGCAGACGTCGGGTCCAAGCCAGGGCTGCGCGGCTGGACCGCTTCGGCTCTGGTAGACGAGAACTCCGTCACGGCCCACAACTTGAGACACGAGCCGGCAGGACTCCTCCAGTTGTGCCACGTACGGGCTCGCTTCGGCCATCGAAATGGGGATGCTGTGCGCGGTGAAGACCAGGTGCGCCGCGCCACGCCTGCCGGCCGGAATCTCATCCAGGGTTGCCTGGACGCGATCGGCCACGGCCTGCACGAAGCCGGGGTGGTCGTAAAAGGTTCGCAGCTTGTGAATTTCCGGTCCGCCGGGTCCGGCTTCCGCGCGCGCCCGCTCGATATCCTCACTATACTGGCGGCACCCGGAATAGGAACCGAACGCCGATGTCGCGAACGCCAGCGCCTTGCTAACGCCATCCTCCCGCATTTGGCGTAGCGCATCTGCGAGCATCGGATGCCAGTTCCGGTTTCCCCAGTAGATGGGCAGGTGAGGCCCGCGCACCTCGAACTCGGCTTCGAGAGCGGCAATCAAGGCGCGGTTCTGTCCGTTGATGGGGCTTTTGCCGCCGAAGTGGTAGTAATGCTCCGCAACTTCGAGCATGCGCTGGTGGGGCACGTTCTTCCCGTGCAGCACGTTTTCCAAGAAGGGCATGACATCCTCCACCCGCTCCGGGCCGCCAAAGGAAACCAGCAGCAGAGCCTGGTAGGATTCATTACGAAGTGGCAGCATATCAGACGCCACCCTCCAGTCCTGCATTAGACGTTTGCGCGCAAATGCCAGCATAGTCCGGCCGATCGGCAGCGGTCTGGTGGCGGTAGCGCCGAATGATGCTGGCGTCGCCGAGCAGAAACAACCCGGGCAGTTGAAAACTATCTGCGGACCGACGTCCGATTCCGTGTCCTGCGAGAACTCCTGCCTGGAAAGCGCGCCAGACAACCTTCGGCCCGAATAATTGCCCGAGCCTTCCGCGTTTCAGCCCGAAGGCGCGGTACAGCTTCTGATCGCGGTCGCAGATACGGTCCACTCCGGAAAGGCCGTACTTGTCCAGCAGCTTCTCGATCGCCCTGGAGTCGCCCATATGGACCAGAACAATCCGGGTGCCACACCCCTCAATGGCGCCCTGGGCCCGTGCAATGTCGCCAAGCGCTTCGCGGCAGAACGTGCACCCGGCGTGGCGCAAGAACACTAGCAGCACAGACGACGCTTCGGATAGCCCGACAAGCCTCTCTCCAGTCTGCGTCACGGCGCATTCGAGAGACTGTACGAGATCGTAAAAATCATTTCCCGCCATTGCTCCTCAAGAATTGGGGCGAACCGCGAGATTCACCCCCAGGTCGCACGATGGATTAGGTTGTGACTACTTCGGCATGATGACTGCATCGATCACGTGGATCACGCCATTCGTGCACAGAATGTCGGCCTTGACAACCTTCGCGTTGTCAATCATTACCGCTCCCGCTTCCGCACTCACGCTCAACTCCTGTCCGTTTACGGTCTTGGCATTGTGCAGTTTCACCACGTCCTTGGCCATCACCTTACCGGCCACCACATGATAGGTCAGAATAGCCTGCAGCTTGGCCTTGTTTTCCGGTTTGAGCAATTCTTCGACGGTACCTGCGGGCAGCTTGGCGAAGGCCTCGTCTGTGGGCGCAAAGACCGTAAAGGGCCCGGTGCCCTTCAAGGTGTCAACCAGGTCGGCCGCCTTGACAGCAGCTACCAGGGTATTGAAGGATCCTGCGGACACTGCGGTATCCCCGATGTCCTGCTCGGGTGCAGCCGCGAAAGCGGCCGTGGCTAAAAAAAGGGACGCCACACTGACGCCCATTCTGAAAAAGCGACTTGTCATTCAGTATTCTCCTTGGATCAGAATCTCTGTGGAAGATAATCTCCACCTCTCTTCGATATCGTTTTACGCAGATTGGAGGTAAGAAAATCTTCGCGCAAGTTGCAGGGCTCCCCAGGCGGTCGCTCTCATCCCTGAGATCACCTGATTCCAACCCGTGAGGTAAGAGAGCGTTCTAGCGGAACTTCCGCGACTTGTAAGGAACGGTGCCGGGGTGGACGCCTTCTTCGCTGACCGGCCGTTGCCCAACCAGGGTATGAGTCGCTTCGTTGGTGGCGGCAGGGGGCCGCTGGAGCCAGTGCCGAGAGCGGCTAACCAGGACGGAACGCTGGCGGGTGTGATTGTTCAGCCAGGCTCAGTGTCTGGCTAGAACATCATCCGGTTCTTTTTCGCGGTTCTGTTAGAACGAGACTGCATCGGCCTACGGTTACGCAGCGGCTACCCTGGCAGCTGGCTGTTTCCACGATCTGCGCTCGGCTGCGGTCTTATTGACTGCCGCGTGTTCGCAAATGTGCTGCGGGTGCTGCGCTCGTCGCGAGTGGACATCGGAAAGGCGCTACAAGCGGATTACTGCGCTGGCGCCGCAGGCTTCAGCCCTCACTCGGCGGTCGTGAATCTTCGCGCTCGTAAAGCCGCTTGAGGTCGGCGGCGGTCGGCGTGTTACGGACCATTTCATCCGCCTCATGCGCGAATTTGCGCATGATTTCCAGCAGTTCCCATTCGCGGCCGACGGACACGTACAGGTCGACGCCCGCGAGCAGCAGCGCCAGGCACTCGTCGCCGTGCCGGCCAACCTCTTCTCGAAGCCGGCGCAGTCCGTTCAGCGAATCGGGATGTGGCGGTTGGCAAGCCATACGAACCCCCAGCTTGTATGATCTTAGCCATATCGTATCATAATTTCTTATTCAGATCACTTGACAAAATAGCATGGGTATGGCATCATGATCTTGGAAATTCTCTGAGAGGGCTGGCCTGGAGTCTCCCGGTGACGGCTGTAAGCAGCCGACCCTGGAAGTTCTCAGTACTCTTCAGCGAATCTGCCGGAGCCTGCCCGGACCGGTCCTCTCATCCAAATCCAACGAATTTAACTTTTGAGGAGAGCTTATGTTGAACACCTTACTTGGCAACGATGTTCGACAGACGTTGGATCACTTCCGGCGCACTGTCGATCAGATGTTCGATAACTTCTACGGATACCAGGGGCAACCGGCTGCCATGGCTGGAAGCGGCGAGCGAAGCTGGACTTTCAGCCCGGTGTTGGAGTCGGCCTGGAGTGACAACTTCCTACAACTCCGCGCCATCATCCCGGGCGTTTCCGAAAAGGATGTGCGTGCCAGCGTGCAGAACAACCAGCTTGTCATCGAAGGCGAGCGCAAGGCACCCGAGGGCTTCGATGGGAACGCCTACACCCAACTGGCTTACGGGAAGTTCTATACAGCCGTGACGCTGCCCGCCGGGCTCGATGTAGATCGTGTAACCTGTCGGCTGCAGAACGGTATTCTGGATGTTCAGATTCCGGTCGCGGAGGCCAGCAAGCCGAGGACGATCCAGATCCACACGGGCGCGGCCCAGAAGGCGATCGGCGCGTAGACCCGAGGGGAGAAAACGGGCCGCCACAGGCAGTACTTCCCGTGGTCTGTCCTGTTCAAAGGCGGCCCATTATTCATCCGACGCTGACACGCCGGCAAAGCGGCGTGTCAGCATATCTTCACATCTGGTGGGAGAACGTCCCGCATGCCAAGGCGCCCACTATTTTGCAGGACTTGCACCGATCTGCTGGACCAACTAAGTCGGGCCGCGGAGGCCGTGGTCGCAGCCGGGTCGTGCGCCTCAGAACCATCCACACGAACAAGACTACCTTCGGCAATCAAAACGACCGGTGAAATGCGGTCCCGATATCTTGAAATCCGGCTGCAGGCTCAAAAGCATCTTGAATTCGGTCATGCCTACCGGCGTACGGCTGGAAGCCTGGCGAGCGTGGGGGCAGTAAGCTCGGAATCGCAACCGTGCGTCTCTCTGCCTGGAGAGGGGATCGTATGCGTTTGCGGCGAATATGGATTTCCCGCCGATGAACGGAAAGCCAACTCATCAGCCGTGGCCGCCATTACGTTCAAATTCTGGCCCCACATGTCGTCGTAGACCGCGATTAGCGCGTGAGGCACCGGTTTTCCGTCAAAATCAAGGACCGATATGGAGAGGGGTTTGGAGGCCGGAGGCGAATCAGGTAGTAAGATGAAACGGATCTCATCCAGTGTCTCGGCCACCCCAGCTTCAAGGTGACGGGTTGCGAGTTGTCACCGCTACCCGAGTAGAACGCCTTGCGATAATGTCTTGGGAATCCAGTATCTTGTTCGGCGGCACCGACAGGGAACTCCAGTGGGGTGCGCAGCAAAACCGGTCCATACAGATATACAGATATACTGACAAGTGACAACCTTGTCCGAAGACTTGTCCGAAAAAGCTGCACAAAGGTAACCTATTGACTCTATAGGCACTTATTGTTTCATTGGACAACTGGACAAGTGAATTTCAAAAAAGAAGAATTCGCGCGCGGAAACTTTGATATCACCCTACGGTCCCCCCACAAAAAGCCACCATCATTTTTCGATTTTCACTTGTCAGGTTGTCCGAAAACTCGCTAACCCATATAGATCCAATGGGTTCCGCTTGTGCAACTTTTTCGGACAACCCTTCGGCCAAGTGTACGACTTGTCCAATGTTCCCGGGCGCCGACTTTCTAGACCCTCCACATTACCTCTTCTCACTACCAGCTTGTCTATATAAGAATGATGGAGAATACACGCATGCACCCAGAGGAAAAGGG
>Ga0335069_10002856_pt1 | contig 26389 bp, 37 predicted proteins | sample Lox_Sample_11_FD_206714 | JGI IMG/M metagenome (GOLD analysis project Ga0335069, IMG submission 206714) | Soil microbial communities from Loxahatchee National Wildlife Refuge, Florida, United States - Lox_Sample_1.1 | ecosystem: Environmental > Terrestrial > Soil > Wetlands | place: USA...
GCTGATCACGCCGGTGGCCATGGAGAAGGGCCTGCGCTTCGCTATCCGCGAAGGCGGCCGCACCGTGGGCGCAGGTACGATCTCGGAGATTTTGAAGTAAGGTTTGGAGCTATCAGCCATCAGCTTTCAGCTTTCAGTTCAAGGCAAACCGCCGCGGGCTGATAGCTGATAGCTGAAAGCTAAGAGCTGGAAGGCAAAGCGAATGGTAGGACAGAGAATACGCATCCGGTTGAAGGCATACGACTATCGTGTGCTGGACACCTCGACCGGCGAGATCGTGGATACGGCCAAGCGCACCGGGGCAACGGTGGCCGGGCCGATCCCCTTGCCGACAATCAAGAACAAGTACTGCGTGCTGCGTTCGCCGCACGTGGACAAGAAATCGCGCGAGGCCTTCGAGATCCGCACGCATAAGCGGCTGATCGACATCCTCGAGCCGACGCAGCAGACGGTGGACGCGCTGATGAAGCTCGACCTGCCGGCCGGCGTCGACGTGGAGATCAAGGCGTTTGAGAAGTAGGGAACGGGGATCGGGGAACAGGGATCGGTTTTCCCGTTCCTGAGCGATTTCTGGAGCCCGATGGACAGATAAGAGTTCAGCATCAGGCAGCACCCGGCTTGGTCAGGACAGTTGGAAGCGGCAAGAACAAACTGATCCCTGACCCCTGATCACTGAACCCTGAGCAACCGGCAGTGCGATGCAGTCTGCGCCGCATGATGAGGTGAGGGGAATATGGCAGTCACGGGAATTCTGGGCAAGAAGATCGGCATGACGCAGGTCTTCGACGAAAAAGGCGACGTGCACCCGATCACGGTGCTGCAGGCCGGACCCTGCGTGGTGACGCAGTTGAAGACGCTGGCCAGCGACGGATACGACGCGGCGCAGATCGGCCTTGTGGAGCCGAAGATCAAGTCGAAGTCGATCACCAAGGCGCAGTCGGGGCACTTTGCCAAGACCGACGCGCCGCCGGTGAAGTTTCTCAAGGAAGTGGCGGTGGAGAGCTCGCCTGAAGCCGAAGGCAACGGCAACACCAAGGCCGGCGACCGCGTGCTGGTGGACATCTTCGCCGACGCCAAGTTTGTGGATGTGAGCGGCACGTCGAAGGGACGCGGGTTCGCGGGCGTCGTGCGGCGGCATCACTTCGGCGGCGGCCCCAAGTCGCACGGACACATGTTCCAGGTGCAGGGCTCGATCGGCGCCTCCAGCTTTCCGTCGCGCGTGTTTCCCGGGCAGCGCATGCCGGGCCACTTCGGGACGGACCAGGTTACGGTGCGCAATCTGCGCATTCGCGGCATCGACCTGGACGAGAATCTGCTGATGGTGGAGGGCGCAGTGCCGGGGCCGCGCGATGGCTACGTGACGATCACCAAGGCCAAGGCTCCGCCGCGCGAGCGGCGCGGATTCGCCGGATCGACCACGGTCGACCCGCTGAAGGCTTCGAAGAAGGCGACGGCGAAGAGGAAGTGACGAGCTTTCAGCACTTAGCTCCCAGCTTTCCGCTTGGTATTGCCGAAGCCGGGATGGTTGCTTGACGGATGGGAAGGCTGAAAGCTGATGGCTGACAGCGCGCAGGATTGAAGACGATGGCAAATGTGGATGTAGTCAATTTGAACGGCGAGAAGGTGGGCACGATCGAGCTCGAAGAAGCGCTCTTCGGTCCCGCCGCCGTGAATGAGGGCCTGCTGTGGGAGGCGGTGAAGCACTACCGCGCGTCGCTGCGCCAGGGCACGCACGCCACCAAGAACCGCAAGCTGGTTGCCGGCTCGGGCAAGAAGCTGTGGAAGCAGAAGGGCACGGGCCGCGCGCGCATCGGATCGGTGCGTTCGCCGCTGTGGCGGCATGGCGGCACGGTGCATGGGCCGCAGCCGCGCAGCTACGATTACGCCTTCCCGCGCAAGAAGCTGCTGGGCGCGCTGCGCTCGGCGCTGGCGTCGAAGCTTGCCGACGGCACGCTGACGGTGGTGGACAAGCTGGAACTGGCGGAGCCGAAGACGAAGCTCTACCGCGCGGCGCTGGACAAGCTGGGCGTGACACGCACGGCGCTGCTGGTGGAGAACTCGAAGACGCTGAGCCGCAACCTGCTGCTCGGCGCGCGCAACCTCGAAGGCGTGGAGCTGGTGCTGAACAACGAGGTGCACCCCTACGATCTGCTGCGCTACGAGCGGGCCATCTTTTCGGCGGCCGCCATCGAGCAGTTGACGGGCGTGCTCGAAAAGAACGCGCCGAAGAAGAAGCTTGCCGCAACGGAGGCCGCGTAATGCCGACACTGCATACCGTAATCCGCCGCCCGCTGATCACCGAAAAAGGGCTGAGCGTGAAGGAGACCGAAAGCACGCTGGTGTTCGACGTGGCGCCGGCGGCGACCAAGACCGAAGTCAAGCAGGCCGTGGAAGCTCTCTTCAAAGTGAAGGTGGCCGCGGTCAGGACCTCGAACGTGCTGGGCAAGGAGCGCCGCCGCGGCAAGTATGCGGGCTTCCGTCCCGACTGGAAGAAGGCTTACGTTCGCCTGAAGAAGGGCGAAAAGCTGCCGGAGTATGTGAGCAATTTGTAAAGGCAGCCGTCAGCTTTTGGCTCCTAGCTTTTAGCCGGGCAGCGGGAGAGCGAAGCCAGGAGCCTGAAACTGGATTGCAGAAATTGGGAAGTCACTGAAGCTTGTTGAAGCAGGATGGGCTAAGAGCTAAAGGCTAACCGCTCACGGTTCGCGGCCCATCAAGGAAAACGACGATGGCAATCAAGACCTATAGACCGGTAACGTCGACCTTGCGTTTTCAGACCACGCTGGTCAACGACGACCTGACGGCGGACAAGCCGCACAAGCCGCTGGTGACCACGCGCAAGCGCACCGGCGGGCGCCGCAACTCGGGCGACCTGACCATCCGCCACCACGGCGGCGGCCACAAGCAGAAGATCCGCCTGATCGATTTCAAGCGCGAGAAGTTCGGCGTGCCCGGCAAGGTGGCGACGATCGAGTACGATCCGAACCGCTCGGCGCGCATCGCGCTGGTGCACTATGCCGACGGCGAGAAGCGGTACATCCTGCAGCCGGTCGGCTTGAAGGTCGGAGCCACCGTGACCTCGGGTCCGGATGCGGACATCCTGGTCGGAAATGCGCTGCCGCTCAAGAACATTCCTGCCGGCACCACGGTGCACGCCATCGAGCTGAGGCCGGGCAAGGGAGCGCAGATGGCGCGCTCGGCGGGCACGCAGGCGCAGCTGGTGGCCAAGGAAGGCGACTATGCCCTGCTGAAGCTGCCATCCGGCGAGACGCGCAAGGTGCTGGCCGAGTGCATGGCCACGATCGGGCAGGTGGGCAACACCGATCACGAGAACATTTCGATCGGCAAGGCCGGTCGCAAGCGCTGGATGGGCGTCCGGCCGACCAACCGCGGCGTAACCATGAACCCGGTCGATCACCCGCACGGCGGCGGCGAAGGCAAGACCTCCGGTGGACGGCATCCGGTGACCCCATGGGGCCAGCCGACGCGCGGCTACAAGACGCGCAACAACAAGCGGACCGATGGGTTCATCGTGAGCCGGAGACAGAAGTAGAAATGCAGCCTTTAGCTATTAGCTCTTAGCTTCTAGCTGATCGCTGGGTAACAGACATTGAGGCAATAGCCGGCAGTTAGCTTGGGAACGGAAGAGCTAGAGGCTAAGAGCTAAAAGCTAGGAGCTAAGCAGTTATGGCACGTTCGACAAAGAAGGGTCCGTTTGTGGATGCGCACCTGACGGTGAAGATTGAGGCGCTGAACGCGGCCAACGACAAGAAGGTTGTGAAGAGCTGGTCGCGGCGCTCGACAATCTTTCCCGAGTTTGTGGGCCATACCATCGCCGTGCACAACGGCAAGAAGTTCGTTCCCGTGTATGTGACCGAGAACATGGTGGGACACAAGCTGGGCGAGTTCGCGCCCACGCGCACCTTCAAGGGACACACCGGCGGCTCCAAGGCGGCGGAGACGACGGCGAAGGCGAAGTAAGAGAGCCGCCGGATTTCAGCTATTCGCTTTTGGCACGGCAGTGGCGGGCGGAGCTGGAAAGACCGAGCGGGCAGGCTGGCCGGATGGAAGAGAGCTAGAAGCCAGTAGCTGGCGGCTAGCAGCTGAGGAAAAGGAACCATGGCAGTGGAGACGAAGGAATACCGGGCCGAAGCGAGGTTCCAGCGCGTATCGCCGCAGAAGGCGCGGCTGGTGCTGGACCTGATCAAGGGCCGTGGCATTCAGCAGGCGCTGGAGACGGCGGCGTTCACCAAGAAGCGCATTGCGCCGGTGGTGCACAAGTTGCTGACCTCGGCGCTGGACAACGCGCGCTACATCGCCGGCGAGCAGGGCGTCGATCTCGACGTGGACCGGCTGTATGTGAAGAGCGCGATGGCCAATGACGGGCCGCGCATGAAGCGCATCCGCCCGGCGCCGATGGGCCGCGCCTACCGTTATCAGCGCAGGCTTTCGCACATCGTGGTGTCGCTGGCCGAGCGCGGCGACGGCGGCGCGAGCCTGGTGACCAGGGTCGAGGCGCCTGCGGCGAAGGCGGCGGCGAAGAAGACCGCGGCCAGCAAGGCTCCGGCAAAGACGGCGGCGAAGAAGACGCCGGCGAAGAAGGCGGCCGCGAAGAAGAGTTAGAGGTTTGCGGGACCATCCCTTTCGCCAAAATGCGGCGAATGGATGGAGTACACAGGCAGTTGGGGTTGCGGGATTCAGTCCTTCGCGCAGACAAGGCGCGAAGGATGGGGCTCCCAAGAGGGGTTCAAGAGGATTGAGGGAATAGAGCATGGGACAGAAAGTCCATCCATACGGATTCCGGCTGGGAGTGAACAAGCCGTGGCGTTCGCGCTGGTTCACCGAGCGCGACTATGACAAGCTCCTGGTCGAGGATGTGAAGCTGAAGGCCGAATTGCGCGAGAAGCTGAAGGCCGCGGGCGTGAGCTCGGTGGAGATCGAGCGTCCGGGCAACAAGCTGCGCTTCCTGATCCGCACCGCGCGTCCGGGCATCGTGATCGGCCGCAAGGGCGCGGAGATCGAGAAGCTCAAGGTGGAACTCGGCAAGCGCACCAACCGCGACGTGTTCATCGACATCATCGAGGTGAACAAGCCGGAGCTGGATGCGCAGCTGGTGGCCGAGAACATCGCGCTGCAGCTCGAGAAGCGCGTCAGCTTCCGCCGCGCCATGCGCAAGAGCGTGGACTCGGCGCTGCGCTTCGGCTGCAAGGGGATCAAGGTGCGCGTGTCGGGCCGGCTGAACGGCAACGAAATCGCGCGCTCGGAGTGGTACCTGCAGGGCCGGCTGCCGCTGCACACACTTCGCGCCGACATCGACTACGGCTTCGCCGAAGCGAACACGACCTACGGCGTGATCGGCGTGAAGACGTGGATCTACCGCGGCGATATCTACGAGCAGAAGCGGCGCAAGGAGCCGGCGGTAGGAACGTCGGTGTTCTAGTGATCAGGGATCAGGGATCAGGGTGTGGCCGTGAGGAATTCAGGCAGTTCGATTGGATAAGTGGCATTGCGTGCTGACCACTGATCGCTGACAACTGACCACTGGTTTTGAGGGTTTCGTTATGTTGATGCCAAAGAAGGTGAAGTATCGCAAGCAGCAGAAGGGCAAGCGGCGCGGCAAGGCCTGGCGCGGCTCTTCGCTGGCATTCGGCGAGTACGGGCTGAAGGTGATGGAGTGCGGCTATATTACCGACCGGCAGATCGAGGCCAGCCGTATTGCCATGACGCGCTTCATCAAGCGCGGCGGCAAGATCTGGCTGCGCCTGTTCCCGGACAAGCCGATCACCAAGAAGCCGGCTGAAGTCCGAATGGGCTCGGGCAAGGGCGCGCTGGACCACTGGGTAGCGGTGGTGCGGCCGGGCAAGATCCTGTTCGAGATGGAAGGCGTGACGCCGCAGATCGCCGAAGAGGCCATGCGCCTGGCGTCGAACAAGCTGCCCTTGCGAACGAAGTTCGTGCAGCGGCCGGGCATGGAGAAGGCGGCCGAGGCGCCCGCGGCGGAGTGAAGATGCAGCTTTTGGCTGCTAGCCATTCGCTTCCAGCTCTTCTGGGTTGAGTTGAAGAGGTGAAGGCAAGCGACATGAAGCTAGGAGCTGACAGCTAGAAGCTAGGAGCTAGAGGTTATGGAATTGGCGAAGATTCGCAGTTTGAGCGACGAAGAGCTCAGGCACCAGGAGAAGACGAGTGCCGAGCAGCTCTTTCGGCTGCGCTTTCAGGTTTCGCTGGGGCAGAACGACGGCGTGAAGAAGCTGCGCCAGCTGCGCAAGGAGATCGCGCAGATCAAGACGGTGGCGCGCGAACGCGAGCTGGGCGTGCGCGGCGCGGTGAAGGACGCGGCGCCGGCCGCGCCGGAAAAGGCTGAGGCGAAAGCCGGGACCCCGAAAGCAAAGAAGGGAGCCGCTAAGTAATGGCGACTACAGACGCAGTGCAGGCGCCCGCTTCGCGGCGCAACGAAAAGGTCGGGCAAGTGGTTTCGACCAAGATGCAGAAGACCATCGTGGTCGAGGTGGAGATGCGCAAGGCGCATCCGAAGTACAAGCGGATTATCCGGTCGACCAAGAAGTTCTACGCGCACGACGAGCAAAACTCGGCCAAGATCGGCGACATGGTGCGTATTCGCGAGACGCGGCCGTTGAGCAAGCTGAAGCGGTGGAACCTCGAAGAGATTGTGCGCCGCTCGAACCTGGCGCAGATCGAGGAAGTAGCCGAGCCGGCGGCGGCGGTTTAGCGCGGGCGGGAAGGGGACAAGACCATGGCAGTGCAAATGAGAACCATGCTCGCGGTGGCCGATAACTCCGGTGCGCGCAAGCTGCAAGTGATCCTTCCGCTGGGCGGCAGCCTGGGGCTGAAGGCGGGCCTGGGCGACGTGGTGACGGCGGCGGTGAAAGAAGCCTCGCCCGACGGCACGGTGAAGAAGGGCAAGGTCGTGAAGGCGGTTATCGTGCGCACGCGCAAGGAGCATCGCCGCCGCGACGGTACGTATATCCGCTTCGACGAGAACGCAGCCGTGGTGATCGACGACGCGCACGAGCCGGTGGGAACGCGCGTGTTCGGCCCGGTCGCCCGCGAACTGCGCGAAAAGAAGTTCTTGAAGATTGTGTCGCTGGCGCCGGAGGTTGTATAGCGCCGGCTCTGCAAGCTCCTGGCTTTTAGCCTCCGGCATCCAGCTGGAACGGCGAAGAACGGAGCGAGCGAGACAACAGACGAGCTGGAGGCTGGCAGCTGGAAGCCGGCGGCAGTTTTTCGGAGAAGAGATGCCGAGTTTGAGTATTCATCGCAACGATACGGTCAAGGTGATCGCCGGATCGGACCGCGGCAAGCAGGGACGCGTGCTGCGCGTGTTCCCCGACAAGGGAACGGTGCTGGTGGAGCACGTGCGCGTGGTCAAGAAGACGGTTTCGTCCAAGCGCGGGCAGCGCACCAAGGGCGGCATTGCCGAGCAGGAGTCGCCGATCAACGTTTCCAACGTGATGCTGGTTTGCCCCAACTGCGGCCCGTCGAAGGTGCATTTCAAGGTTGAAGGCGGCAACCGGGTCCGCACGTGCAAGAAGTGCGGGCAGGAGCTGGCAGCGAAGAAGTAGAAGGACAGCTTCTGGCTCTCAGCTTCTAGCCTCTAGCTTTTCGTGCTGAAGCAAAGGTCAAAGCGGGAGCGAAGTGAAGCTGAAGGCTAGCGGCTAGAAGCTAGAAGCTGACTTTGGAACATCCTCCGCAGCGGTAGACGGCCGGCGGGATTCAGGCCAATCCGAACCACGGAGAAAGAGAGAAACGGACATGGCGGCAAGGTTACGCGAAAGGTACAACAAGGAGATCAAGCAGGCTCTGCAGAAGGAGCTGGGTCTCGACAATCCGATGGCGGTGCCGGCGATCGAGAAGATCGTCGTCAACATGGGCCTGGGCGAAGCCACGCAGAACAACAAGATTCTCGATCCGCTGATCGCCGACCTGACGCAGATCACCGGGCAGAAGCCGGTGACGACGAAGGCCAAGAAGTCGATTGCAGCGTTCAAGGTGCGCGCCGGCATGTCGATCGGCGCCATGGTGACGCTGCGCTCCGACAAGGCCTACGAGTTCCTGGACCGGCTGATCTCGACCGCGCTTCCGCGCGTGCGCGACTTCCGCGGCGTTTCGACGAAGAGCTTCGATGGCCGGGGCAATTACACGCTCGGATTGCGCGATCAGCTCATCTTCCCGGAAGTGGATTACGCGAAGGTGGAGAAGATGAAGGGCATGAACATCACCATCGTGACCACGGCCAAGGACGATAACTCGGCGCGCGCGCTGCTCAAGCACTTTGGCATGCCGTTCCGGCAGGGAGCGTAGAGGAAGCCGACAGCTGATAGCTGGGAGCTGAAGTAAAGAGGATTTATGGCAACCACTGCAAAAAGGGTAAAGGACGCGCGGAAGCCGAAGTTCAGCAGCCGCAAGCACAATCGCTGCAAGCTGTGCGGACGGCCGCGCGGCTATCTGCGCAAGTTCGGCATCTGCCGTCTTTGTTTCCGGGGCCTGGCTCTGAAGGGCGAGATTCCCGGCGTGGTGAAGTCGAGCTGGTAGTAAAGCAGCCATTAGCTTTTAGCCCCTAGCTTCTAGCTCATCTTGCGAGAACGTAGAGCTGGGCTCCAACTGGATGGGCTAAGAGCTAACAGCTAGCAGCTAGAAGCTGTCGTAACCATTCCCGCTGGTTCTCCTCAAAGCATTGGAGGAGCGAACGGGGGATGAAGGAGAAGGAATGAGTCTGACCGACCCGGTAGCGGATTTTCTGGCGCGCATTCGCAACGCGATCCGTGCGCGTCACCAGAAGCTGGATGTTCCGGCTTCGAAGCTGAAGACCGAGATCGCCCGCATCCTGAAGGAAGAGGGCTACATCTCGAACTACAAGACCCAGGAAGAGGACGGCAAGCTGATGCTGCGCGTGTACCTGAAGTACGGCGGCTCTGAAGCGGCCATTCGCGACCTGGCGCGCGTCTCGCGCCCGGGCTGCCGCGTGTACATCGGCCGCGACGAGATCAAGCGCGTGCAGGGCGGTCTTGGCATCAGCATTCTGACCACGCCCAAGGGCGTGATGACCGGCCGCCAGGCCCGCCGCGAAGGCGTGGGTGGCGAACTGCTGTGCGAAGTGTGGTAAAGCCAGCTATTAGCTTTCAGCCTCTAGCTTCTAGCCTCTTCGTGACAGGGAAAACGGCGCTGGTTCAGGCTAGATGAGCTAGAAGCTAACAGCTAGTAGCTAGGAGCTGTCTCCAGGCTGCAGTGGAACGATCGCGAACACGATCGGGACTCGCAAGCCAATTGAAGGATCGAATTCGATGTCGCGTATTGGAAGAAAGCCGATCCCGCTGCCAGCGGGCGTGAAGTACAAGTTGGACGGCAACACGGTTCTCGTCGAAGGGCCCAAGGGCAAGGTATCGGCGCTGGTGGCCAACGGGATCCAGCTCGAAACGAAGGGCAGCGAGCTGCACGTGGTGCGCGAGAGCGACAAGCAGGCCGCCGTGCATGGCCTGACGCGTGCGCTGGTATTCAACGCGGTCGAGGGCGTGACCAAGGGTTGGACCAAGGAGTTGGACATTGTCGGTATCGGCTACCGCGCCGAGCTGAAGGGCAAGGGTACGGTGGTGTTTACGCTGGGCTACTCGCACCCGATTGAGTTTCCGCTGCCCACGGGCATTGACGTGGCAATCGATCCCAAGCAGACGCACCTGACGATTACCGGCGTGGACCGGCAAAAGGTGGGCCAGGTGGCCGCCGACATGCGCGAGCTGCGCTCGCCCGACCCGTACAAGAACAAGGGCGTGCGCTACACAGGCGAGAAGCTGAAGAAGAAGGCGGGCAAGACGGGAGCCAAGTAAGCACAGCTGCCAGCTTCCAGCTGTCCGGTGCGAAGAGAAGTGCGGGGCCAATTCCGCATTGGAGCGAGAAGCTGAGAAGCTGCATTTCAACCGAACGGATCCGCAGGGCGGCTCCGCTGATAGGAAAAGAGAAGCCATGATTACGCAGACCAAGAGAAACGAGATTCGCAAGCGAATCCACGCGCGCATCCGCGAGAAGCTGGCGGGCACGGGCGAGCGGCCGCGCCTCAACGTCTATCGCTCGCTGAACCACATCTATGCGCAGGTGATCGACGACCAGAAGCGCGAAACGCTGGCGGCCGCCTCGTCGCTGAGCCTGAAGCTGAAGACCGGCGGCAACGTGGCGGCGGCAAAAGAGATCGGCAAGGCGGTGGCGGAGAAGGCCGTCGAGAAGGGCATCAAGAGGGTGGTCTTCGACCGTGGCGGATACCTGTATCACGGCCGCATCAAGGCTTTGGCCGATGCGGCGCGCGAGGCGGGGTTGGAATTCTAGCTGTTAGCTCTCAGCCTTTAGCAGTCAGCTCGGCAGAGTAGCTGCGAGCACCAGCAGGGCAGAGGCAGGCTTAAGGCTAATAGCTAGAAGCTAATAGCTTGGGAATGAGAGAACAATGACGATGTTACGGAAGAAGCTCGATGCCAACACCTACAACCTGAAGGACCAGGTGGTGGCCATCAATCGTGTGACCAAGGTGGTCAAGGGCGGCAAGAACATGTCGTTTGCCGCGCTGGTGGTGGTGGGCGACGCCGCCTCGGGCGTGGTGGGGTACGGTTCGGGCAAGGCCAAGGAGGTTCCGCAAGCCATTCGCAAGGGAATCGAGTCGGCCAAGAAGAACCTGGTGAAGGTGAACCTGACCGAGACGACGATTCCGCACCAGGTGCTGGGCCGGTTCGGCTCGGGGCAGGTGCTGCTCAAGCCGGCTCCCGAAGGCACCGGCGTGATTGCGGGCGGCGCCGTGCGCGCGGTGATGACTTCGGTTGGCGTGCAAAACGTGCTGACCAAGAGCCTGGGCTCGCCCAACCCGCACAACGTGATCAAGGCCACCTTCGACGCGCTCACGCAACTGCGCGACCGGGGCGAAGTGGCCAACACGCGCGGCAAGCAGATCGGGGAGCTCTAGCCATGGCCGAGGCAAAAAAGATCCGCATTCAGTACTACCGCTCAGCCATCGCGGCGCCCACCAAGCACAAGCTGGTAATCAAGGGGCTGGGCTTCACGCGGCTCAACCAGATCGTGGAGCGCGTGGACAACGACTCGATTCGCGGCATGGTGAAGGCGGTGCCGCATTTGGTGAGGATTGTTGAGAACTAGCTTTTAGCTCTCAGCGATCAGCTCATTTTTCGGGAACGCAGGCCATCGCTTCAGCTCTATGAACTGACAGCTGAGAGCTGCCAACAACGCGAGTCGGCCCGGCCTCACTCCGGCCCGGCGTTATAGCGAGGAGAACATGGCAAAGAATCTATCGAATCTGCGCGCGCCCAAGAAGGCCAACACCGGGCGCAAGCGCGTGGGCCGGGGCATGGGATCCGGCATGGGCAAGACCTCGACCCGCGGCCACAAGGGCCAGGGATCGCGCTCCGGCTCCAGCCTCATGCGCGGCTTTGAAGGCGGCCAGATGCCGCTGCACCGCCGCCTGCCCAAGCGCGGCTTCACAAATATCTTCCGCACCGAATACACGGTGGTGAACCTCGACCGGATCGCCGAGCTGGACGTGACTGAGATAGGGCTCGAGGACTATACGAAGCTCGGTCTCGTCTCGAGCAAGAAGGCGCTCGTCAAGGTGCTGGGATCGGGCGAGCTGACCTCGGCCAAGATCATTCACGCGCACAAGTTTTCCAAGTCGGCAGTCGAAAAGATCGAGAAAGCCGGCGGCAAGGCCGTGGTACCGGGAGCGTAAGAGCAGGGATCAGGGAACAGGGATCAGGCCCGAGGGCACGGGGTCAGAGATCAACGCCGGTTGCCAAGAGCCGAGTGCCCAGAGTCAAGCGTCAAAGATCGGTTTCTCGACCTGGTCCCTGATCCCTGATTCCTCGCTTCTGTGACCCGCAACACGGAACTGGCTTTCCAGCGTCCGATAGGCTCACTGGAGAGCGGAATACCGTAAGATTGAGGTTGTCAAGCGAACCTTGGAGGGCGGAGAATGCCCTCGATCGGACACCGACACAATGCTGGAAAAATTTCTCAATATCTTCCGGATTCCCGACCTGCGCAAGCGGGTGCTCTTCACCCTTGGCGTGCTCGCCGTGTACCGTCTCGGCGCCCATATCCCCACGCCGGGCATCGACGGCTCGCGGCTCGAGGCGCTGTTCAACTCGCAGGGCGGCTCGTCGCTCGACCTGATGAACCTGTTCGGCGGCGGCAACCTGCGCCGCATGACGGTCTTCGCGCTGGGCATCATGCCCTACATTACGGCTTCGATCATCTTCCAGCTTCTCACGGTCGTGTATGAGCCGCTGGCGCGCATCCAGAAGGAAGGCGAGCTGGGCCGGCGCAAGATCACGCAATGGACGCGCTACCTGACCGTCATTCTCGGCGCGCTGCAATCGATCGGCATCGCGGCCATCCTCACGCGCCAGGGGCTGGTTCTGCATCCCGGCGCCGGGTTCGTGCTCATGACCGTGCTCACTCTCACCACCGGCACGGCTTTCATCATGTGGCTGGGCGAGCAGATCACCGACCGCGGCATCGGCAACGGCATGAGCCTGCTGATCTTTGCCGGCATCATCGCCGGCCTGCCCAACGGCGTGGTCGAGCTCGTGCAGAAGGTCCAGACCGACGCGTGGGGCTCGTTCACGATCATTGCCGTGGTCGCACTGCTCATCGGAATGGTAGCGGTAGTGGCCTTCATCGTGTTTGTCGAGCGGTCGGAGCGCCGCATTCCCATTCAGAGCGCCCGGCGCATCATCGGCCGGCGCATGATGGGCGGCCAGTCGAGCCACTTGCCGCTCAAAGTGAACTCCGGGGGCGTCATGCCGGTCATCTTTGCCAGCTCGATCCTCTCGGCGCCGCTGCTCCTGGGCCAGATGGACTGGGTGCGCAACAACCGGTTCCTGCAGCCGCTGATGGATGCGCTGCACCCGGGCTATCCATGGTATGAGGCGCTGCAGTTCATGGCGATCATCTTTTTCGCCTACTTCTACATCTCCATCGTGATGAAGCCGGACGACATTGCCGATAATTTCCGCAAGTCGGGTTCGTTCATTCCCGGCATCCGGCCGGGCAAGCGGACCTCGGACTTCATCAACGACATTCTGACGCGGATCACGCTGGTCGGTGCGCTCTACCTCATCATCGTCACGTTGGTGCCAACCATCATGATTTCGGGCATCCGTCTCGACAAGGTCTGGCTCATCGGGAGGGTATTTGAGAACCTGCCCACGTGGGTCACACACGGACTGGGGGTCAACTTCTACTTTGGCGGCACGTCGCTGCTGATTGTTGTGGGTGTCGCCATGGATACCGTCAACCAGATCGAATCGCAGCTGATCATGCGCCACTATGACGGCTTTTCCCCACGCTCCGGTCGCATACGCGGAAGGAAAACCTGGTAAATGTCTGCAAGTTCGACTGCTGTAGAAAGTGACCGGGTCACGGCATCCAAAGCCATACCCGGTCCGATTCTCTTGTTGGGTGCTCCGGGCTCGGGGAAGGGAACCCAGGCCAAGGAGCTGGTCAAGCTCTGGGGCGTTCCGCAGATCTCGACCGGCGACCTGCTGCGCTCGAACGTGAGCCAGGGGACGCAGCTGGGCAAGGTGGCGAAAGAGATCATGCTACGCGGCGAGCTGGTCCCCGACTCCCTGGTCAATGAGATGGTAGCGGCACGGCTGCAGCAGCCAGATACAGTCAACGGCTACATTCTGGACGGGTTTCCCCGCACGCTGGGGCAGGCCGGCTGGCTCGACGGCCGGTTGGCGGCTCAGACCGGGTCTCTTCCGGTCATTGCCGTCAACATCCAAGTGGACTATAATCAATTATTGCGCCGGATTACCGGGCGCAGGAACTGCCCTGTCTGCGGGACGATCTACAACATCTATTCGCAGCCGCCCCAGCGGAGCGGCTATTGCGATAAGGATGGCACGGCCCTCGTCCAGCGCGCCGACGACACGGAAAAGGCCTTCACGGAGCGCATGCGCGCCTACGGGGCATTGACCGCGCCTGTCATCGAACATTATCGCGAGATGGGGCGTTTCGCGGAAGTGGATGGAGATCGGCCGGTGGACTTGATTGCCGCCGGTATCGTTGCGGCGGTTGAAAGACTGCGCAAGAGCTAGTGGGCAGTGAACAGTGGTCAGCAGTCGGTGCGACAGAATCGTGCTGACTTCTGACCACCGATCACTGATCGCTGAACACTGGAACTGAATGGTCGTCATCAAGTCGTCGTCAGAGATCGAAAGGATGCGCGGCGCGGGCCGGGTGGTTCGCGAAGTGCTTGAGCTTGTCCGCGGGCTGGTCAAGCCAGGGGCGACAACGCTCGATCTTGAAAGGGCGGCCGAGGCGAAGCTGAACGAACTTGGGGCAAAGCCGGCATTCAAGGGCTATCACGGTTTTCCGGCCTGCCTGTGCACCTCGGTGAACAGCGAGGTGGTGCACGGCATTCCGTCGGCGAAGCGGGTGCTGAAAGAAGGCGACATCGTTTCGATCGACTGCGGGGCGGTGATCGACGGCTACTACGGGGACGCGGCCATCACCGTGCCGGTGGGCGAAAGGATCGACCCAACGACGGCGCGCCTGCTGGAAGTGACCGAGAAATCGCTCAAGTCGGCGATCTCGATGGTCAAGCCGGGCGCGACGCTGGGGGATGTGGGCGCCGCGGTGCAGCGCATGGTCGAGGCCGAGGGGTTCTCGGTGGTACGGGATTTTGTGGGGCATGGGATTGGCGTGCACATGCACGAGGATCCCCAGGTGCCCAACTTTGGCGAGCCCGGCCGCGGCATGAAGTTGAAGGCCGGCATGGTGATCGCCATCGAGCCCATGGTGAACGTCGGCACGCCGGATGTGCAGGTGCTCGGCGACGGATGGACGGCCGTGACGGGCGACGGCAGTATGAGTGCTCACTTTGAGCACACGGTGGCGGTGACGCCGACCGGGGCGAGGATTCTAACCGAGTAGGGCAGCGCTCCGCGCTTTTACCTTTTGGAAGAGGTCAAGGGCAAGGGGGCACGCCAGAACAGGCCGGCGGAAGCTGGAGCCGGCAGAAGCGGGATGTCGATTGTCGAAGGAAGATGCGATTGAGGTTATGGCAACGGTCACCGAGACGTTGCCCAATGCCATGTTCAAGGTCAAGCTCGAGAACAACCATGAGGTGCTCACCCATGTGTCGGGGAGGATGCGCAAGAACTTCATCCGCATTCTGCCCGGCGACCGCGTGGCGGTGGAGTTGAGCCCCTACGACCTGAACAGGGGACGCATCGTGTACCGCTATAAATAGCTCGCAGCTGTCAGCTCACAGCTTTCAGCCGATTTTGCATGAACACCGGGCAGTTGCCGTGCTCGACGAACTGATGGCTGACAGCCGATGGCTGAAAGCTGGATTCACCCGCGGCCAATATGGATGCGCGGAGAAGGGCAGCAGAGATGAAGGTCCGTGCATCGGTAAAGAAGATTTGCGTGAAGTGCAAGGTCATCAACCGCCGCGGGGTGGTTCGCGTGATCTGCGAGAACGCAAAGCACAAGCAGCGCCAGGGATAAGTTGGCCCTGAGCATGATTGCGGTCGCTCTCACGAAAGGGAACAGGCAACAGGGAACAGGGAACAGTCGACGCCGGTGGTAGCGGCACAAGGAAACTGATCTCAGATCCCGGGTCTCCGATCCCTCGGCAAGGGGCTAGTTAGCTTGAGTCAAGGCTTGCGTTGAACCCCTGGGAGTGAAACCGCCGAAACCCGTGCGGACCGGCGCAAGGCCCGGGGGCACATAACGGAAGGGAATCCGAGGATGGCACGTATCGCTGGCGTGGATCTGCCCCGCAACAAGCAGGCACGGATCGCGCTCACTTATATTTTCGGCATCGGCAATCCCCGTTCGCTCAATATCCTGCAGAAGGCCAATGTGGACGCCTTCAAGAAAGTGCAGGACCTGGGCGAGGACGAGGTCAACCGTATCCGCCAGGTTATTGAAGACGAAGGGGGCGTGGAGGGCGATCTGCGCAAGGATGTGCAGATGCACATTAAGCGCCTCATCGACATCCAGAGCTATCGCGGGACACGTCACCGCCGCTCGCTGCCGGTTCGCGGACAGCGCACCCACACCAACGCGCGCACGCGCAAGGGTCCCCGTAAGGGCACCATTGCCGGCAAGAAGAAAGCGACGGCGAAGACCTAATGGCGAAACCGGAACAGAAGGCTGGCGCTGCAAAGACCGGCAAGACGAAGAAGTTCAAGAAGCGCGAGCGCAAGAATGTGCCTTTCGGCATCGCTTACGTTCAGGCCTCGTTCAACAACACCATCGTGACCATTACGGACCAGATGGGCAACACGCTGAGCTGGAAGAGCTCGGGGTCGCTGGGCTTCCGCGGATCGCGCAAGGGCACGCCGTTTGCGGCGCAGCAGGCTGCGTCGAACGCGGCCGGCATGGCGCGCGATCACGGCGTCCGCGCCGTGGATGTGCGCGTGGCCGGGCCGGGCTCGGGCCGCGAGTCGGCCATTCGCGCGCTGGCTGCCGCGGGCATTGAAGTTCGCTCCATCCGCGACGTTACGCCGGTTCCGCACAACGGCTGCCGGCCGCCCAAGCGGAGACGCGTGTAGGTACAGAGATCGGGGAACAGGGATCAGGGGTCAGTTTCGGCGCGGAAATGCCAGCTGATTTGCCTGATCCGGAATCCCGATCCTGAAGTTGGGACTGGGGTAAGAGGAATCCGGGCATCGTCCACTGCCGCTCTATGCGGCACTATGAGACTGATCCCTGATCCTTGTTCCTTGATCCCTCGTAACAACGGGCCGGGATGACCTCCGCCGCAGCGGACGTAAACCGGCCGACATCCGAAGTCAGGAGAAGGAATGGCTCGTTATACCGGAGCAGTCTGCCGCCTTTGCCGCCGCGAAGGCACCAAGCTCTTTTTGAAGGGCACCAAGTGTACATCCGACCGCTGCCCGCTCGAGAAGCGCAATTTTCCGCCGGGACAGCATGGCAAGGACCGCAAAGCCAAGATCGTTGGTTACGGCCTGCAGCTGCATGAGAAGCAAAAGGCCAAGCGAATGTACTTCACTCTCGAAGGCCAGTTCCGCGAGTACTATGAAAAGGCCTCGAAGAAGACCGGCGTCACCGGCGAATTGCTGATCCAGCAACTGGAGCGGCGCCTCGACAACGTCGCGTTCCGCCTCGGCTTTTGCATCTCGCGGCGCCAGGCACGGCAGCTGGTTCGCCACGGCCACGTCACGGTGAACGGCAAGAAGGTCAACATTCCGTCGTTCCAGGTAAATGCCGGCGATGAGGTCGCGGTGCGCGATGCCGCCAAGAAATTCGCCATTGTGGAGCAGGCCACGAGCTTTGCCTCGTCCAACCCGGTTCCGGCGTGGCTCGAGGCCAACTTCGAGAACCAATCGGGCCGCGTGCTGCACCTGCCCAAGCGAGCCGATGTCAACCTGCCCATCAATGAGCAGTTGATTGTGGAGCTTTACTCGAAGTAAGAACGACAGAGATCAGAGAACAGAGATCAGAGATCCGCCGGTGCAGTCGTCGTCGGCTCGATGAGACTGATCTCTGGCCCCTGGTCTCTGAAACCCAACGAACAAGGAGCACTGGCGCGGCCGCCGCAAAATGCATCGCGACGTACTTGCCGCGCGGGAGAACACAGCACATGCTTTGGAGAGGATTTCAAAAGCCCAAGCGCCTGGCGGTCGACGCCGAGACGCTCACCGACAAGTTCGGCAAGTTCAGCGCCCAGCCATTCGAACGCGGCTTCGGCACGACCATCGGCAACGCCCTTCGCCGCACGCTGCTCAGCTCGATTGAAGGCGCAGCGGTCACGGCCATCCGCATCGAGGGCGTGCTGCACGAGTTCCAGTCCATCGCCGGCGTCGCGGAAGATGCGACCGACATCATTCTCAACCTCAAGCAGGTTCCGTTCAAACTGCAGGGCGAAGGCCCCAAGGCGCTCTATCTGCGCGCCGACCAGCCCGGCGTGGTCACCTCGGGCATGATCGAGGCCGACGGCGACGTCGAGATCCTCGACAAGGACGTGTACATCGCGACCGTCTCCGAAGGCGGCAAGCTGGATATGGAAATGCGGCTGAAGCGCGGGCGCGGCTATGTCTCGGCTGACAAGAACTTCGACGCGGACCTGGGACTGGGCTTTATCCCTGTCGACTCGGTGCACTCGCCAGTGCGCCGCGTGAACTACGTGGTCGATGCGGCTCGTCTGGGACAGATCACCGACTTCGACAAGCTCACGCTCGAAGTGTGGACCAACGGCGCGGTGCTGCCCGCAGATGCCGTGGGCCTGGCAGCCAAGCTGCTCAAGGACCACATGAACATCTTCATCAACTTCGAGGAGGAGATCGAGGCTGAGGCGCGCGGCGAGGAAGGACGCATCCTGCTGCGCAACGACAACCTGAACCGGTCGGTCGAGGAACTCGAGCTTTCCGTCCGCAGCTACAACTGCCTGAAGAATGCGAATATCCAGACCATCGGCGAGCTGGTGCAGAAGACCGAAGCCGAGATGCTCAAGACCAAGAACTTCGGCCGCAAGAGCCTGAACGAGATCAAGGAAATCCTCGCCCAGATGGGCCTGTCGCTGGGCATGAAGATCGACGAGCACGGCAACGCGGTGCCCGGGCCGACGAGCATTCCGCCGGCGACGGCTCTGGCTGCCAGCTTCAACCGCTTCGACGAAGAAGACGAACCACTCGATTCAGTGGATCTGCAACTGCCCACCGAGCAGGAGAACTTCTAAGTGCAGCTTCCAGCTCTTAGCTTTTAGCTCTTAGCCACGATTTGGGGAACGCTGACTTTGCGGTAACTCAACAAGGGTGAAGAGGGAAAGGCTAAAGGCTAAGAGCTAACAGCTCATAGCTGATTTTCGAAAGAGAGTTTTTCACCATGCGCCATCGCAATGCAGGATTCAAGCTCGGGCGGAACACCAGCCACCGCACCGCGCTGCTTCGCAACCTGACGACCTCGGTGATCATCGAGGACCGCGTCGAGACCACCGTGGCCAAGGCCAAGGCTGTGCGCCCCCACGTTGAAAAGATGATCACCCTGGGCAAGAAGGGTGATCTGCATGCGCGCCGGCAGGCGCTGGCGTTTCTGCGCACAGACGACGCGGTGAAGCGGCTGTTCGACACCGTGGCCCCGCGCTATGGCGACCGCAACGGCGGCTACCTGCGCATCGTCCGCACCGGCTTCAGGAAGGGCGACGGCGGAGAGAAGGCGTTCATCGAACTGCTCGGCGCCGAAAAGCAGCTGGAAGTGAAGCGCAAGAAGCGCGAAGACGTCAAAGCCAAGAAGCGCGCCGAACTCGAAAAGCAGCTCGAAGAATCAAAGAAGGCCGAGGAAGAAGGCGGCGAGCAGGCGGCGTAAGGACTTGCCGTCCAGGCAATTCTCACCGGCTATTTCGCACCAAGGGGCGCATCTCCATGGGGGGTGCGCCATTTTTCTTGCCAGATTCCTTAGGGACACTGGCTCGCAAGATCGATCGAATATCGAAATCCGATGCCCGGTTCTCCTACGTAGACCAATCCTTCGGCGGGCGCGTCAAACAGGTTGTCCAGCTTTGATTCTTCGGCGATCTTTCGAAAAGCTCCATGATCTAGAACGAAGACCGCATTCTTCGGCAGCTTCGTCGAAGGCGTAACGTACTTCGACTGATCGGAGTCATAACTCCACTCGCTTACTACCTTTCCAGAGAAAATCCGGTCCCACCAATTTGGGTGAAATCGCTTGATCGTATACCAGCCGGGGGTTGCCCTGTCCTCTAGATTGAATATGTTGATGCTGTTTCCGGATGGCAGCGGAAATGTATTGGACGGAAGAACATTGAGCACTCGATTTGTCTCGCCTTCGCAGACAATCGCCCTGCGGCTGGTTCCGAGTAAGGAATCCTGTGAGTAGAGGGCGGTGATGTGCCCCGCAGGGCTGATCCAGAGTGTCTCGGAGCGCCGCAATTCCCCAACCGGGGGAATTGCCGGGGATAGCAGGCAGCCGGTCAAGCTGGCCATGAATCCGACGACGAATAGAACCCACGCGGATGTGGATTGCCTCGCCACCCACCAAGCATAGCCCAGTTGAGGTTGATTGAAAACGAACTCCACCATCCGGTTCCAATGTCGCCCGACTCGATTGCGGCGTTACGCCGCCCGCTCCAGCCTTTTCGGCGCGCTCACCCGCAGAAACAGCCACGTCATCGTCATCAGCACCAGGGCCCCCACGCAGTCCAGCAGCACATCCCACGGCGTGCCGGTGCGGTTGGGAAGAAAGCTCTGGTGAAACTCATCGCCGCTCGCGATCAGCGCCGTGCCCAGCAGCGCCAGCAGCGCGTTCTGCACGAACGGCGCGCGCGGACGCGTCATCCACCACGCGCGCAGCCACATGAGCCCGAGGGTGCCATAGCCGATAAAGTGACCGGTCTTGCGGATGGCGGGATGCAGGATCGACCAGCGTTCATCGGTAACCTGGCCGAAGAGCCACTCCCAGACGGCCCGGAAGGGGCCGGTCGTATGATCGGACCCGAAGAGAGTGGTGGACTCGAAGGCGATAACGCATGCGCCGGCGACCACAGGCAGCCACGCGCTGATGCCGCGTCGCAGCCCGCGCCACACCTGGCCGCTGCCGCTACTCGACATGGTAGTTCGGCGCCTCGCGCGTGATGATCACATCGTGCACGTGGCTTTCGCGCAGGCCCGCGCCGGAGATGCGCACGAACTGCGCCTTTTCCTGAAGTTCGACGATGGTGGCGCAGCCCACGTATCCCATGCCGGAGCGAAGGCCGCCGACAAGCTGGAAGACCATGTTCTCCAGCGGGCCGCGGTAGGGAACGCGCCCCTCGATGCCTTCGGGGACGAATTTCGCCAGCCGGTTCTGGTGGTTGCGCTCGCGCTGCACCACCCCTTCGGCGCTGGCCTCGGCCTCGGCCGTTTCGGAACTCGACTGGAAGTAGCGCTCGCCGGAGCCCTGGCTCATGGCGCTGAGCGAGCCCATGCCGCGATAGGTCTTGAAGCTGCGGCCCTGGTAGAGGATGGTCTCGCCCGGGCTCTCGTCCACGCCGGCGAACAGCGAGCCGATCATGACCGAGCTGGCGCCGGCCGCGATGGCCTTGGTGATCTCGCCCGAGTACTTGATGCCGCCGTCGGCGATGATGGGAATGTTGTGCTCGCGCGCGGCGCGATACGCTTCAGCAATGGCCGTAATCTGCGGCATGCCGGCGCCGGTAACCATGCGCGTGGTGCAGATGGAGCCCGGGCCAATGCCGACCTTGATGGCGTCGGCGCCCGCGTCGATCAGGGCCAGCGCCCCTTCATAAGTGGCGACATTGCCGGCGAGAAGGCCGACGGACGGGAAGCGCTTCTTGACTTCGCGGACAGCGTCGAGGACGCGCGTAGAGTGGCCATGTGCGGAATCGATGGCCAGCACGTCGGCGCGCGCGCGGACGAGCTCGGCGGCACGCTCCAAGAAGTCGCCCGTGGCGCCAATGGCTCCGCCGACGCGAAGACGGCCCTGCGTATCCTTGCTGGCGTTGGGGTATTTCAGTTTCTTCTGGATGTCCTTGACGGTGATCAGGCCCTTGAGCTCGTAGTTGTCGTTGACGACCAGCAGCTTCTCGATACGGTGCTTGTGCAGGATCTGCTCGGCCTCTTCGAGCGTGGTGCCGACGGGGACGGTGATAAGGTTCTCCTTGGTCATCACCTCGCCGATGGGGATGTCAATGCGCGTTTCGAAGCGCAGGTCGCGATTGGTGAGGATGCCGACCAGCTTGCCGTCCTTGGTCACCGGCACGCCGGAGATGCGGTAGCGCCGCATGACTTCGAGGGCATCGCCGATGAGCTTTTCCGGGCCGATTGTCACGGGGTCGACGATCATGCCGCTTTCGGAGCGCTTCACCTTGTCGATTTCGCCGGCCTGGCCCTCGATGGAAAGATTGCGGTGCACGATGCCGATGCCGCCCTGCTGCGCCATGGCAATGGCCATGCGCGACTCGGTGACGGTATCCATGGCCGAGGAGAGCAGCGGTGTGTTCAATGTGATGTCGCGCGTGAGCTGCGTTTGCGTGCTCACGTGCGCCGGGACCACGTCGCTCCAGGCGGGCACCAGCAGCACGTCGTCGAACGTAAGAGCTTCCGATAAGGATTTAGGCAGCATAATGCTCTGATGCGCCTGTGGGCCGCGCGATTCGAGGCCAGAATCGACTCGGATGGCACAGCAGGCGCTTGATCCATTGTATCGGAGCGGGTTGGGGCCGGCTTGAGCGGACCCAACAGTGCCGGGGCCGGCGGAACGCTTTTTTGCACACGGCGCTGACACAATTTGCGCCCTTTTTGCGCGTTATAAGACAGAGGGATTCGAGGATCACCGGGAGAGGAAGGTTCTGGCATGCGTCGCAAGGCACAGCTCGCGAAGAAGGTGATGGCCTGGGTGCTGCTGGTGGCGGGTTGCGTGCTGGCGGCGATCGCGTAAGGTCGCCCGGCAGCACAATCCCTACGCCGCCGGTGCGACTTTCTTCGCTGCTTTCATCAGCACGCGCAACGCCTCGTTCACGGAGTCTGCGTCAGGAAAGGCGGCGGCCACATCCGGCGCCAGCGTGACCATGACCACATCCTGGGCGAACCGCTTGGTGTATTTGCCCTTTACCGCATTGCTGAAGTCATATTCCGGACGCATCCCGTCATCGCTTATCGTGCGGTCAGTCTTGCTGTTCATAGAGTCTCCTTTCACGGGGCGTCGCCTGTCGAGCGCTTATCAGGCGAATGGTTCGCTCGTCATCGGTGTGCACCACCACCAGAAGTAATTGACGAATGGATTGGCCGAGGGCAATCCAGCGTTCTTCCTCTTGAGAATGCTCCAAATCCGGGAGAACGAGCAAGAGGGGATCGCGGAAGACAGTCGCGGCTTCCTCAAAGTCAATACCGTGCTTGGTTCGATTCGATTGGGATTCCTCAGGGTCCCAAACGATCGACTGGGGTTGCATCCTACACGCCCACCGGGAACGGCTTGGGGCTTGTTTCCTCGGGCGTGGGGGCGCCGGAACGCCACCGCTCGAAGCGGCCCTGCAGCAGGCTCATCAGGCCGGTGTACCAGTAGCCGGCGACGAAAAGGATGAGGAACGGCGCGGTGAAGTAGTTATGGTTCGAGAACGTATAGAGAATCGCCAGCATGAAGTAGCAGCCGATCAGCAGCTCGATCCACGGCGCGAGTACGAGCCGCTTGCGATACTTGGCGGCATTTGACTTTTCGCCCTTCTTGGCCACACGGTATTTCGGCGTGCGCGCAAACGCGGTCTTGATGCCGAAAAGCGCTTCCATCACCGCGCGCGTGTTGGTCACCGTGAGCCCGATGCCGAGCGCCATCAGAAACGGCAGGTAGAGATAGGTCTTCATCCACGTCTTGGGGAAGAGCTCGCGCTGGCTTACCAGATAAAAAACCGAGATGGAAAACGTGGAGGCCGTGAAGAGCGGGAAGTCGATCAGCAGCATCTGAAACCAGCCCTGGTAGAAGCGCACGATCATCGCCGGCATGAGCAGCGCCGACATGATCACCATGAGCGGATAACTCAGGTTCGCCGTGAGGTGATATACCGCTTCGATCTTGACGCGCCGCGGCACATTGGAGCGGAACATCATCGGCAGAACCTTGATACTGGTCTGGATGAGGCCCTTTGCCCACCGCGCCTGCTGTGTCTTGAAGGCGGTCATCTCGATGGGCAACTCGGCGGGGCACTCGACTTCGGGCAGGTACTTGAACTTCCATCCGACCATCTGCGAGCGGTAGCTGAGGTCGGTGTCTTCCGTGAGCGTGTCGTGTTGCCATCCGCCGGCGTCGGTGATGGCCTGTCGCCGCCACATGCCGGCCGTGCCATTGAAGTTGAAGAAGTCGCCCGAACGGGCGCGCGCGCCGTGCTCGAGCACAAAGTGGCCGTCGAGCAGGATGGCCTCAATCTGCGTGAGCATGCTGTAGTCGCGGTTCAGGTGCGTCCAGCGCGTCTGCACCATGCCGATCCCGGGCTCTGCAAAGTGGTGAATCACGCGCATGATCCAGTCAGCCGGCGGCACAAAGTCGGCGTCGAAGATGGCGATGAACTCGCCCCTGGCCACTTTCAGCCCGGCGTCGAGCGCGCCGGCCTTGAAGCCGTGGCGGTTGGTGCGGTGAATGTACTCGATGGGATAGCCGAGCGCCGCGTAGCGTTCGACCAGCCCCGCGGCGACCTGTTGCGTTTCGTCGGTCGAGTCGTCGAGTACCTGAATCTCGAGTTTGTCCTTTGGGTATTCCATGGCGCAGACCGCGTCGAGCAGGCGGTCGACCACGAACTGCTCGTTGAAGATGGGCAGCTGGACGGTGACGCGAGGCAGCTCATCAAATTGCTTCGGCGGATCGGGGCGGTGATCCTTGCGGTGCTTGTAATAGAGGTAGACCAGCGTGTAGCGGTGCATGCCATAGATGGCCAGCACGATCATGACGGCAAAGTAGGGAAAAAGAAGCGCCGCGTCGAAGAAGTTGAGATGATAGAGATTCTTGAAGGTCTGGTCGGTCTGCTGCATCACTTTGAGGTAGTGGCGCAGGCCGTTCTGCGGGGCAAACGCAAGCAGCGTTGGGGCCAGATGCGCAGGCGCCCGTAAAACCAGCCCTTGGAACAGGCTGGAGGCGGTTTGCAGGCCGGTCGCGAGGTTGGCGAGCAGGGCAGGCCTCCGGGGTCGAAGCTAAGTCAATTGTACGCGATGCGGAGTATGAGGCTTGCCGTCGGCGCGAAGCAGTGAGGTTTCGCAACGCCGGATTGATTCTGCGGTTTTGCTCCATTTGCCCGCCCTCACCCTGCTCGGGTAACGTTGCCGCATACGGAGTATTCCGCACAATGTCCACTCTCGCCGCTTCCCCAGTGATTGCCGCCGCCGGCGGCAGCTTTCTCATCGAGTCGCGCACGCCCAGCGAAGTCTTTACTCCCGAGGACCTGAGCGAAGAGCAGCGTCAGGTCGCAGCCACCGCGGCGCGGTTCGCGCGCGAGGAAGTCCTGCCCCGCGTCGATGCCATCGAGGCCAAGGAGCCGGGCGTGATGCGCTCGCTCATCCGCAAGGCCGCTGAGCTTGGCTTCACCTCGGTCGACATTCCCGAAGAATACGGCGGCGTGGCGATGGACAAGATCACCTCGTCGCTGATCACCGACCACATCTCGGTCCTGGCGAGTTTCTCCACCGCATTCGGCGGACAGGTCGGGATTGCCACTCTGCCGCTGGTCTGGTACGGCACCGACGACCAGAAGAGCCGCTACCTGCCGAAGCTGGCCGGCGGCGAGTGGATCGGCGCCTATGCGCTGAGCGAGGCGAGCTCCGGCTCCGACGCGATGAACATCCGCACCCGCGCGCAGCTCTCGCCCGATGGCACGCACTACCTTCTCAATGGCGAGAAGATGTGGATCACCAACTGCGGATTCGCCGACCTTTACACCGTGTTTGCCAAGATCGTGGATCCGGCGGGAGGCGCCTCTTCGGATCAGGGCCAATTCTCGGCATTTCTCGTCGAACGGACCTTTCCCGGCCTGACTGTCGGCGCCGAAGAACACAAGATGGGCATTCGCGGCTCGTCGACATGCCCGCTGGTGCTGACCAACTGCGAGGTGCCTGCGGCGAACCTGCTGGGTGAGCCGGGCAAGGGCCACTACATCGCCTTCAATGTGCTCAACGTGGGCCGGCTCAAGCTGGGCGTGGCCTGCACGGGCGGGGCGCGCATGGCCCTGGGGCATGCCATCCGCTACGCCAAGGAGCGCAAGTCGTTCGGGAAATCGATCAGCGACTTCGGGCTCATCCAGCGCAAGCTGTCGACCATGGCGGCGCGTGTTTACGCTGCCGAATGCATGGCCTACCGCACCATGGGCATGATCGATGCCGCATTGGCGGCGCTGCCGCCGGAGCAGGCGCACTCGCCGCGCGAGACCCAGAAGCGCATCGAGGAGTACGCGGTCGAGTGCTCGATCCTGAAAGTCTACGGGTCGGAGATGCTCTCGTATGTCGCCGACGAAACCGTGCAGACAATGGGCGGGTACGGGTTTGTCGAAGAGTATCCCGCCGAGCGCATCTATCGCGACGCGCGCATCAACCGTATCTTCGAGGGCACAAACGAAATCAACCGGCTGATCATCACCGGCTGGTTGATGAAGCGCGCCATGGCAGGCAAGCTGCCGCTGCTCGGTGCGATCAAGTCGCTGATGGACGAGGCGACGCAGCCGCCTTCGCTCGATGCCGGTTCGGGCTCGGGCGATGACCTGGCGCGCGAGGCGGAGATTCTCGCCGGGGTGAAGAAGATCGCGCTGTTCTCCGCCGGCGTGGCCAGCCAGAAGTATATGACCGCACTGCAGGATCAGCAGGAGATCATGGGCGACCTTGCGGACATGATCGTTGGCGTTTATTTGCTCGAGTCGGCG
>Ga0335069_10002857_pt1 | contig 26386 bp, 26 predicted proteins | sample Lox_Sample_11_FD_206714 | JGI IMG/M metagenome (GOLD analysis project Ga0335069, IMG submission 206714) | Soil microbial communities from Loxahatchee National Wildlife Refuge, Florida, United States - Lox_Sample_1.1 | ecosystem: Environmental > Terrestrial > Soil > Wetlands | place: USA...
CTTGCCAATGCCGAAGTCGGGGAGAACAGCATCATGTCGGACTCTTTTTCAGTCGAGCATTTTTCCGGAACCGAGCGCCATGCCAGCCGCTCCTATTCGCCCGCCGTCGTCATCCGCGGCGGTCGCACGATCTATCTCGCCGGCCAGACGGCGCTGCAGGATCAGGACGGCAAGTCGCTGCTCGGCGACTTCGAGGGGCAGACGCGCACCATCTTCAGGCTGCTCGATGCGACGTTGAAGAATGTCGGCTCAAGCCTGAAAGATCTCGTCACTATGACGGTCTTCATCAATGATCCGCGCCACGGCGACCGCTTTGTCGAAATCCGCAAGGAATTCTTCGCCGCCGGCCGCTATCCGTGCAGCGCACTGATCACCGTGTCGGATTTCGCGCGGCCCGGAATGCTGATCGAGATCCAGGGCATCGCGGTCGCAGCCGATTGACCGTTCAGGCGGCCGGAGCCTTCTCGGCTTCTTTCAGCAGATCCACCAGATCGAGCCGGCGGGTGAACATCGCAAGCCCACCGTCGGCGTCGCGCGGCCATTCGGCCTGCGGCCGGTCCCAATAGAGCTCGACGCCATTGTCATCGGGATCGCGCAGGTACAGCGCCTGGCTGACACCGTGATCGGACGCGCCCTCGAGCGCGATATTCGCCTCCATCAGCCGGCGCAACGCGCCGGCCAATCGCGCCCGCGTCGGATAAAGGATTGCGAGGTGATAGAGGCCGGTCGTGCCCGGCGCCGGTGGCTCACCGCCGCGGCTTTCCCAGGTATTGAGCCCGATGTGATGATGATAGCCGCCGGCTGAAATGAAGGCCGCCTGGTTGCCCATGCGCTGCATAAGATCGAAGCCCAGAACGCCGCAATAGAACGCCAGCGCGCGGTCGAGATCGGCGACCTTGAGATGGACGTGCCCGATGCGAACGCCGGGGTCAATTGGAGCACTGCTCATTAGCTCGCCTTTGCTGCGGGTTTGCGCGTCAGCGGCGCGACGCGGAGCGCGGTGATGCGATTGCGCGACTTGCGCAGCACCTGAAAGCGAAAGCCGTAAAAGGTGAAGCTCTGTCCCGGCTCCGGGATCGAGCGTGCTTCGTGAATGACAACGCCGGCAATAGTGGTGGCCTCGTCGTCGGGAATATTCCAATCCATGACGCGATTAAGATCGCGCACCGGGACCGAGCCGTCGACATTGGCCGAGCCGTCCGGCAACGGCCGCACGCCAGGCACGGCGAGGTCATGCTCGTCGGTGATATCGCCGACAATTTCCTCGACAATGTCTTCGAGCGTCACCAGGCCTTCGAGTTCGCCATATTCGTCGACCACCAGCGCAAACGGCGTCTTGCGATGACGAAACGCCTTGAGCTGCTCGGCGACCGGCGTCGTGTCGGGCACGAACCAGGGTGGTTTGGCCAGCGCTTCGATGTCGATCTTGTCGACATCGCCTTCCGCCGCATGCAGCGCCCGCCACACTTCCTTGGCATTGAGCACGCCGATGACGTTTTCAGGCTTCTCGCGCCATAGCGGAATGCGCGTGACGCCGGCGGCGAACACCGCATCGATGACCTCGCTCGGCGGCTCGTCGGCGTCGAGCATGACCATCTTGGTGCGGTGGACCATTACGTCATAGACCGCGAGCTCGCGCAGATCGAGCAAGCCGCCCATCATGTCGCGGTCCTGCTTGGCCACCGTGCCGGCAGAGTGCATCAGATCGACTGCCCCGCGCAGCTCTTCGTCGGGCGACAGAATCGAATGGATCTTGCCGGTCGGCATGCCGAGCCCACGCAGCATCAATTGCACCATGGCCTCGACGACGCGCAGGAACGGCGAAAAGGTGCGGACCGTCCGCGCGACCGGCTGCGCCACCACGAGCGCCATGCGGTCGGGCGTATTGAAGGCCGCGGTCTTCGGCAACACCTCGGCGAAGATGAAAATCAGGAAGGTCATGATGAAGGCGGCATAGATTTCGCCGGCATGACCGAAATAGGTGAGCAGCAATCCGGTCGCCAAAGTCGACGCCGCGATATTGGTGAAATTGTTGGCAAACAGGATGGCGCCGAGCAGCCGCTCACGCGTCGCCATCAAGCGATTGACGATCCCGGCATCGCGGTTGCCTTGGTGTTCGAGCCGCAGCATCGCCGCGCGCGAGGACGCCGTCAGCGCCGTCTCGCTCGCCGAAAAGAATGCCGAAATTAAAAGGCAGATTAGGACCGCGAGGACGGTCAGCCACTCGATGGTGCTCATTGCTCCGCAAGCTTCTCGCCGAGGAATGCGCGTACCGCGCCGGCGTCGACGCCGCCCTCGACGAACGCGGCGCCGATCCCTTTCACCAGAATGAATGTAAGCATTCCGCGCTTCACTTTCTTGTCCTGCGCGATCAAGTCCATCAATTGGTCAAGGCTTGGTAATGGCCCGGGAATGTCCCTAATCCGCACCGGCAGGCCGACCTCGGCGAGATGCCGCGTGGCGCGCGCGGCATCGGCCGCGGGTAACAGGCCAAGCTTGGCGGAAAAGGCGAAAACGAGCGCCATGCCCAGCGAAACGGCTTCGCCATGCAGCAGCCGGTCGGAGAAGCCGCAGGCCGCTTCGAATGCGTGACCGAATGTGTGACCGAGATTGAGCAAGGCGCGGTCACCGGTTTCGCGCTCGTCGCGGGCGACGATATCGGCCTTGGCGCGGCAGCATATCGCGATGGCGTGGTCGCGCGCCGATTTCCCGGAAGCATGTCCGCCGGCGAACACGTCGCGCCAATTGCCTTCCAGCCAGGAGAAGAACGGCGCGTCGCCGAGCAGCCCGTATTTCGCCACTTCGGCGTAGCCGGCGCGGAACTCGCGCTCCGGCAAAGTGTCGAGCAGCGCAGTGTCAGCGAGCACCAGAATCGGCTGATAAAACGCGCCGATCAGATTCTTGCCGTGAGCGGAATCGATCGCGGTCTTGCCGCCGACCGAGGAATCCACATCGGCCAATAGCGAGGTCGGCACCTGCACATAATCGATGCCACGCCGCATGACCGCGGCGACGAAGCCGGCGAGATCGCCAATGACGCCGCCCCCGAGCGCAATGATGAGATCGTCACGCTCGATGCGCGAGGCGATGACCGCCTCGCAGACCTGTTCGAACACGCGATAGCTTTTCGAAGTCTCGCCGGGCGGCACGACCACGCGATGAGTAGCGACGCCGGCATGCGCGAGCGCCGCCTCAGCGGCGGCAAGATGCAGACGCGCGACGTTCTCGTCGGTGACGATGACGACTTTGGCGCGCGGCCGCAACTCGGCAATGCGCGCGCCGAGCGACGCCAGCAGGCCACGGCCGATGGCGATGTCATAGCTGCGCTCGCCAAGCGCGACCGGGACCGTAGTGATCTCCGAGCGGACAGGTGCGGTCATACGCTGCTCCCACTGTGCTGAGCGAGAAAGCCGGACAGCGCCTGCATGATCTCGGCAACGATCGCATCATGCGGCCCTTCATGCGACTGCACGGTGAGATCGGCCTGGGCATAGACCGGCTCGCGCGCGATCAGCAGCTGACGCAATGTCTCGGACGGATCGTCGGTGTGCAGCATCGGCCGCTCATTCTTGCGCTTGGCGACGCGGCGCAACAACACGTCGATTTCGGCCTTGAGCCAGATCGACACGCCTTTGGCCTTGATCGCGGCGCGTGTATCCGCATTCATCACCGCACCGCCGCCCGAGGCCAGAACCTGCGGGCCGGATTCCAGAAGCCGCGCGATCACCCGCGCCTCGCCTTTGCGGAAATAATCCTCGCCGTGTCGCGCGAAGATTTCCGAAATGGTCATGCCGGCATGGGCCTTTTCGATCTCGGCATCGGCATCGACAAAGGGCACGCCGAGCCTCGCCGCCAGCCGGCGGCCGACCGAGGATTTGCCGACCCCCATCATGCCCACAAGCACGATCGACCGGCTGCCCAGGCGGGCCAGGATCGCGGCCGCTAGAGCCTGCTCATCCGTATCATTTTTCACTGCAATATCAGTCATTTAACGTAACACATGACGCTGGCCGGCAGACCCGGCAAGCGGCGCCTGGACGAGCCTTGGCGATGGCTTACCAGATTGCGGGCCAAAGCGCGCGCCGGATCGGATCGAATCGTTACCAGTCGGATCGCGGCCGGGCGACGCATTGCTTGACGCATCACCGATCAGATCACTTGCCAGTCCGGCGCGAACATGATCGTACTCGTCCCGCCTGCCCTTAAGGAACCAGCGCGAGCGTTGAGACAAGATGCCGAGCCTGTTCCGATTGCTCACCGTCATCGCCATCATCGCCGGGACGATCTATGGCGGGCTCTACGCGCTGGCGCATTTCGTGCCGCCGAAGACGCGGGAGATCAGCGTAACGATCCCGCCGGACAAGTTCTTCAAAGAACATTGAGCGCGACCATGGCCCGCGCAAAGCCGACCGCCGCACCGCATTCCGATCAAGCGCTGATCGCGCTCTATCTCGACATGCTGGCGGCGGAGCGGGGCGCCGGCGCCAATACGCTTGCAGCCTATCGCCGCGACCTCGATGATTTTTCCGGCTACCTGAAAGATCACGGCCGTTCCATCGCCAAGGCGGGCACCGAAGATCTGCGCGGCTATCTCGGCGACCTGTCGCGCCGCGGCATGCGCGTAACGACAGTGGCGCGGCGCCTGTCGGCCATGCGGCAGCTTTATCGCTTTATCTATGCCGAAGGCCGTCGCGCCGACGATCCCGCGGCGGTGCTGCAAGGACCCAAGCGCGAGCGCAATCTGCCGAAGACGCTGTCGCTCGCCGACGTCGACCGACTGCTGCGCACGGCCGCCGCATCCGATCCGGAAGCGCCGCCGGCGGTGCGGCTGCGCGCGGCGCGGCTCGCCTGCTTGGTCGAGCTGCTTTACGCGACGGGGCTGCGCGTTTCTGAACTGGTCGCGCTGCCGGTTTCGGCGGCGCGCAAGGACGCGCGCGTCATCATCGTGCGGGGCAAGGGCAACAAGGAACGCATGGTGCCGCTCAATGACGCGGCCAAGCGGGCGATGGCGGCCTATCTCGCTTTGCTGAGAGAAAGCGGACACGAGATGCGGTCGAAATGGCTGTTCCCGTCGTTCGGCGAGGCCGGGCATCTCACGCGCCAACATTTTGCCCGCGAGCTCAAGTCGCTCGCGGCCGCGGCCGGCCTGCGCGCTGTGCAGGTCAGCCCGCACGTGCTGCGCCATGCCTTCGCCAGTCACCTTCTGCACAACGGCGCCGACCTGCGCGTGGTGCAGACGCTGCTTGGCCATGCCGATATTTCAACGACGCAGATCTATACCCATGTATTGGAAGAGCGCCTGAAAAGCCTGGTGCGCGACTTGCACCCGCTGGCGCAGGATGAGCCCGCCTCGGCACGAAGCTCGCGAGATTAACGATGGAACCAGCAGCCTTCCTTGACTTCCCGGCATTGCGCGGGCGATTTAGCCCGCCCGCGGTCTGGTTCGCGGGCCAATTTCATTAAGCATGATCGGTTAATCTGAGCGATGCGTTCCTATCTCGATTTCGAAAAGCCGGTGGCCGAGCTCGAGGCCAAGGCGGACGAATTGCGGGCGCTGCGCTCGGACGGCGAGGCGATCGGCGAGGAGATCGGCCGCATCGAGGGCAAGGCCGCGGTCGCGCTCAAGGAGCTCTATGCCACGCTGACGCCGTGGCAGAAGACGCAAGTGGCGCGGCACCCGCTGCGGCCGCATTGCCTCGACTATATCGCGGCGCTGATCACCGACTTCGTGCCGCTCGCCGGCGACCGCAAGCACGGCGAGGACTCGGCCATTATTGGCGGCTTCGGGCGCTTCCGCGGCGAAGCGGTCTGCATCATCGGCCACGAAAAGGGCTCCGACACCGACAGCCGGCTCAAGCACAATTTCGGCATGGCGCGGCCCGAGGGCTACCGCAAGGCGGTGCGCCTGATGAACATGGCGGATCATTTCGACATTCCGGTCCTCGCGCTGATCGATACTGCCGGCGCCTATCCCGGCATCGGCGCCGAAGAGCGCGGCCAAGCCGAAGCGATTGCGCGCTCGACGGAAGCCTGCCTCGAAATCGGCGTGCCCAATATCGCGCTCATCATCGGCGAAGGCGGCTCCGGCGGAGCGATCGCCATCGCCACGGCCAATCGCGTGCTGATGCTGGAGCACGCCGTGTACAGCGTAATCTCGCCGGAAGGCGCGGCCTCGATCCTGTGGCGCGACACGTCGAAGGCGCAAGACGCCGCGTCGAACATGAAGATCACCGCCCAGGACCTGCTGCGCTTCGGCGTAGTCGACGTGATCGTGCCAGAGCCGACCGGCGGCGCGCACCGCGAGCCGAGCGCGGCCATGGCGGCGGCGGGCGAAGCGCTCGGCACCGCGCTTGGCGAATTTCGCGGTCTCGATCGCTCAACCGTCATCCGCCGCCGGCGCGAAAAATTCCTCGCCATCGGCCGAACATTGGGCTGAGCCTGTCCACATCCCCTCGTCGCCTCACGCCACGCCACGTTTTGTCCACAGACGCACGGCGCGAAGGGGGAATTCGGGAACCCGTTGCCACAATCTCGCCATGATTGAGCACGGGCCGGCGCGCGAATAGCCCAAAATTATTGGCTTTTGAGCCGAAATCGCTGATAATTTACCATAGGTTAGGTGGCACAAGGCCAACGGGAATACGGTGCCCCAGTTGCCTTGCGAAAGCCACCTCTTATGGGTAACCATCTAGGGGTAGATGGCACGGGGAAAATCCATCTGTCGGGGACTTCGAAGTTGATCCGCGCCGGCGAACACCGCGCATTCGATTTGCGCGCATTCCGCATGCCCGCTTTTGGCTTGCGCGCGCTCGCGACCCTTTTCGTTTTTGTCACCGCTCTCGCCCTCGCCGGCTGCTACAGCGACGAGGGCTATCAGATTCCCGCCAAGGCGATGAAAGAACTCTCGCCGGAAATGCTCGGTCTGCTGCAGCAGAAGAACATGCCGAAAGACTCGCCCATGCTGGTTCGAGTCTTCAAGGAAGAGTCGGAGCTGGAAGTCTGGAAGCAGGACACGACCGGTCGCTACGCGCTGTTGAAGGTTTATCCGATCTGCCGCTGGTCGGGCGAACTCGGGCCGAAGAAAGTTCAAGGCGATCGCCAGGCTCCTGAGGGATTCTATTCGATCACCCCCGGATTGATGAATCCGAATTCCAACTACTATCTCGCCATCAATACCGGCTTCCCCAACGCCTACGACAAAGCCAACAACTACACCGGTGCCTTCTTGATGATCCACGGCGATTGCTCGTCGGCCGGCTGTTACGCCATGACCGATGAGCAGATCGGCGAAATCTATTCGCTGGCGCGCGAGGCCTTCCTCGGCGGCCAGAAGAGTTTCCAGATCCAGGCCTATCCGTTCCGCATGACGGCGGCCAACCTGGCGCGGCATCGCACCAATCCGAACATGCCGTTCTGGAGGATGCTCAAGGAAGGCAGCGATCATTTCGAGGTAACGCATCTCGAACCGAAGGTCGATGTCTGCGAGAAGCACTATGTGTTCGACGCGCAGCCGCCGGCGAATTCGACCAAGCCGCTGACGTTCAGCCCGAGCGGGCGCTGCCCGGCTTTCGAAGTGCCGGAAGACATCGCCGGACCGGCGCTGGAGAAGTCGCGCAACGACGACTATCAGCTCGCGCAATTGACCAAACAGAATGTGGCGACCGCGCCGGTGCTCATGGGCACCGACGGCGGCATGAACCGGGTTTTCGTCGCCAAGCTCGATACCACCGAGCCGTTCTATGGCAGCGACGGCCATCTGCATGCGCCGCCGGTTCATCCCGGCATGCCGCAGCCGACCATCAGCGGCCCGCGTGAGAATCCGGACAGCTCCGGCAGTTCAGGCCGCGGCCTGTTGGCGATGTTCAAATCGAACAGCAGCACGCCCCAGGCGCAGCCAGCGGCGCCGCAAACCGGCACCCAGGTTGCGTCAGCTGACGATCATTCGAGCTTCTTCAGCTGGTTCAAACCGAAAGCCGAACCCGCGCCGCAGCCGGCGGAAACGCAAGGTGTCGCCCTGGCCGGCCTGAAACCTAATTCGGCGCCGCGCAAGACCGATATTGCAAAGACTGAATCCGCGAGGCCCGACCAGAAGACCGCCGCGCCGCAAGTTGCGCAGACGCTGAAGCTCAAGCCGACCGTCGCCACCGCGACGGCGTCTACGGCGCAGCCGAACAAGCCGCAGCAGGAAGCCAATGCCGCGCCTGCAGTGACCGGCAGCGTGATGAAGGGCGCACAGCCCACAGTCCCGAGCGGCTCGTTCGACAGCCGCTGGGCCGGAATGCAATAAGCCGAAAGTGCGCGATCGAAATCCGCGAAGCGGCGCCATCAGCGCGCGTACGCGCGCAATTGTTCGGCCATCCAGTCGCCGGTCAACGGGCGAAATTTGTAGCTGATATTGAAGCAGACGTGATTGCCTTCCTCGTAGATGACGAGTTGTGACGGCCCCGACGCGGCTTTGACCAGGCGTTCGCCTTCGCTCGGCGGCACCAGCCGGTCGCCGGCGCCGAACACGACGAGGAGCGGACAGGCGATGCGCTCCGCCTGCCCTTCGAGGGTGATCTTCTTCGCCAGCGCATAGGCTTCGTCCATGCTTTTGGCGTGGCTGCGAACGCGAAAAACCTCCTGCGACACCCGCGGCATTTTCGGCAGCACCGCGCCCCAGTCGAACGGTCCGCAATTGGCGATGCAGGCTTTCAAGCGCGGCTCACCGGCTGCCGCGAGCGGCGCGTAGATGGCGCCGAGGCTCTGGCCCACCACGCCAACGCGCGAGCCGTCGACATCGCCGCGCTTTTCAAGAACATCAATGACGGCGCCGAGCACAGCACCCCATTCGTGGGTGGTCGGCAAATGGAACGACGTTTCGCCCTGCCCCGGACCGTCGAGCGTCAACGCCGCCACGCCACGATCGACGAAGGCTTCCGCCCAGGCGTGAAGCTCCTCCTTGCAGGCATCGAGGCCGGGCAGAATGACCGCAACCGGCGGGCATTCGACACCGCCGGGCTTGCGCAGCCAGCCCGGCATGGGAACGCCGCGGAACGGAAATTCGACGCGCTCGGCCGGGTTCGGCAACGTGGTGACGCCAGCCATATAGCAGCGCAGCATCGCGTCATGCGCGTTGCGGAATTCATCCGCCTGAGCAGCGAATAGATGCTTGCCGTAGTGATAATAGATCGATGCACGCACATGGGCCTCGGCCGCGGTCAGCGTTCGGCCAAGCGCCATCGCCTCCTCGGCGAGTCTCTCGTGACGCGCACCTTCCTCCGACCAGATGCGGCACCAATCCTCCCAGCGGGTGATGCTGCGCATTAATTTGCGCAGATCGTTCGGGTCGACGCCGGTCGCTTCGTAACGCGGAATGAAATGCGAGAAGATCAGATCGACCTGTGGATCGGACGCCATCGCCTCTTTCCATTCAGCTGCGTTGCGCCGACCACATGTCGACGACCATCTGTGCCGTCACCACCGGCGTGGTCCAGCCGCGCAGGAAGGCGAGACTGCGTTCATGCGCCTCGCTGGTATAGGAGCCGGTCGCGTCTTCAACGACGACGCTGTAATAGCCGAGCGCCGCGCCATGCCGGCATGTCAGTTCGATGCCGATATCCGTGGCGACGCCGGTCATGACCAGCGTGTCGACCCCCATGGTCTTGAGCCGCAGATCGAGCGGCGTATCGACGAACAGCGACGGCTGGCTCTTCTGCAGCACGATGTGGTGCGGCAGCGGCGCGAGACCGTCGACGAAGGCGGTGTCGTCCATGCCTTCCTGCATCGTCGGCTTGAGTTTACTCGGCCGGTCCACGTTCTGCTTCTTCATGAGAAAGCGCAGAAACGGACCACTGGTCAGGCGCAGCGGCGGCAGGATATGGCGGCTCCAGATCACCGGAATCCTCGCCCGTTCGGCCGCGCCGATCAGCGCATTGGCGTTGGGCACGATCCGGTCGATCGCCGGCGAGCGTCCGGCGAGCCCCTTCTGCATATCCCACATGACCAGCGCGACGCGGCCCGGGCGGAGAAAGTCGGCGAGCGTCGCCGGGATTTTTGCGTCAAGCGCGGCCGGAAATCTGTCGTCACTGCCCACGATAGAGGCTCAATCCATTTTCGGGATATGCGCTTTCTCGACGACATCCGTCCATTTGGCAATGTCGCTCTTGAGCCGCGCCGTCAATTGCTCCGGCGTGCTGCCGCGCATCTCCATGCCCAGCCGCTTGCCGGCCTCCTGAACCGACGGGATCTGCAGCGCCTCGATCGTCGCCTGACTGAGCAGGTCGATGATCGGCCGCGGCGTACCGGCAGGAACGACGATCCCGTTCCAGCTGGTGACATCGAAATTTGGTATGCCGCTCTCTATGACGGTCGGAATATCCGGCAGAAAATCCGCCCGCGTTTTTCCCGTGGTGGCAATAGGCGTCACTTTGTGATCGGCCAGCAGCGCCTGCATCGGCGCGAAAAACTCGAAATCGACGTCGACATCGCCGCGCAGCAACGCGGTCATCATGTCGGGCGAGGTACGGAACGGCACCGCGGCAATGTCGGTGCCGGTTGCGATCTTGAACAATTCAGCGGCGAGATATTGCGTCGTGCCGGGTGCCAGCGTGCCGACATTCAGCTTGCCGGGATTGGCCTTGGCGTAAGCAATGATGTCCTGCATCGACTTCAGCGGCGAGCCGGCTTTGACCAGCACCACCATGTCGAAATTCGCCACCATCGAAACCGGCGCGAAGTCGGTCAGAATGTCATACGGCAGCGATTTGAACAGCGCGACGCTGATCGTCGAACTGTTGCCGGTGAGGAGGAGCGTATAGCCGTCAGGCGCTGTCGCCGCAGCCGCCTGCGCCGCAGCGACGCCGCCAGCACCGGGCTTGTTGACGACGACAAACGGCTGGCCAAACTTCGCCGTCAGCTGTTCCATCAGAATGCGCATGCTGACGTCGCCGGTGGAGCCGGCCCCATAGGAAATGATCAGCTGCACCGGACGATTTGGATAGCGGGATTGCGCCACGACGCTCGAAGCCGCCGCAAGCAACGAGAATCCAGCAACGAGACAAGCGAAAAATCGCGGCATCGTGTTCCCCCTGATGCGCTCATGCCGAGCGCGTGCCGAGTTGCCCCCATGGTTGTTATTTGTTGGCGACGTCGAGCCCGAAGACGTCAAGCCCAAAGACGTCAAGCCCAAAGACTTGGAGCCCAAGGAGGAATGCGAATGTGCGGGCAGGATAGTTCACCGCAGGCGGGCAATACAGGGATTTGTCGCCGCATGCGTGGTACGCCAATGCGGCGCCATCAACGGCGCAAAAACGAGCCGGAGTAACACGCGAGGGACGAGACACTTTTTCTCGTCCGCATCGTCCGATAATGGCCGCGCGTCAGGCGTAGCGGCCGTGGCAGTGTTTGAACTTTTTGCCGGAACCGCAGGGGCAGGCCTCATTGCGGCCGACTTTGCCCCAGCTTTGCGGATCCTGCGGATCGCGCGCCTGCGCGACCGCGGGCCGCGGCGGAATGGCTGACGCCGGACCGCTATAGGCCGCGCCGCCGAGCGGCATGCCGCCGGGGGGCAAGCCGCCCACGCCAGGAGCTGCGCCGATGCCGTGGCGCGCCAGCGTCTCGGCGCCCGCCAGCGCCAGCGCCATTTCATCCTCACCGGTGTTCGGGTCGAGCTTGTGCGCTTCCATCACCGGCAGCGGCGCCGGCTGCTGCTGCGGCTGCTGGGCGACGATCTCGACGCGCATCAATTGCGAGGTGACGCCCTCGCGCAGGCTGTGGCTCATCGTCTCGAACAAGGAAAACGCCTCGGCCTTGTATTCATTGAGCGGATCCCGCTGGCCGTAGCCGCGCAGCCCGATCACCTGGCGCAGATGATCGAGCATGACGAGATGCTCGCGCCAGAGATGGTCGAGCGTCTGCAACAGGATCGACTTCTCGATGTAACGGATGACGTCGGCGCCCCATTGCGCGACCTTGGCCGCCATGTGCTCGTCGGCGCGGCGCTCGATGCGGGCGAAGAGTTCCTCGTCCGCGATGCCCTCTTCCTTGGCCCATTCATCGACCGGCAGATCAAGACCAAGCACGCGGTTGAGGTCTTCGCGCAGACCCACAGTGTTCCACTGTTCGGGATAGGCGTTTTCCGGCACGAATTGACTGACTAGGTCGTCAATCGCACTGTGGCGCATATCGGCCACGACCTCGCTCACGTTCTCGTCCTGCATCCACTCGACGCGCTGGTCGAAGATGACCTTGCGCTGATCGTTCATCACGTCGTCGTATTTGAGGATGTTCTTGCGGATGTCGAAGTTGCGCGCCTCGACCTTCTGTTGCGCTTTTTCCAAGGCCTTGTTGATCCAAGGATGGATGATCGCCTCGTCCTCCTTGAGACCGAGCTTGGTCAGCATGCCGTCGAGCTTGTCGGTGCCGAAGATGCGCATCAGGTCGTCTTCGAGCGACAGGAAGAACTTGGAATGTCCCGGATCGCCCTGGCGGCCGGAACGGCCGCGCAGCTGATTGTCGATGCGGCGGCTCTCGTGCCGCTCGGTGCCGAGCACATAAAGGCCGCCCGCCGCGAGCGCCTTCTCCTTCAGACGCGCCACCTGGGCGCGGATCTCTGCGGCGCGCGGATCCTTCTCCCGCTCCTGCGGATCGGCGATCTCGGCCAGTTCCTGGCGGATGCGCATGTCGGCATTGCCGCCGAGCTGAATGTCGGTGCCGCGGCCGGCCATATTGGTCGCAATGGTGATGGCACCGGGCACGCCCGCTTGCGAAATGATCTGCGCTTCCTGCTCGTGATAACGGGCATTGAGCACCGCGAACACTTTCTTGGTGCCGCTCCCGGAATACAGCGAGGCGAACGCATTGGGATCGGAAAAGTCGTGCTGCTCCCAGCCGCTCTTGCGCAATAGCTCGGCGAGCTGTTCGGATTTCTCAATGGAAGTCGTGCCGACCAGCATCGGCTGACCGCGTTTGCGGCAGTCCTCGAGCAACGCCAGAATGGCGCGGTATTTCTCGGCGGCGGTGCGATAGACCTCGTCGTCGTCGTCGAGGCGGACCATCTCTCGGTTGGTCGGAATTTCCAGAACTTCGAGATTGTAGATGTCCTGAAACTCGTCGGCCTCGGTCGCCGCCGTGCCGGTCATGCCGGAGAGCTTCTTGTACATGCGGAAATAGTTCTGGAAGGTGATCGACGCGAGCGTCTGGTTCTCCGGCTGGATCGGCTGATGCTCCTTGGCCTCGAGCGCCTGATGCAGCCCTTCCGAATAACGCCGCCCCGGCATCATGCGGCCGGTGAACTCGTCGATGATCACGACCTCGCCGTTGCGCACGATGTAGTCCTTGTCGCGCTGGAACAGCTTGTGCGCGCGCAAAGCCTGATTGACGTGGTGCACGACGGAGACGTTCTCGACGTCGTAGAGCGAATCCGATTTGAGCTGGCCGGCATTGCGTAGCCAAGTCTCCATCTTCTCCATACCGGATTCGGTGAGATTGACCGAGCGCTGCTTCTCGTCGAGCTCGTAGTCATCCTTGTCGAGCTTGGGGATATAGGCGTCGATGGTGTTGTAGAATTCCGAGCGGTCGTCGAGCGGGCCGGAAATAATCAGCGGCGTGCGCGCTTCGTCGACCAGAATGGAGTCGACCTCGTCGACGATGGCATAGACATGGCCGCGCTGGACCATGTCCTCCAGCCGGTATTTCATGTTGTCGCGCAGATAGTCGAAGCCGAGTTCGTTATTGGTGCCGTAGGTGACGTCGCAATCGTATTGTTTCTTGCGCTCGGCATCGTCGAGGCCGTGCACGATGACGCCGACAGTGAGGCCCAGAAACTTATAGATCTGCCCCATCCATTCGGAGTCGCGCTTGGCAAGGTAGTCGTTGACGGTGACGACGTGGACGCCGCTGCCGGTCAGCGCGTTGAGATAGACCGGAAGGGTCGCGACCAGCGTCTTGCCTTCGCCGGTCTTCATTTCGGCGATCCGGCCTTCGTGCAGGACCATGCCGCCGATCAGCTGGACGTCGAAATGGCGCTGGCCGAGCACACGCTTGCCGGCCTCGCGAACGGTGGCGAAAGCCGGTACCAGAATATCGTCGAGCGAGACGCCTTCGGCGAGCTGCTTCTTGAATTCGTCGGTGCGGGCACGCAGCGCCTCGTCGGACAGCGCTTCGAGCTCTTGCTCAAGCGCGTTGATCTGCTCGACCCGCGGCCGATAGGAACGTATGCGGCGGTCATTGGAAGAGCCGAACAGTTTGCGGGCGACAGCGCCGATCATTGCATCAACATCCTTCTCGCGGGCTTTCGCCACTCACCTGTTCAAAGCCGCCTGGTTGCAGGCTGTGTGATGAAGCACGATCTTGGCCGAAAACGGGTTCCCGTTCACTGACTTGAAGCCGCTGATCTGGGGCCGGCCACTTTGGCACCCCGCTGTTCCCCCGCGGGCGGCACCCTTCCCAACCAGCGGAAAACGCGGCGCTATTCGGGCTGCTGCAAGGCGATTGAAGGTCCCAAATACCCGCCCGAGACATAGGAGGGGGTCGTTTTTTTGTCAATGCAAAGGCCCATTTTCACGTGCTCGTTAGGCGCTGTCCCGAATCCGCCATTGCCAAGACTTGAGGTTTCGGCGAGTGTCCGCGCCGATTGCGGGACCCGCTAGGGCGACGCGTCCCGTGCCCTTGCAACAGAGACCTGGCGGCAACTGCCCGACACCTGCCGCCTCGCCCAAAGGATCGCGTCTTATGGCCTCCATCCGACTGTCCGTTGTCCGCGCCTTCGGCGCGCTGGTGCTTGCCGCTATTTTGGTCGCACCGGCCTCGGCGCCGCGCGCGGCTGATGCCGACCCGGTCGTCGCCCGCGTCAACGGCGTCGACATCCGCCAGAGCGACCTCGCGCTCGCCGAGGAAGAGGTCGGGCCCAACATGCCGCAGATGAGCCCAGACCAGAAACGCGATTACCTCATTACCTATCTGGCGGACGTCATCATCCTGGCGCAGGCCGCCGAAAAGCAGAAGGTCGCCGATCGCGACGACGTCAAGCATCGCATCGAGTTCGCGCGCAACAAAGTACTGATGGAAACCTTGCTGCAGGAGGCCGGCACCAAGGGCGTCACCGACGAGGCGATGCACAAGGTCTATGACGACGCCGTCAAGCAGATGCCGAGCGAGCAGGAAGTGCATGCGCGCCACATCCTGGTCGCGACCGAAGACGAAGCGAAGGCCATCGAGGATCAACTGAAGAAGGGCGCCGACTTCGCCGCGCTCGCCAAGGAGAAGTCGAAAGATCCCGGCGCCGCCGACGGCGGCGATCTCGGCTATTTCACCAAGGACCAGATGGTTCCGGAATTCGCCGACGTAGCGTTCAAGCTCGACAAGGGCCAGATTTCCGATCCGGTGCACACGCAGTTCGGCTGGCATGTCATCAAGGTCGAGGACAAGCGCACCAAGCCGACGCCGACCTTCGATGAGGTCAAGGGCCAGCTCGAGAACTATGTCGCGCATCGCGCGCAAGCCGAACTCGTGTCGCAGCTGCGCAGCGGCGCCAAGATCGAGCGCCTCGACAAACCGCCGGCCCCCGCCGCCGATCCGTCGGCGCTCAACCCCGCTGCGCCGGCGAAGAAATGACATTTCTTTGACGTCGACCAATAAGTGACATCAATCCAAAATCGTCATGCCCGGCCTTGTGCCGGGCATCCACGTCTTTAAAACATAGCCGCCCACAGACATGGGCCGGGCATAGGTGTAGCGCCGCCGTTTTTTGAACGGTTGCCCGGCTGTGACAACGAAGAGGCCGGCACTTGTCCTCCACCATTTCTCCGCTTGCCCCGAAAACCATTCCCGACATGCCGGCCATCGCCGGCGTCAGGCTCGCCACCGCCGCGGCCGGCATCCGCTACAAGAACCGCACCGATGTCCTGCTGGTCGTCTTTGACGAAGGCACGAGCGTCGGCGGCGTATTCACGCGCTCGAAATGTCCGTCCGCCCCGGTCGAATGGTGCCGTGCCAGGCTCAAAGCCGGCCGTGCCCGGGCGCTCGTCGTCAATTCCGGAAATGCCAATGCCTTTACCGGCAAGAATGGCCGCGACGCCTGCGCCTTCACCGCCAAAGTCGCGGCGGCCGCTGTCGGCTGCAAGACGAGCGAAGTGTTTCTGGCCTCGACCGGCGTCATCGGCGAGCCGCTGCCGGTGCAGGCCTTCGACGGCGTGATGAACACGCTCGAAACCGAGGCCACGGCGGACGGCTATATGGACGCCGCGCGGGCGATCATGACCACGGACACGTTTCCAAAAGTGGCCACCGCCCGCGCCCGCATCGCCGGCACCGAGGTCACCATCAACGGTTTCGCCAAGGGCGCCGGCATGATCGCGCCGGATATGGCAACGATGTTGTCGTTCATTTTCACCGACGCACCGCTCCCGCCGGCCGTCCTGCAGACGCTGCTGCGCGACGGCGTCGCCGATACGTTCAATGCCGTCACCATCGACGGCGACACTTCGACCTCGGATACGCTGCTCGCCTTTGCCACCGGCGCCGCGAAAGCCCCGCGCATCAGCCGCGCCGAAGATCCGCGCCTGACCTCGTTTCGCAAGGCGTTCAATGCCGTGCTCGCCAACTTGTCCGAACAGGTGGCGCGCGACGGCGAAGGTGCGCGCAAGCTACTCGAGATCATCGTCGAAGGCGCCGTGTCGAAAGCGTCGGCGCGCCGCATCGCCATGTCGATCGCCAATTCGCCCTTGGTGAAGACCGCGATCGCCGGCGAGGACGCCAATTGGGGCCGCGTGGTCATGGCCGTCGGCAAAGCCGGCGAGCCCGCCGATCGCGATAAATTGTCGATCTGGTTCGGCGGCATCCGCGTCGCGCATAAGGGCATGCGCGACCTTGCTTATGACGAGGCCGAAGTCTCTGCCGTGATGAAGCACCCGGAAATCACGCTCAAAGTCGCGCTCGGCATGGGCAAAGGCCGCGACCGCGTGCTGACCTGCGATCTCACCAAAGAATATGTCGCGATCAACGGCGATTACCGCAGCTAGCTCATGAGGGTGGCGATCCGCCATATCCGCACGTCAGTCCTCGATATCGCGTACGAGGAGCACGGCGCCGCGGATGGCGCGCCGGTTTTTCTCATGCATGGCTGGCCTTACGATCCGCGCTGTTACGATGCGGTCGTGCCGCTGCTGGTCGCCAAAGGCCATCGCGTGATCGTGCCCTATCTGCGCGGCTTCGGCGCCACGCGGTTTCTCTCGACGGACACGCCGCGCTCGGGCCAACAGGCGGCGCTCGGCAATGATCTGCGCGAATTGATGGATGCGCTGTCGATCCCGCGCGCGGTCCTCGCCGGCTACGACTGGGGCGGCCGCGCCGCCTGCATCGTCGCGGCCTCGTGGCCGGAGCGCGTGCAGGGCCTCGTCACCGCCAACGGCTACAACATCCAGAACATTCCGGCGGCGAACCAGCCGGCCTCGCCGGAGCAGGAGCGACGCTTCTGGTACCAATATTATTTTCACACCGAACGGGCGCGCGCCGGGCTGGAGACCAACCGCCGCGGCTTCTGCCGCCTGCTCTGGGAATTGTGGTCGCCGCACTGGCAATTCGACGATGCGACTTTTGCGCGGAGCGCTGTGTCCTTCGACAATCCCGATTTTGTCGCGGTGACGATCCAGTCGTACCGGCATCGCTACGGCAATGCGCCGGGCGATCCCACGCTCGAACCGCTCGAGGCGCGGCTTGCCGCGCAGCCCAAGATCGGCGTGCCGACAATCATCCTGCAGGGCGATGCCGATGGCGTGCAGGCCTCCGCCGCCTTCGAACATCTCGATGTCAATTTCAGCGGGCCGCACAAGCGGCACGGCTTGCCGAAGGTCGGCCACAACGTGCCGCAGGAAGCTCCGGAAGCTTTTGCGGAATCGGTTCTCGCTGTGGCACAGGGGTAGCCCACCATTAACCAATGCTGCGATTGCCGCACTTTGTACGATCGGCTTGAACCAGCATTTACCATCGCGTGCATAGATTGGGGCGGTTGTGAGCGTTAAAACAGTTCTCGTCGCCGCTTGCGCCCTGATCGATACGGACGGTCGCGTGCTCTTGGCACAGCGCCCCCAGGGCAAGTCGATGGCGGGATTATGGGAGTTTCCCGGCGGCAAGGTCGAGACCGGCGAGCGGCCGGAGCAGAGCCTGATCCGCGAGCTGAAGGAGGAACTGGGTATCGCCGTCAAGGAGGAGTGTCTCGCGCCGCTGACCTTTGCGAGCCATCTCTACCCTGACTTCCATTTGCTGATGCCGCTTTATGTCTGCAGGCGCTGGGATGGTTTCGTGTCGCCGCAGGAAGGGCAGCAGCTGAAATGGGTGAAGCCGAACGAGCTGCGGAACTACCCGATGCCGCCAGCCGACGAACCGCTGATTTCGCACCTGACGACACTGTTGTGATTTGAACGCCAGAAGGCATACGAAATGGTCAAGATCGAAGATCGGACACTCTCCGCCATACTGACGCGCTTCTGGCGCGACGAGCGCGGCGCGACCGCCATCGAATATGCCATGATCGCTTCCGGCGTCGCCGTTGCGATTGCCGCCACCGTGACGAGCCTCGGCTCCGGCGTCAAAGGCCTGTTCACCAACGTCTCGACCGCGCTGAAATAATTTCAGCGGTCAGTCTCCGGCAACTCTAGCTGTCAATCTATCCTTCACTTGGCTTCTCGTCCGCCGCGATTTCGCGCGTGCCGAGCGCGTCGGCAAGCCGCGTTTTGGCCGAACCCGGCTGCAGCGGCTTCTGCTGATCCGGATGCGGCGCCCAGCCCGACAGCCAGACGATCTCGAAAGTCGCACGCAGCCGCCCGCCGGGATCGGCAAAACGCTCGGCATAGACTTCAGCCATCCGCAATAGCGTCGCACGGCGCAGCGGGGTGCGGCGGCGCGCGAGGAGCGCGTTGGTCGCGCCCATGTGGCGCAGATCGCGCATCAGATCGAAGGCGCTACCATATCTGACCGTGACCCGGTCGACATCGGTCACCGGCAAAGCAAAGCCGGCGCGCTGCAGGAGCGCACCAAGCTCGCGCAGATCGGCAAACGGCGCAACGCGCGGCGAGGCGCCGCCCTCGCGCTCGCTTTCAGCCGCGGCGAAGGCTTGCCGCAGCTCGGTGAGCGTCTCGCCGCCGAACAGAGCCGCGAGCAACAAGCCATCGGGTTTGAGCGCACGGCGGATTTGCACGAGCACACCGGGCAGATCATTGACGAATTGCAGCGCGAGGCCCGAGACGATGAGATCGAGTGAGCCGTCGCGGAATGGCAACGCTTCCTCATCCGCGCCAATCGTGTTCTGCTGCGCGTCCCCGGCAAAGCCGGATCTGATAACCGTGCCGATGGAAGGAGAGCGCGACAGCGCGTCCGCAATGGCATCGCCCGGCGTGCCGAGATCGGCTGCAACGTCGAAGCGGCGCGTCACCACGCCGAGCCGATCGGCAAATTCATCAGCGACGCGATCGAGCAGAAACGTGACCGGACCCAAAGCGGCCGCGCGCCGCTGCCGCGCGCGTATGAGCGCCCGGTCGAAAATCTGCGAACTTGTTGCTAGCGGTGCGCCCGGCATGGATGCATAACTCGTTCATTGGACCGCGATGACTTTTGCGCTACGCGGCGATAGCCTTGGTCCATGCCGCTGTCGCCGCCATCGCTAAACTTTGCAGCTCCGCGCCCGATCAAAAGGGCCGCCGGCGCGATGCGCGGCCTCTTCCAATCGGCGCTCGATCTCCTCCTGCCGCAGCTCTGCCCGGCCTGCCGCGACACTGTCGAAGGCCACGGACTGTGCGCCTCGTGCTGGTCCAAACTGTCCTTCATCACCCGGCCCTATTGCGAGCGGCTCGGCATTCCCTTCGTGTATGACCCGGGTCCGGGCATCCTGTCCATGGAAGCCATCGCCGACCCGCCGTCCTATAACCGCGCCCGCGCCGCGGTACGCTTCGACGAGATTTCACGGGCGCTGGTGCATGCCCTCAAATATGGCGACCGGCTCGATCTCGCACCGATGATGGGTCGCTGGATCGCCACTGCCGGGCGTGAGCTCCTGGCCGAAGCCGATGCAATCGTGCCGGTGCCGCTGCACTGGCGGCGGCTGTGGGCGCGGCGCTTCAACCAGTCCGCCATGCTGGCGGCGACAGTTTCGGCCCAAAGCGGCGTGCCCATTGCAGCGGGCGCGCTGAAGCGGGTCAAGGCGACGGTCCAGCAGGTCGGCCTGTCGCGGGCCGAGCGCGGCGACAATATCCAGGGCGCTTTCAAGGTGCCGGACGCCGGCAAGCCTGCCGTCGCCGGCCGTCGCCTGGTCCTGGTCGACGACGTGCTCACCTCGGGCGCCACCGTCGAAGGCTGCGCCAGAGCGCTGCTACGGGCGGGCGCAGCCAATGTCGATGTACTGGTTTTTGCGAGGGTTGCCGACCCGGGGCGAACGTCCATATAAATGAAAGAAATTTGACGGAAATTACCACTCACCATGGCCCAGATCGACATCTACACGATCCCGTACTGCCCCTATTGCGCCGACGCCAAGGACCTGCTGCGGCGAAAGGGCGTGAGCTTCCGCGAGATCGACGGCCGCGCCAATGGCGAGGTGCGCAAGGAAATGCTGGCCCGCGCCAACGGCCGCTCCACCTATCCGCAAATCTTCATCGGCGCCACCCATGTCGGCGGCTGCGACGATCTCTATGCGCTGGATGAAGCCGGCAAGCTCGATCCGCTTTTGGCCGAGATCAAAAACTCATGAGCGGCTCCAACAATTCGACGTTCAAGGTCGGCCTGGTCCAGATGCGGTCGGGACTAGACCCGCAGGCCAATCTCGCCGCGGCGCTGAAGCTGATCGACGAGGCCAAGCGCTCCGGCGCCGATTACATACAGACGCCGGAGATGACGAATATCCTCGCGCTCAAGCGCGAGGATCTGTTCGCCAGAATCGTCGCCGAGGAGCAGGACCCAACGCTTGCGACCTTGCGTGAGGTCGCGCGCAAATCGCAGACCTTCATCCATATCGGCTCGCTTGCGATCAAGGTATCGCCGGACAAGGCCGTCAACCGCTCGTACCTGATCGACCGCAAGGGCGAGATCGCCGCGTGCTACGACAAGATTCACATGTTCGACGTCGATCTTGCCGGCGGCGAGAGCTATCGCGAGTCCAACAATTATCGCCCCGGCGATCTCGCCGTCATCGGCGATCTGCCGTGGGGGCGGCTCGGCCTGACGGTGTGTTACGATCTGCGTTTCCCGGCGCTCTATCGCGCACTGGCGGAAGCCGGCGCGTCCTTCCTGGCCATTCCATCCGCTTTCACCAAGCAGACCGGCGAAGCGCATTGGCATGTGCTGCAGCGGGCGCGCGCGATCGAAAACGGCTGCTTCGTCCTTGCCGCCGCCCAGGGCGGCCGGCATGAGAATGGCCGCGACACCTACGGTCATTCGCTCATTGTCGATCCATGGGGCCGCGTCGTCGCCGAAGGCGGCACCGAACCCGGTGTCATCATGGCCGAGATCGATCCCGCGGCGGTCGCCGCCGCCCGCGCCAAGGTGCCGTCGCTACACCACGGCCGGCGCTTCGAACTGGTCGAGCCGATGGCCGAGCTGACCTACCTGCACGCCGTGCGGGAGCCGACATGATCCGTTACGCGCTCATCTGCGAACGGGACCACACTTTCGAGAGCTGGTTCCAGAATTCGGCCGCTTACGACAAGCAGGTTAAACGCTCGCTCGTCACCTGCCCGGTTTGCGGCACGGCCAAGGTCGAGAAGGCGATCATGGCGCCACGCGTATCGGCTGCAGCGGAAAACGAGATCATCGCCTCGCCATCGCCCGCACCGGCCGCACCCCCGCAGGTCGCGCCGCAACCCGCCGCGACCCCGGCGCCGCTCGCCGTGATGTCGCCGCCGGAACGGGAGCTGCGGCAAAAGCTCAAGGAAATCCGCGACCACATCGTCAAGAATGCGAACTATGTGGGGCCGCGCTTTTCCGAAGAGGCGCGCAAGATCCATTACGGCGAGACCGAGCACCGCTCGATCTACGGTGAGGCCTCACCCGAAGAGGCCAAGGCGCTGCACGAGGAAGGCATCGAATTTCATCCGCTGCCAATCCTGCCGGACGATCAGAACTAGCGCATGAACCCGAAACGTGGAGACCGGTTTTCGGACAAGGTCATGCTCCGACAAAGTCTAGTGCGTTAGAATCAAAAGCATCACGCCGGCGACGACCAGCACCATGCCGATCGCCTCGCGCGGCGTCGTGCGCTGGCCGAAGGAAAATCGCGCGATCAGTTGCGCGTAGAGCACCTCGATCAGCGCCAGCGTGCGGACGTTGGCGGCGCTGGTCAACGCGAAAGCGAGAAACCAGAATTGCGAGGCGAGCGCGCCCATGAAGCCCGCGAACAGCGACGGTCGCCAGGCTTTCATGAGAGCGATCATCACGCTCGGCTGGCGCAGCCACAAATAAAGCGACAGTGCCGCGGCCTGCATGGCGAGCCCGACGACGAGCGTGAACGTCGCCGCCATCATGTAGTCGGACAGGTCGAGGCTGAGAATGCCGCCGCGATAACCGATCGCCGACAGCGCGAACATCCCGCCGGAGGCGAGCCCCAACAGCGTCGCTTTGACCCCGCCGACCATGCCGCCCGGTTTCGTCGACATGACGATCACGCCCGCAGTGGCGACCAGGATCGCCGTCATCATCGGCCATGTCACCGCATCGCCGAGGAACAGCAGACCGAAGATCGCCACCTGGATCGGCTCGGTCTTGATATAGGCGATGGTGACGACAAACGAGCGCTCGCCCATCGCCATCAGCATCAGCGCGGTGGCGCCGATCTGAAACAAGGCGCCGTCGATGGTCCACTGCCAGAATTTGAGACCCGGCCGCGGCAGCGGCGCTCCGGTCACCCCCATCAGCACAATCAGAAACAACAGCGCGAACGGAAAGCCGAACAGAAACCGCACATGCGTCGCGCCTGCGGTGCCGAGTGTGCCGGTCAATTCGCGCTGCATGGCGTTGCGCACCGTCTGCGCAAAGGCAGCGATGATTGTGAAGATGGCCCAGAGCCAGGCTGCGATCATCACGGCATCAGCGCGAGGGTTTTGCCGCGGTGACCATGTAGTTCACGTCGAGATCGGTCGAAATCTGCCAGCGGTCGGCGAGAAGATTGTAGATCACGCCGGCCTGGTCGGTGACGGCAAGGCCGCTTTGCGTGATCGCGATTTCGAGCTCGTTCGGGGTAACGAACTTGTCCCATTGATGCGTGCCGCGCGGCACCCAGCGCAGGATATATTCGGCGCCGACGATGGCGAGCGCAAAGCTCTTGATGGTGCGATTAAGCGTGGCGACGAACATCAGTCCGCCGGGTTTCACCATCTCGGCGGCGATGTCGACGAACAGGCCAAGATCGGCGACGTGTTCGACCACTTCCATGGCGAGCACCACGTCGAAGCTTTCGCCGGCGGCTTCAAGCGCTTCCGCCGTGGTCGCGCGATAGTCGATGGCTAGGCCCGATTGCGCCGCATGATGCTTGGCCGCGGCGATATTGCTGTCCGACGGATCGGCACCGACGACGGCGGCGCCGAGCCGCGCCAGCGGCTCGGAAAGGACACCGGCGCCGCAGCCGATATCGAGCATGCGCAGTCCGGCGAGACTGTCGAGCCGGTTCGGATCGCGGCCGAAATGCGCCGCGGCGCGGTCGCGGACATAGCCAAGCCGGATCGGATTGAACTTGTGCAGCGGCGCCATCGGCCCGTTCGGATCCCACCACTGGCGCGACAGCCGCGAAAAGCGGGCAACTTCGCTCTCGTCTACTGTCGCGGCGGATGTCTGTTGGGGGTCCATATCGGCGCCTGTCGTCACGGGCATCTGGTAGCATTTCCTGCAAGGCACGCCAAAGCGGGGCCGGCCTTGCCCGCTCAGCGGACCGGGAGGCGCGCCGGCATGCGAATGGATTGAGGCTTGGCAAGGGCCTCGAGCTCCTCCCAAAGCTTGCTCGGAACCGGAATGCCGGATTTGCGGCGCTGCGCCTCAGTACGACCTGATCGCTCGCCGGGCAGCAAAATCTCGTCGAAGCCCGCTTGCCGTGGCAGCGCCTTAATCAGGCCCGCGAGCATATCGGCGTCGCTGACGAATTCGCCCAGCGGCCGGAACGCAGCGATGTCGACGGCGATGATCGCCATATTCGCGGTGTGGCGCTTGCGCTTTTCCGGACCGAGCACGCGCGCTTGTATCGGCGCCGCGCCGAGAACGCTTGCCAGCATTTCAATCATGAAACTCAGGCCCGAGCCCTTGGCGCCGCCGAGCGGCAACAGGATTTCCGCCGTTCGCGGATCGGTGGTCGCCTCGCCCGCTGCCGTCAGCACGGTCCGTTCGGGGAGCGCTTCGTTGCTCGCGCGCGCCAGCAGAATCTTGCCGTTGGAAATGGTGCTGGTCGCCATGTCGAGCACGAGCGGCCCGTTGCTCGAAGGCACCGCCATCGCGATCGGGCTGGTGCCGAGGCTCGCGACCCGGGCGCCGTGATAGGCCATTAGCGTCTGCCCAGCGGCGAGAATGATCGCGGCGCAGCCGCGCTCGGCGATCCATTGCGCATAGCGGCCGACGGCACCCGTATGCGTGGTCTCGCGGATCAGGCCGTAACAAACGCCGGCCTGCTTGGCCCGCTCGACGGCAAGCGCCGCGGCCCACATGCCGGCGACGGGCCCGATGCCGTGATGGCCGTCGATAACGAAGGTCGCGGCACGGTCGACGATCAGCTCCGGCTGCGCCTTCACGTCGATCTCGCCGCTGTCGATATACTTGAGATAGCGCGGCAGCCGCGATACGCCGTGGCCGTCGACGCCGCGCAGATTGGCCCAGACCAGGCCGTCGGCGGCGATATCGGCGTCAGCGTCGCTCGCGCCGGCAACCACAAACACATCGCGGATGAAGCGCTTCAGCTCTTCATGGCCGACGGCAATCTTCTCACGGCTCATGATCATTTGGTCGGGAAATAAGTATCGAGCCAGTGCCGCATCAGGCTCCAGACGCGCGTCGAGTTCTCGGCGAACAGGAAGTGGTCGAGGCCAGCAAACAGATGCAGCTCGGCCGGCTGGTTGGCACGCTTGAACATTTCGATCGATTGCTCGGTCGGCGTTACCGAATCCTTGGCCGAGTGAATCAGCAATAACGGCCGCGGCGCGATCTTGCCAACGACTTCCTCCGCGCGGAAATCGAACATGCTCTGCGCCGTTTCGGCGGGAAACATTTCCACCGAATTGGGCGCCAGCATGCCGACATTCTGCTTGGCGAGATTCTCTTTGACGTGATTGGGGATCGGCACGATGTCGTAGCGCGGCACCATCAGCGACTTGCCGTAACGGTCGCGATATTCGCGGCCGTCCGCGAGCATCTTGGTGAACTTGGCCCAGGCTTCCGGGGTCGGATGCTGGCCGCGGAATTTGCGCTCGCCATGGCCCCAACCGCCGTTGGAAATCACCGCGGCAATGCGCGGATTGGTGCCGCCGGCATAGACTGCGACCGCACCACCGAAGCTCGAGCCGATGACCCCGATACGATCCGGATCGACGTTCGGATGCTGGGCCAGAAAGGCCAGCGCATTGCCGAGATCCTCAACTTGCTCGAGGCAGATGACGCGGCCGAATTCGCCTTCGCTTTTGCCGCAGCCGCGCATGTCGAAGCGCATGGTGACATAGCCGAATTCGCTCAAGACCCGCGTCGGCTGCAGCACATTGTTGCCTTCGCTGTTAGAGCCGAAGCCGTGCAGCACGATGAAGGCCGCCCGGCGTTCCTTGGCGGCCAGGTTATCCGGAACGCCGATGGCGCCATGCAGGCGCAAGCCCGCGGATTGAAAGCTGACGGTTTCTTCTTTCATGAGAGCCAATCGCTGCAGGAGCCGCGCGACATCGCGGCCGGAATGGACCAGGAGACCCGAGCCAGACCCGAGCCAGACCCGAGCCAGACCCGAGCCACTACCGCAGAGGGGTTACCCTAAGCAAGATAATCGTGAACAACCTTGCCAAGCGGCAGCGTTATATCGGCGATGATGTGGGTGCCGGATATGACTTCCAGGACCGGCAATTCGGCGAGCGGCGCGAGCGCATGCGAGAACAGCGTCAAGGCCGCCGGCCCCGTCCAGGCGCCTTTGAGATTGATATCGGTCAGCTCGTATTCGACCAGCTCGCAGATCCGTGGCGTGCCGTCGACATGCGGCATGATCTTAAGCAGGAAATTCGGCGCCTCGAGCGAGGCTTTGACCGCCTTGTGATCGGCGACTTTGTGCTTGTAGCCCATGGTCCCGGTGGCGATGCGGACCGAGCCGTAGTCGAGCGTGCCGATCATGGTGTCGATCTGCGGCTGCAGCGTTGGCTGCGCCAGCTTCTTGGGGAAGCCCCACAATTCGCGGCCGCCGGCGATCGGCGGGTGG